>Ga0137415_10000240_pt1 | contig 48440 bp, 48 predicted proteins | sample CZODoug3_1_1_16f_FD_183082 | JGI IMG/M metagenome (GOLD analysis project Ga0137415, IMG submission 183082) | Vadose zone soil fungal communities from Angelo Coast Range Reserve, California, USA - CZODoug3_1_1_16fungal (Hybrid Assembly) | ecosystem: Environmental > Terrestrial > Soil > Vadose...
AAGATCATGCTGTTCAGGTCGCCGGCCATGCCGCACAGCGCGGAGAATGCCGAGAAGCCGAGCAGCGAGATCAGGTATACCCGACGCAGGCCCAGCCGTTCGCCCAGCCAGGCGCTGGTCGGCACGATCACGCCGAGGCACAGCGTGTAGGCGGTGGCCACCCATTCGATATCGGTGATCGATGAGCCGTACTCCTTCTGCATGGACGGAATGGCCACGTTCACGATGCTGGTGTCCAGCACCGACATGAACATGCCGACCACCACCACGGCTAGTGGCAGCCCCCACTTGACCTCCGCGGCCGCACCAGACCCAGCCGCGCCGGTGCCGCCGCCCGCGCCGCTGCCGCCGCCGGCGGGCTTCGCCCGGCTCGCCGGCCGCGCCGGGCTGTGGTCACACACAGTTGGCAGCTCCAGTGGATCCGCGAGCTCGTCGAGCACCTCGGACCGGTCATCGCACGCCACCTGACCTCCATCAATAGCTGAGTTGTTAGATAGAACTCAGAATCTCCACGGGCGAGTCAATGTCAAGACCTAGTGGTCCATCGCCCGACAGCAGCCTGCGGAGGGCCCAGTCCGCGGACACCCTCGATCGCCCACGCCGCGGTGGGCCCGCGGGCGGCGAAGCGGCGCGACTGCCGATGGCCTTGTCTGCTTAACAGCGTCCGCAGTGTGGCCAGTAGGGCACTTGTTCTGATTTGGCCCAATCCGCGGATTCTTGATTTGTCGCTAAGGTCGAACTGAACGCCTCCGGAAGTCCTCATTCGGCATATGAACCGTTTCAAAAGTTGCGACTGGTCATTCGAGAATCCCCGACAAGTCCCATCTCAAAGCACCTGATCGAGTCCTCGGGCCTCGTGCGGTCACGGCCGCGATCGCGCTGGTCAGGTGGTCGAACGGCCCGTTGGCCGGGTCACGGTCGGGTAGACCGCGCCAGTCAGCTGGTCGAATTCCTCGTCGCTGAGCTGCACCTGCGCGGCCCGCACGTTGTCTTCCAGGTGTGCGACCGAGGTAGTGCCGGGGATCGGCAGGATCACCGGCGAGCGCCGCAGAAGCCAGGCCAGCGCGAGCTGCGAGGGACTCGCGTCGTGCTCGCGCGAGAGCTGATCCAGCACGCTACCTTCGGAGACCAGGTTGCCGGTGGCCAGCGGCCACCAGGGGATGAACGCGATGTGTTGCTCGGTCGCATGGTCGAGCAGCGGTTCAGCGGCCCGGTCGGCCAGGTTGAACAGGTTCTGCACCGAGGCGATCGTGGTGACGCGCTGGGCCGTGAGTAGTTGTTCGAGGCTGACCTCGCTCAGGCCGATGTGCTGGATCTTGCCTTCATCGCGCAGCAGTGCAAGCTCGCCGACCTGGTCCTCGATCGGCACCTGCGGGTCGACGCGGTGCAGCTGCTGCAACGCGATCCGCTCGACACCGAGAATGCGCAGGCTCAGTTCAACCTGTTGGCGCAGGTACTCGGGTCGCCCGACCGGGCGCCAATCGCGCGGCCCGGACCGGGTCAGCCCGCACTTGGTCGCTATCACCAGTCCTTCCGAGTACGGATAAAGCGCGTCGTGAATGAGCTGTTCCACCACCGCTGGGCCGTAGGCGTCGGCCGTGTCGATGAGGTTCACCCCCAGGTCAACGGCGCGGCGAAGCACGGCGATGGCCTCGTCCCGATCCGAGGGCTGACCCCAGAAACCGGGCCCGGTGAGCTGCATCGAACCGTAACCGAGCCGATACACAACCAGATCACCCCCGAGAGCGAGGGTGCCTGATGCCTCGGCGGGCCGGTTGATCGAGCTGGTCGTCATGCGCAACCCCATTGGTTAGACCGGTCTGTTCCGTCAGTTTAGACAGACCTGTCGGACTGCGTCGAGTGGAAGTGTCGCTGAGACGTTCTGGCCGGTAGCGGCGAGCCGGGCCGTGGCTGCCGACGGTCGGTCACTGGATGTCGCTGATCGACGGTCGGGATGCGGTCGAGTGGTTCGTGGTCGTTTCCAGGTGGTGAACGGGCGGCCCAGCTGCCGTGGCGAGGTCTCGGCCACTCGACAGATCACTTCACGGACGACGGGGCCGAACCGGCGCGGCCGGCCCCCACTCCATTCTTGGTCCAGCGCCACGAACCCCTGCTCGTTGAACGCGGAGATCACGGACCAAACCGAGACCATTACAGCGCCAACCTTTATTGATGAGGCACTAGTTCATCTGTCGCTAGGTCACCCAGCATTCGCAACAGCACGGTCAGCCGGCGCAGGTCGTCCGCTCCGAGGACGTCGGTGATCCGCGCGAGTATGTGTTCACCTTGAGTCCTGGCCGCATCGAGCTCCTGGTGGCCCTTCGCGGTGAGGCCGATGATGCTGCACCGTCGATTGGCCGGGTTAGCCCGCTTGGTAATCAGGCCGCTGGCCTTGAGCCGGTCCAACAAGGGGGTAAGCGTGGACCTGTCGACGGCGGCCCTGGCACCGAGGGTCGCCTGGTCAATGTTGTCGCCTTCTCCCAGTGCCATCAGCACCGCGAACTGGGCTGAGGTCAGGTCGGGCAGATGTCGGTACCAGATGGCGGACCAGGCCTGGTTCGCTCGACGCAGCTGGTAGGGCAGCGCCTCGTCCACTCGAGGGTCACGGGTGTTGTTGCCGTTGGGCATGCGAGAAGTATATTCTGCTCACGAATAGTCCGTGTACTGATAGTTCCGGGAAGAGGCTTTGCGATGCGGCTGGTTGTAGGGATGACCGGGGCCACAGGTGCGGTGCTTGGTGTCCGACTGCTCGAAGAACTCCGCCGCCGGGAGGGAGTACAGACTCATCTCGTCCTCAGCCGGTGGGCGCGAGCAACGTTGAAGTTCGAGACCGGACTGACCGTTCGTGAGGTGACCGCGCTGGCCGACGTCAGCTATTCACCCGACGATCAAGGTGCGGAGATCTCCTCCGGCTCGTTCCATACCGACGGCATGGTGATCGTTCCGTGCAGCATGAAAACGCTCGCGGGCATCCGAGCTGGATACGCCGACGGTCTATTGGCCCGTGCCGCTGACGTCACGCTCAAGGAGCGGCGGAGGCTTGTATTGGTTCCGAGAGAAAGCCCGCTGAGCGAGATCCATCTGGACAACATGCTTGCACTCGCCAAGATGGGCGCTGCGATAGTGCCGCCCATGCCCGCCTTTTACAACCACCCGGCCAGTGTCGAAGATGTCGTCACCCATATCGTGGACAGGATCCTCGACCAGATCGGTGTCCCGAGTACCACGGCCCGACGCTGGCCGGGCATGGAGAACGCGTCAGCCGCTTTGCCGGGCAGTTCATCGCTGCTGCTCGCCGATGGCAGTGCTCTTGATGAGGCTGGGATTATCACACCGAGAGGATGACTACGATGGCTCGTCTGCGCGATCTGCGGGACTATCTCGATGCTCTAACAAAGTTGGGAGACCTCACGCACATCAGCCGGGAGGTGAGCGCGGATCTTGAGGCCGCTGCGATGGGACGGCTCTCGTATGAACGCAGGAGTCCGGCCTTCCTGTTCGAAAACGTCGCTGGCGTCGAGCCGGGCTTCCGCTTGCTGGGTGCGCCCGTCGGGCTCAGCTCACGTGATGATATGCCGCTAGCCCGCCTCGCGCTCTCAGTCGGATTGCCGCCTGGAACTACCGCCAGCGACCTGGTCGAGCATCTGGCCAGAATCAGTAATCTCGCACCAATCTCGCCGAGGCGCGTCGCTCGTGCCGAGGCGGCGTGCAAGCAGAACGTGCTGCTTGGTGCCGCCGCAACTCTCGATCGCTTTCCCGTTCCCATGGTGCACGAACACGACGGCGGTCCATATCCAGGCACGTGGAGTGTGATTGTTGCACGAACTCCGGACGGACGTTGGACCAACTGGTCAAACGCGCGGATCATGATGATTGATGACCAGCACATGACCGGTCAGGTTGTTCCGTACCAGCATATCGGAATGATCTGGCAAGAGTGGGCCAACCTCGGCGAGCCGATGCCCTTTGCCTTAGTCCAAGGTGGCGATCCCGCTGTTCCAATTATCGGCGGCATCCCGTTCCCCGATAAAGACCGAGATGAGGCAGGATACATTGGCGCGCTGTACGGCGAGCCGATCGATGTCGTCCGATGCGAAACAGTCGACCTCGACGTGCCGGCGAGTGCCGAGGTCGTTATCGAGGGTCACCTCTCGGTAAGCCGGGATGCATTGGAGGGTCCATTCGGTGAATTCGCCGGATACATGCCCACGGAAACCTCGATGCAGCCGATCTATACCGTTGAAGCAATCACCTACCGGGACGACCCGATCTGGCCATTCGTGGCCGAGGGTCGACCGGTAGACGAATACCACCTCGTATCTGGTGCTGGAATGTGCGCCGAAATCCTGGCCGCCCTCCGGGCTACCGGCCTGCCGATCAGTACGGTATGGAAGCCGCTGCACGCCGCGGGACACTGGACTGTGATCACAGTTCCCTCAGACTGGCGCGACCGGTTGCCTGGGATCAACTCGACGGAGTTCGTGCACCGCATTGGAATGGCGCTGCAAGAATGCCGTTCGGGCCGGGTCACCTCGGCCAACTTCGTGCTGGATGACGACATCGATCCTTCAGACGATGCCGAGTTGCTATGGGCGCTGGCAACGCGGGTCCACCCGCATCTCCGTGTCGAAGCCTTCGACGGCCTGATCGTCTCATTGATGACTTGCTTCACGGACGAAGAGCGAGAGGCAGGCAGGGCCAAGGAAGTCATCCACGACGCGCTGCTGCCCGCCCCTGCCGACGGCCGCCTGGCACATAGCTCCTTCGAGCAGGCATATCCGGAGCATATTCGAAAGCGAGTGCTCGAACACTGGGTGTAACTGGCCTATCGGGGAGCACTACCGCTCTGGTGCGATGAAGACATCACACGGGGGTCCAAGTTCATCGACCGGCGGCTTTCATCGGCCTACTCGTGCCGGTGCAGTGGCACTTCGACGCGGCCATGCGCGTGGAACTGTGGGTCACCCCGCCGGATCCAGACCTGACCTGCTGGGATCACATGGTCGAACTCGACCTCGCGCTGTCAGACGATGGGCTGCATTTCCAAGGGCCGACCCACGACGCCGTCAGCTGCCCGATCCCCTGCGGCCTCTACCGGATCCGGATCGCCGGCCACGGCTACGGCTACGGTGCCGCCGCCAAGCAGCTACAGGGCGGCCCCGACTCCTACCGAGCACAGCTGTGGCCACAGCGCCTCTCGAGCGCACCGCGGCTGCTGAAGGACTGGCCGGATTGGCGCGAATAGCGCCACCACGCTCCCGCCGAGCGAGGCCCCTCAGAGGCACGCTCTATACACGCGACGTGTACGATACGTGTATGGCGAAAGAGCGTACGAACATCGAACTCGAGGGCGAGGACGTCCGCGAAATCATGAAGCGCTACGGCGTGCACACCAAAACCGAGGCCGTCAACCTCGCGCTGCGGCACCTGGCCGGTCAGCCCATGAGCCGCGAGGAAGCCCTGGGCATGCACGGTGCGCACGCCATCGACCAGATTCCTCCGGACGACACGCCCCACGGTGTGTCGGCATGATCCTCGCCGACACCTCCGCCTGGGTCGAGTACGACCGCGCCACCAGCAGCGCTGTAGACCAGCGCATGGCTGAGCTGGTCAGCGACGACGGCCCCCTGGCCTACACCGAGCCAGTGGTGATGGAGGTCCTCGCCGGCGCCCGCACCGACGCCAGGGAACGAGACTTACGGCGACTTCTGCTGCGGTTTCACCTGCTCCGGTTCGACGCCGCGGTTGACTTCTCCGCCGCCGCCCGCGTCTACCGCACATGCCGACGGGCCGGGATCACTCCGCGCGGACTACTCGACTGCATGATCGCCGCTGTGGCATGGCGCCACCACGCCACCCTGCTGTCCTACGACGCCGATCTTCACCGCGTCGCACAGATCATGGACATCACCCTCGACGACGCCTCCCTACGTACCTGAGCGACTGGTCTACTCCGGCAACGCCTCGCCCAGGCCTGAACGTAGTCCGGGACTCGTGCGTCACTTTTTATGCCGCGGCATTGGTCCAGGACACCCAGCGGGGTTGCCACGCTGGACTAGTCAGAGATCTGGGGCATCGTCATCGGGACGATGGCTGTTCCTCCGCTAAGTACGGCGCCGGCGATGCTGTCGATCTTGTCCAGCATGGGCCGACCAATTCGGCGGCCTTCGCGGAACGGAACCCGGACGACCTTGTCGCCCGCGCGGTGGCGCTGCCCGTCGAGGGGATGGCGCGCGAGGCGCCAGAACCGATAGCCGCGGCGCCCGGGATTCTCCATCACGGGGGACCGCCAGTTCACTAGGCGCCCCCATCGGGGACGCCCCCGGAGCAGGTAGATGTGTCTGCCTCCTACTCCTCAGCCACCTGCCGGGGTGAGCTCAGCTCGGAACCACTTGGCGGCAACCCGGCGCGCTTGATTACCCGCAGCGACGGGCGGCACCGCCTCTGGCGTGCGGGCGTGATCGTATCCCCAGTGATCGAGGGCGTGGACGATGACTTCGAGCTCGTTACCCGCGGGCGTGAGCTTGTACTCAAACCGCGGTGGGCGAGTGCTGTACTGCACCCGCTCGAGGATGCCGGACTCGGTCAACGTCGTCAGCCGACGGGACAGGACCGTCGGCGAGATCCGCAGGCTCTCGAGGAGCTCATCGTAGCGGTGCATGCCGCGACTGACGTCGCGCAGGATCAACACACTCCACTCGTCGCCGATCGCCTGCAGAGCGTGCGCGACATTGCACTTCATCCCGTCGAAGCTGGCCCTAGCCCGCACCCGCCTCGCCTCGCTTTCCCTCGTTCTTCACCGTGCACCCCGATAGCCGCACAGAGTCGCTTGACCAACAGACTACCGAAGACGTAGCCTCTCGTACAGTAACTACTCAAGATGTAGTTTTGGCGCGGTCACGGACGCACGCCGACGCGGAACCTAGGAAGGAATCGGATGCCAACTCTGTACGCCACGACCCCGATCCAGTACGTCGACGTCGAGGGCACCCGACTGGCCTACCGCGAATTCGGCGAGGACGCCGGCGTTCCGCTGGTGATGTTCAGCCGTTTCCGCGGCAGCATCGACGACTGGGACCCCACCGTCATCGAACGCCTCGCCAACGAGCGCCACGTCATCATCTTCGACAACGCCGGCGTCGGCTTCTCCGACGGCGCCGTCCAAAAGAACATCACCGAGATGGCCCACACCGCCATCCACTTCATCCACGCACTGGGAATCGAGTTGGCCGACCTGCTCGGCTTCTCCATGGGCGGCTACATCGCCGAGCGCATCGCCCTGACCACCCCGGACCTCGTCCGTTACCTCATTCTCGTCGGCACCGGTGCCGGCGGCGGCGAAGGAGCCGTGCCCCAGGGCCCCGAAGTCGAAGAGTGGATTAAGCCCGAGAACGACCTCGCAGAGACGCTACAGGCCCTGATGTTCAGCACATCGGAGACCGGCAAGGCCGCCACGAAGGCCTATATGAACCGCATCTACACCCCGCAGCGCCCCGCCCGCGCCGACGTCACCGCCGAAGCCGCCTACGCGCTCCGCGCCGCGATCACCGACTGGTGGGCGGGCAACGGCTCCACGGTCGGCGAACTGCGGAACATCAGCCAGCCAACCCTGATCGTGAACGGAATCCGGGACATCATGGTCCCAACCCCGAACTCGTTCCTGCTGGCGCGGAAGATCCCCAACGCCCAGCTGGTCATCTACCCCGACTCCGGCCACGGCGCCCTGTTCCAGTACCCGGAGACGTTCTCCAAGGAAGTACTTACCTTCATCCACACCCAGGAGGACGGCGGCTTGAAATGAGCCAACCGCGGCCGCCAGGAGATGCTTCGCCCCCGGAGATCGTTGATGATCGTCCACACGCCTTGGCCACCGTGCAAGGACAGATGTGTCGCTGTGCGGCGTATGTAAGGGCCACAAAATCTATCCGGCTACTAAATCAATAGCCAGAATGTGTGGTCGACGGCATGACAACTTATAAACCGTGCACGGCGACGAAGTCCTCCCCTTCGCTGTGGCCGGTCTTGTTCGACAACTCACCGATCAACCTGATCGACGCGGTGATGATGAAGGAGCATGCCCATCTACCGACGAACCGTGATAAACCGAGTACGGCCTATGCTGCCTTAGCGTCGGCGGCCACTGCGTGCGCGGTTTGATCAGCACCATGATGACTTCTCTCCCATCGACTTGACACACGTCGCCGTCCGTATACAGCGGATCGACATCCGCTTGACAGGCAAGGAGCCCTCCATGGCGAGCTCAGTAACCGTCCCGAACAGTGACATCGTGTTCCGTCGCGGCGGGGCTGGCGACCGTGCGATCGTGTTCGTGCACGGTTTTCTCGATGACCAGTACGTCTGGAGCCCACTAATCGCCGAACTGACGGGGTCCGAATACGAGACCGTGCATTTCGACCTGGCCGGTTTCGGAGACCGGACCCAGGCACCTGGGCCGTTCACGTTTGACCGGTTCGCCGCCGACCTGTTCGCCGTGGTCGACGTGGTCGACAAACCGTTCGTGGTCGTCGGCCACAGCATGGCCGCACCAGTCGTCGAACTGGTCGCCGCGGCGCGCCCCGACCGAGCCTTGGGCCTGGTGCTCCTGTCTCCCATCCCGATGGCCGGAACCCGATTGCCCGACGAGGCCATCGAGTCGTTCCGATCGTTGGGCGAACTGGGGACGCAGGACCACGAGGCTGCCCGTCGGCAGGCGGCGCCGTCGGCCCCCCAAGCGGAGGTGGAACGAATTGCCGCGGTCGCCGCGAAGGCTCGCCCCGAGGTCGTGCGGACTGTGGCGGACATGTGGAACAACGGCTATGCCGCCGCCGCGCGGCCCAGCGGGTTCTCCGGGCCGGTGCTCGTTCTTCCGGGCGCCGACGACCAATTGATCACCGCCGGGGTCGTCGCTGGGATCGCGGCGCGGTTCGACGCGGCCAAGACGACGGTGACCGAGATCGAGAAAGCCGGCCACTGGCCACACCTCGAGCGCCCCTCCGCCGTAGCCGCTGAGGTCAATCGTTTCCTGGCCGACAACCTCACGACCCTAGCCGTCGGAAAGCACGGCTAGGTCCGGGCATTTACCGAACGCGCAACTCATCATCTATCCCGACTCCGGCCACGGCTCATTGTTCCAATACGCCGATCCGTTCGTCACTCACGTCGTACGCCTCCTGGACGCGGCGGTGGCCTTTGCCCGAGGGCTACTTCGCGTTGACGCTCTGTTCTCTACCTGGGCGTTCAGACCGGCGAAAACGGCTCCTGAAACTGGAGGTATATATTAATGTCTGACCTGTTGCGAGCGGCTATTGACGCGCATGGCACCGCGAAGCGTTGGCACGAAGTCGACGCCATCGACGTCACTTTCAACTTTCATGGCAACCTGCTTGACCTAAAAGGCTTCCCAGGCCATTTCCGTCCGAGCGTGTCAATCGATGCGCACACTCCGCGTACGACGATCCAACACCTCGATCATGGCTCCGATAATCGTTGGATCTTCACACCTGATCGTGTGTGGATCGAACGCCCAGACGGTTCCCTGGTAGCCGAACGACACGAGCCTCGCTCCGCATTCGCCGGTCACGTTCGGAACACGCCGTGGGATCGGCTGCACCTGGCCTACTTTCTTGGCTACGCCATCTGGAACTACCTCACCACCCCGTTTCTCTTCGCCGAGCCCGGATTCTCCACGCGCGAGCTCGAACCTCACACCGAAGGCGGCGAAATCTGGCGGAGCCTGGAGGTAACTTACCCAGATCACATCCCTGCGCACACCTCAGTCCAGACCCTCTACTTCGGCGAAGATTTCATGCTTAAGCGCCTGGATTACACCACCGACGTCCTCGGTGGTGTCGGTGCGCATTACACGTATGATCCGAAGGTCATCGACGGAATCACGTTCCCTCACCTGCGCCGAGTAGTAAAGCGAACCCCTAAAGGGCCACTGATCAATGGTCCTACCTCATTCGCGCTCGATTACACCGACCTGCGTGTGCGAAACCGCTGAGGGCGTGTCGGACGAAGTGTGTTAGCCGTGACCCTGACAAGGTGCCGGAAATTGATCTCGCCGAGCGGTTGTTGAGCACAAGTTCCTCGCCACCCTGCCCACCCCGGTCTGAGAACGCGCCGCCGCTCATCCATCCCTCCCACCGAGGAGAACCGCCATGCCGACAAACCCGCGCATCACGTCCGCCGACTACATCGTTGTCGGCGGCGGCACCGCCGGCTGCGTGGTCGCCCGCCGCCTGTTGGAGCAGACCGACGGCACCGTCCTGCTCCTCGAGGCCGGGAGCTCTCCCGACGGTCTCGACACTGTCTCGGTCCCCAGCCGCTGGGTGGAGAACATCGGCGCCCCGCACGACTGGGCTTATACCTACGAGCCCACCGAGCACGTCGCCGGCCGGCGGCTGTTCCTGTCCCGCGGCCGGGTGCTCGGCGGGTCGGGCTCCACGAACGCGCTGGTCTGGGCGCGCGGCCGCAAGACCGACTTCGACGGCTGGGCGGCGGCAGGGGCGGACGGTTGGGACCACGCCTCGGTGCTGCCGTACTTCCGGCGCTGCGAGGACTGGGAGGGAGGCGGGTCAGCATATCGGGGCGCGGGCGGCCCGGTACGGGTCGAGCGGGCGAAGGACCTGCACCCGGTCGCAGCGGCACTGATCGAGGCCGCCCTCTCCTACGGCATGCCCTACCTCGAGGACACCAACGTCGCCGAACCGCTCGGTGCCGGCCCGATCAACACCAACACCGAGGCCGGCGCGCGCGCCAGCACCTGGACCGGTCACCTACGCCCGGTGCTGGACCACGACCGGCTCACCCTGGCGACCGGCACCCGGGTGACGAGGTTGACCCTCGCCGGCAGTCGATGCACCGGCGTCGCCTACGCCGGGCCCGACGGGTTGAGCGAGGTGACGGCAACCCGTGAGGTGATACTCACCGCCGGCGCGATCGACACACCTCGGCTGCTGCTAGTTTCCGGCATCGGCCCCTCCGCACAGCTGCGCTCGGTCGGCGTCGAGGTCGTGCACGACCTGCCCGGCGTGGGGCGCAACCTGCAGGAGCACCCGATCCTCGGCGGGATGTGCTTCGCCGCCGGTGAACCGCTGCCACCGGTGAACAACAACCTGGAGGGCAGCTCGGCCTTCTGGCGCAGCCACCCCGACCTACCGGTGCCCGACCTGCTGTACGTCGCCGTGCAGATCCCCTACGTCTCACCGGAGGTCGCCGCCCGCTTCCCGGTGCCGCCCAACGCCTTCTGCCTCGCCCCCGGCCTGATGACCGTGCACAGCCGCGGCTACCTGAAGCTCACCGGCGCCGACCCGGACGCCCCGCTGCGCATCCAGCCCAACTTGCTGGCCGAGCAAGCTGACCTGGACGCGCTGGTCACCGCCGTCGAGATCGGACTGGAGTTGGCCGCCCAACCAGCGTTCGCCAAACTGGTCAAGACCCGCGTCGCCCCCGCCGAGGACGTGAGCCGGCCCGCCTTGGTGGACTTCGTGCGCAACGCCGCCATGCCGTATTTCCACCCGGTCGGCACCTGCGCGATGGGCAGCCACGAGAACGCCGTCGTCGACCCCCAACTCCAGGTGCGCGGCATCGACGCCCTGCGGATCGCCGACGCCTCGGTAATGCCGACGATCACCTCGGCCAACACCAACGCCCCGACCGCCATGATCGCCGAACGCGCCGCCGACCTGATCGCCCAGTAGCCGCCCGGTAGCCGATGTGCGCGAGGTCGAACAGGGCAATAGCCGGCAGCAACGCCGAGTTCTAGAGATTTGTAAGCGGCGATGCTCGACTGTCAACGCCCGGTCGTCCTCGGCGTCACCACTCTTATGTAGCACTGATATGGGGGTCGATTTTGTCAAGTGGGCATGGTGAAGCGGAGTCCACGACCGTCGCCGTGGGCACCGCTTCGTTGGCCGGATGAGCGTGGCGGTGACGAGCGTGTCGGTATCGACGCGTCGTCAATCTGATATGCGCGGTTGGTTACCGCGGGACGGACTGTTCGGCGGAGCGGTTCCGCGGTCTAGAAACCGAGCGTGCCCGCCCACCCCCGCGGAGCAAGGGGTGCGCGGTGCTCATAGTGCGGTCGCGGGGGGTTGCCCTATGCCGCGCTGTGGGCTTGTGTGGTGGGTCGGGGAGGGTAAGAGTGACTGACACAGCGCGGCGAGTGGTGATTATCACTGGTGGCTCGCGTGGCATCGGCCGCGAAGTGGCCACGCGGTTCGCGGGCGCCGCTTATGCCGTCGTGGTGAACTATGCGGATAACAAGACCGGTGCGGACGATGTTGTCGCAGCGATTGACGTCGAAGACGCCCACAGTCGACCCAAGGTGGACTGGAGTCTTCTCCTCGCCGCCGTGCGCCTGTTGCCGTCCACAGACCACCGAGCGCGTCCGGTGGGGTGACGGCACCGGGTCCGCCGTGGCCACGCCGATGTGGAGGAATTTGACGATGGAGTTTCTGGAGCGCGGCGGGGTGCGCATCGCCTACCGGGTACACAACGCCGCTGGTCCGGGGACCCCTATGCTGCTATCCCATGGCTTCTCTGCGACCTCGACGATGTGGGATCGCAACGTGGGCGCGTTGTCTGCCGACCGGCCAGTCGTCGTTTGGGATCAACGCGGTCATGGGCGCAGTGACTCACCGGTAGATCCGCGGGCGTACTCCGCGGCGATCAGCACCGACGACATGAGCGCGCTGCTGGACAAGATCGGCGCACAGCGGGCGATCATCGCCGGGATGTCTCTGGGTGGGTACCTGTCGCTGGCGTTCCAGCTACATCATCCGTTCCGGGTGGCCGCGCTTGTGCTGGTCGACACCGGGCCCGGCTTCAAGAACGACGCGGCGCGCGCGCAATGGAACGATGTGGTGGAGCGTTACGCGCGCCGGGTCGAGTCCGAGGGCTTCAACGGCGCCCTGTCTCCCGAGCTGGCCGACGCGGTCCATCACAATCCGGGTGGACTCGCGCCCACGGCCCGGCAGGTCATGGCCCAACACGACGACCAGGTCATCAGGTCGTTGGACGACATCGCGGTGCCCAGCCTGGTCGTTGTCGGTGAGAACGACCCCAACTACCTGGCCGGCGCCGACTACATGGCCCGCCACATCAACGATGCCCGCAAGGTCGTCCTCGCTCAAGCCGGGCACGCGTCGAACATCGACCAAGCGGACGCATTTAACACCGCCGTCCTTGAGTTCCTGGAGCGTCTGTGAACTCACCGTTCACCGACCGCCCGGCCGAGCGGCGCAACATCGAGCCGATGAGGATCGGTCTCAGTTTGCCCTCCTCCACTCGGTTCACCTCCGCGCTTGGCAATATCCCTGTGTATGAGGCCGCCGGCCTCGATATTGTCTGGGTTGGCGAGTCCTACTGACTTCGATGCCGTGTCCGCGATGGGCGCGCTCGTGATGGTGACCAGCCGCGTCCAGATCGATTCATCGGTCCTCAGTGTGTACTCCCGCACGTTCGCGATGATCGCAACCTCAGTCGCGGGTGTGGACGCGCTATCGGGCGGGAGGGCGTTGCTGGGGCTCGGCGCCTCCGGGCCGCAGGTTGTGGAGGGCTGGCACGGAGTCCCGTCCGAGGGACCGATCGGGCGCACCCGGTGTTTCTGGCCGGAGCGGCTGGGCCAGATCTGGGGCGAACCGTTAGCCCGTGGGTGCCAGTGGCGCAATGGCGCTCTGTCGCCGCTGACGATCGTGGCCAGTGGCGACGCAGCACGGCGTTCTCGTGGCGTAACACCAGCAATTCCACGCACGCCGCACGCCGCCCGAGGATCACCACCACGTCGCCAGGCAGCCACCGAACCCCTCACGTAGATGATCGACAACAACACCAGGCGATCATCTCAACACCCCGTCCTGGCTTCGGGAACAGTCCAGGTCACCACCGCAACTGATTTTTCGTGCCCCACTCCATCGCTATGCCCCAAGAGCGGAGCAACCGTTTTCTCGCTAGCGTGACGGGATGCCCCGACAGGCAATAAGGCTCAGTGAGCGCCACTCTGCCGAGACGCGGACCGTGCTCGTGCGAGTGGCGCGTGAAATGTTCACAACCCCCGGATATCAGGCCACGAGCGTCGATGAGATCGTCGAGCAGGCTCGGGTATCCAAGGGCGCGCTGTATCACCACTTCAAGAGCAAGGAACAGCTATTTGAGGCCGTGTTCAGGGACGTCGACATCGAACTCAGCCAGCGATTGCAAGACGAGATCGCATCGGCGATCTTCCCGGACCCCTGGACCCAACTGATCGCCGGCGCGATCGCGCACGTCGATGCCGCGGCCGAGGATCCCTCGTTCCGGCAGATCGTCCTGCTTGACGGCCCAGCAGTACTGGGCTGGCCTCGCTGGCGGGAGATTCAGGCCAGTACCTGGCTCGGGTCGGTTGAAACCATGTTCGCCGAGTTCATGTCAATCGGTGCTATCCGTGCGATGCCAGTGCGGGAGCTGGTGCACCTGATCATCGCCGCCCTGAACGAATCGGTGATGATGGTCGCCAACGCGGAGGATCGTGATGCCACCCGACGGGCCATGCGCACGGTTGTCACCGCGCTGCTGGATGGCTTGCGCGTCCCTCCCGAACGGCGCTCCCACTAAACCGTCCCGCGCAAGGCACACGGAAGGCCGATCGATCCCGGGACGCGACCACAATCTGGTGGCCTACGCCAAGGGGGTCGGCCCGCGCCGCGGTTTCGACGGCCACGCGGGAAGCGAGACTGCGATGGATCTTGGCCATGACAGTTGCGTCGAGCCATGTGGTGCCCGGCTCGCCGGCCCGCTGACCAAGGGCAACGACCTCAGGCCAGCAACATCCCCGGGATCCGTCGGGACGCTTTCCTGGCCGGCGTCCGGATCGAGCGGATGTACCTGTTCGGGCCGCTGCCCGGCTTCGCCGCGATGATCACGCTGGTCGCCACGGCAAGACCGCGTGCGTGACCACCAACCTGGACGGCGCCTCCTTCACCGACCCGGCCCTGTTCCAGCGCTGCCTGCTGGACGGCTTCACCGAGGTGCCGGCACACACCCCGGCGCCGGGACGCCCTTCCCGCGCGGCTCCGCAATCTGAGACCCTTTAGCTGCTAAGTCTTGATATAGAACTGACTCTGTGCCACCGTTGCGGCGACCATCGCACCGGCGCACACGGGAGTTCAGGATGAAACTGGGTACCTCGCTCCGTTTCCTCTTTCCGACCTCGGAGCAGACCTACTCGATCTTCCGGGCTGAGCTCGACGCCATGCCGCCCGGCGGGTTCATCGATCGACCGATGGGCGCGCTGTCGGCCCAGGAACAGGCCAAGAACCTGCTCGAGATCGCTGACGCGGTGCGCGACGCCAACCTCGACACGCTGCTGGTCGGGGACCACCACGCCATGCCACCGGGCTACGCGAACGCGTTCTCGCCGATCCCGACCCTCGGCCAGCTGATGCCGAGGCTAGGCGCCATGACGACCGGCGCGGTGCTACTGGCCCCCTTCTACCACCCGGTGCTACTGGCCGAGCAGCTCGGCACGCTCGCCGCGTTCGCCGAGGGACCGCTGGTCGTCACGCTGGCGAACGGCCAGGGCGACCGGCAGTTCGCCGCGTTCGGAATCACGCAGCGCAGTCGCGCCGGCCGGCTCGAGGAGCTGGTCCCGGCGCTGCGCGACCTGCTGGCCGGCGAGCCGGTGACCACGCAGGGGCGCTACCAGCAGCTGGAGCACGTCCAGACCGGCCCGACGGCGCGAGTGCCGGTCTCGCTGTGGATCGCCGGCACCGTCGCGGCGGCCGCCGAACGCGCCGGGCGGCTCGGGGACGGCTGGCTGTCCGGCCAGAACGCCACCCGCGCCGACCTCGTCCAGCAGCTGGAGGTCTACCGGGAGTCGGCCGCGCGCCACGGGCGCCCGACGCTGCCGGTGCTGCGCCGCGACATCTACGTCGGCGAGTCCGACCGGGAGGCTGAGCAGGTGGTGAACCAGATCCTCACCGAGGGCTACCGGGGCGGCGGCCTGGACCGGCTGCTCGTCGGCTCCGCCGAGACGGTGGTCCAGCAGCTCGAGGAGTACCGGGCACTCGGCTTCGACCACGTCATGGTGCGGCACATCGTCGGCGAGCAGGAGCTGATCCTGCGGTCCTTCGAACGGATCGGCAAGGACGTGCTGCCGCGCCTGCACGCCCTCGAACCGCTGAGCTGACGCGCCCGCTACTCGAACCGCGCCCGCCGCCGCCCGCCCGTGACCGCTACCGAACCACGGCCTGGCGCGACCCGCGGCCAAGGCACACCGGGGCGCGCCCCGTGGCTTCCGGCGCCGACACACAACTCCGGGGCCGACACACAGGCTGTGGACGCCACTCACGAGTTGAAACTCATGCGCCACGTACTCGCGGCGTGCGCCAGGTACACGACCCGTGTGCCACCTGCCCGGACGCCGCGTGCCGGAGTACGTGTGCCACACATCGCCGCCGGGTCGTCGCGGCGGCGAGACACGTCGAGCCCCGCCCCGTCGACGGGGCGCACTCCGGGGCCCGGCTTGTTACCGAACTGCACAGGAGGCAGGTTTTCGGCGCCGAGAACCTGCCTCCTGTGCAGTTCGGTAACCACAGGCTGAAGCATCGAGCCTCGCCGCGCGGCGTCCCGGCCACGTGCCGGTGCGCCGGCTGGCTCAGGCGGTCGGCGCGGCACCGGCCGCGGCGGCGGCGGGGGCCTCGCCGCCGAGCAGGATCGAGCTCGCGGCCCGCGCGTAGACGAGCGGGTCCTCCGGGCCGAGCAGCACCCGCTGCAGCACGTAGCCCGGGAACAGCGCGAACAGGGGTCGGGCGGCCGCGTCGGCGTCCACGCTGGCGGGGATCTTGCCGAGGGCCTGGTTGCGGCGGATCAGCTCGGCGAACCCGTCACGCAGCTGGTGCAGCCGCCCGGCGACGAGCTGATGCACCTCAGGGTTGCGCAGCGCCTCCGTCCAGGCCTGCACGGCCAGCGTGCTCAGGTCCTGCCCGTCACGCGTGGTCCGGGCGGTAGCGGCGGTCAGGATGTGTCCCACCGCATCGGCAAGCGTCGGCGGGGGGTCGCGCCGGAGCAGCTCGTGCTGCGCATCCAGGAGCCCACCCAGTGCTTCGACGACCACGGCGGTGACCAGCTCGTCCTTACCCCGAAACCACCGGTAGACCACGCTCGGCGAGGCCCCGGCGGCCGCGATCACGTCGTCCATCGTGGTGGCGTGGAAGCCGTTGCGGGCGAAGCAGCGCCACGCCGCATCCAGGATCTGACGCCGGCGGCGCTGGATGTACTCCTCGGTCACACGGGGCATCGGACCAGCCTAAGCAGGAACGTTCGTTCCCGGAACCTCAACCCTGCAAACGGCAACGATCGTTTCTTGACGCGCACCGAACACGGGCGCATGATGAACACGTAAGCAGTAACGAGCGTTCCATTTGAGGTGATCGTCAGTGTCCAGCGTCGCCGGTCCGGAGCTGACGGAGGACCGCGCGCCCCCCGCGACAGGACCACTTGAAGAAACTCTAGTGTCTAATTTAAGCACCTCTCTGAACCTATTGAGAACTATGCGTACTCTAGGTATATTGTCCTCTTATGGTTCTCCGAAGTGCGCGGGCATCTCCCGCAGCATCGAATCGGTCATCCACGCGGGGCGCGGGTGACGGCCAGCACGCCACAGCGCCACGATGCCCCGGCGTGACGGAGGGGCGGTAGCACACCCCTTCCGCATGATCAACGGACGGCTCGGCCCAACGCCAGGTGGCCAGCCGCGATGATCGCGGCGCTACGGAATGTCGATCGTGTGTATACGTCCGCGCCTTACCTTGATTTGAGCGTCCTTCTCTCTGTCGAAGGTGCGCGAGGTGGCGTCTGAGTCGGGCAGAGATTTGCGGCGCCCACTTTCGACGCTTGACGGCGAGCTGGTTCTGGTGACCCGCTCAAGCCGGCGATTTGACCTGCACGGACCGACCCGCCAGGTACCGAGGGGAACTCAATGAGCACGGCCGATCGCCGGATTCGGGCAGTCGCCGAAAGGTCGACGCCACGCCTTGAACGGTACGTCGACCTGCTCCTACTCAAGGCGGGAGCATCTGAAAAATTCCCGTAAAAACTGTGCTCCAGCACACGTGGACGCCCGAGTGATCACGTGCTTGCATCTGTAATTAGAGGGGCGAACGACCTCGACTGCCAGTCTTCAGCGACGGTTGAAGGCCATTGAATGATGCCTGGTTATACCAGGTCACGGCCGCGGTAGTGGCCGCATATTCATAGTCGTGCGGCGATTCGCGTACCACGCGGAGAGTTCGCGCACCGGAAGCGGAGGAATCCACAGTCGTGACTACCACATTCATCACCGCCGACCAGTCACGCGATTCGGCGGACCGGTCACTCAAGGGCATCGTCGAGCTGGATACCGACAGCTCATGGGCCATCGAGAGCGCCGAGGTGGCGGCGACGCTGGCCGAGTACTACGGCGCGGGCGTCACCGGCTCGGCGCTCAGCCCGCCGGTCGTCCCGGCGGACCTGCGCGCCAAGCTGCGGGCGAGCGCGCCGAGTCTCACCTCGCTCACCGACCGTATCCAGGCCGAGTTCGACAACGGGGCGTGCGGCATCTTCGTCTCCCGGCTCGGGCTGGCCGGGCTCGACGTGGACCAGCGGCGCAAGTCGGTGTTCGCGCTGGCCGCCCTGCTCGGCAACGTGACCGAGACCGAGCCGGTCGACCACCGCGTTATCTGGGACGTCCGGCCGCAGGAGGAGGAGCTGCGCAAGTTCTCCCACTTCTCCGAGAGCGACCGCGAGGCCCAGTACCACACGGACTCCACCATCGTGCCGATCCCGGAGCGATACTTCCTGCTCTACGCCGTGCAGCAAGCCGAATGCGGCGGCGGGCTGAGCACCCTGCGGGACGGCCGGGTGGTCCGCGAGCAGCTCCAGGAGACCGCCGAGGGACGCGACGCGCTGCGCGTGCTGACCGACACCCCGCTGCCCCTGCGCATCCCCAGGGCGTTCCGCGAGAAGTACGGCTACAAGACCAAGCACGGCTACATCACCATTCCGATCTTCGCCGAGAAGCCGATGTGGCGGTGGCGCCGGGACAAGATCGAGCAGGGTCTGGTTGCTAACCCTGAGTACGCAACCGACGAGGTTCGCGCCGCGCTCAACACGGTCGACGCGCTGCTCGCCGAGCCGGGCGGGGTCACCACGCCGGTGCCGACCGACGGCCTCGTCATCATCGACAACCACGTCTCGTTCCACGGCCGGACCTCGTTCACCGACCCCCGCCGGCACCTGCTGCGGATCCGGTTCAACGAGCTGTCCTGACGCACCACCGAGCGCAACCGACTTCCATTCACAACTTATTCATCTTCTGTTAAACCGGTTCGCGGGAATAGGAATATTCGGGCGCACCGATTGTTTTCAGGAAAGTCGCGATCAGCTTCCAAGGAGCCGAGAGCGCGGCGCACCGGGCCGGGTCACAAAACTGAGAAACCGCACCCACCGGTGGGCCGGATTGAGCAGAACAACTAGAGGGGGAAGACATGCGGCAGGGACTGTCGTCAGCGAAGTGGGGCTACGTCACTCGTCGAGTGAGCGGCCATGAACACACCCAGGTCAGCGCCGGCGTGAATACGCCGAGGTTGGGCGACTTCGTGGTGACCCGGGTGATACAGGTCGGCGAGCACGACCACCTGGAGAACGTGCACGGGCGGCGCGTCCGGATGTTCCCAGGGGACATCGTGGTGGGTGCATACGGAAATCGGTACGCGACCGACTTCTACGAGGGTTACCTGCCGACCGCGAACGAGAAGGTGCACCTGTTGACCGCCGGCGGATTGATCGGCACGGTCGCCTCCGCACACAGCAGCAAGGGCGCGCCGACCGAGCTGGAAGTGCTCGGCGCATTGACCGACAGCACTGGCGAACCCATTTCCACCGACGATGTCGCCATCGGCCTGACCACGCCGGCCCGGCCCAGTCTCGGCACCATCGTCGTGCTCGGGTCGTCGATGAACGCGGGCAAGACCACCGTCGCCGCCGCCCTGGTGCGCGGGCTGTCCCAGGCCGGCATCCGGGTCGGGGCGGGCAAGGTCACCGGCTCCGGCAGCGGCAAGGACCACTGGGCCTACGTCGACGCCGGCGCGGCAGCCGTCACCGACTTCCTGGACTTCGGCATGGCCTCGACCTTCGGCTACCCGCACGACCGCCTGATCGAGACGATGATCGCGATCCGCAACCACCTGGCCGCCAACGGCTCGGAGGTCGCCGTGCTGGAGATCGCCGACGGCGTGCTGCAGCACGAGACCCGGGCCCTGGCCGCCCAGCTCCCCGGCTTTGCCGACCAGGTCGTGCTGGCCGTGGGCGACGCGCTGGGCGCGGTCGCCGGGATCGGCGTGCTGGACGACCTCGGGGTGAAGGTCGGGGTGGTCAGCGGCCTGGTCACCGCGAGCCCGCTGGCCTCCCGGGAAGCCGCGGCGGCGACCGGGCTGCCGGTGATCACCCCTGGCGAGTTTGCCGGCGGGGCGGCCCTCGACCTGATCCCCCACGTCAGCGTGCCGGCGGACCGGCGCCCGAACGAGCTGGTGGAGCTGGGCGGACCATCGGTATGAGACGCGGCACGCCTCCGGACGCCGACCTGGGCCTGCTGCGCCAGCTCTGGCGGTTCCGCGCGTACGGGCGGCGCGAGATTGCGCCGCTGCTGCTCGGCGTGGCCATGCGGGTCGGCGAGCTCATCTGCGATCTCGCCACCCCGTGGCCGCTCGCCCTGGTGATCGACCACACCCTGCGGGGTACCCCGCTGACCGGGCCGCTGGCGACGGTCGGCTACCTGCTCGGCCCCAGCCCCGTCGGGATGCTGACCGTGGCCGCCGTCGCCGTGCTGCTCATCACGGCGGCCTCCGGCGCGTTCGACTACGTCGGCGACCGGATCATGAACGGGGCCGGCGAGCGGATCACCTCGCAAATCCGGTCCGACATGTTCACGCACCTGCTGCGGCTGCCCATGCCGTTCCACGACCGCAAGGCCGTCGGCGAGGTGACCAGCCGGATCGCCACCGACACCAGCCGTATCGAGGACGGCATGGTCGACCTGTTCTCGACGCTCGTGCCCGGCCTGCTCGCGCTGGTCGGCTACGGCGCCGTGCTGCTGTCGGTGAACTGGCGGCTCGGCCTCATCGCGCTGTGCGCCGCGCCGCTGCTGTTCTTCACGGCGGCCCGCTACACCAAGCTCACCCGGGGGGCCTCCCGGCGCCGCCGGGCCGCCGAGGGCAAGCAGTCCGCGCTGGTCGCCGAGTCGCTGCACGGCATCCGGACGATCCACGCGTTCGGCCGCCAGGACCTGCACAACCAGCGGTTCGCCAAGGCCAACGACGCCGTGCTCGGCACCGGGTTGCGCGCGGTGGACCTGCGCGCGCGGTTCACCCCGCTGCTGGAGGGCGTCACCGCGCTCGGCACCGCGGCGCTGCTGTTCGTCGGCGGCTACGGGGTACTGAACTCGTGGTGGAGCGTCGGCGTGCTCGTCGTGGTCACCAGCTACCTGCGTGACCTGCTCAAGCCGATGAAGGCGCTGTCCGGCATGGCGCTGGTCTTCACCCAGGGCGCGGCGTCCGCCGAGCGGGTCGCCGAGATCTTCGACGAGCCCACCCCGTCGGACACGACCGGCTGGCGGCTGCCCCGCCGGATCCGGGGCGCCATCACCCTGCTCGACGTGAGCCTCGACTACGGCCGGGGCACTGTGCTGCACGGGCTGGACCTGTCCATCGAGCCCGGCGAACGGATCGCGCTGCTCGGGCACAACGGGGCCGGCAAGTCGACCCTGCTGTCGCTGATCTGCGGGCTCTATCCCCCGACCAGCGGCGAGCTGCTGCTGGACGACACCCCGCTGAGCAACATCCCGGCCTGGTGGCGCCACCGCCAGGTCGCGGTCGTGCTGCAGGACACCTTCCTGTTCTCCGGCACGCTGGCCGAGAACATCCGGTACGGCCGCCCCGAGGCGACCGACGTCGAGGTCGCGCGGGTCGCCGAGGCGGCCCTGGTCACGGAGTTCGCCGACCAGCTGCCCGACGGGCTGGACACCGAACTGGCCGACGGCGGGACGGGGCTCTCCGGTGGCCAGCGCCAGCGGATCGGCATCGCGCGCGCCCTGCTCACCGACTCCCCCGTCGTGCTGCTGGACGAGCCGACCGCCGGGCTGGACGTGCGCGCCGAGGAGCTCGTCGTGCAGGCGCTGGTCAAGTTGATGCAGGGGCGCACGGTCGTGATGACCACCCACCAGCCGGCGTTGACCAGGCTGGCCACCCGCACCGTGCACCTGCACGGGGGCACGGTCGTCGCCACACCGCCGGCCACGCTGGCCGCGCCGCCGGCCGCTCCCCCGGCGCCGGTGGCCACGGGATCTCGGAGGTAACGATGTGGCGTACCGCGCGGCGGATGGCGATCGTCCTGGTGGCGCTCGCACTGGCTTCGGCGTGTGCACCGGGGCGGCCGCAGAGCGCCGGAGTCAGCGGGCCGGCGCCCGCGCCGCCTCCGGTCACCGCCGAGCTGACCCCGAAGGCCCAACCGGCGCCCGCGACCGCGGCCGCGGAGTGTGACCCCGACGAGGACAACTGCAAGGAGAACGTCACCCTCACCTCGGGGGCGCGGTTCACCGTGCAGCGCAACTACCCCCTCGCCGGGTCGCCGGCGATCACCGCCGCGCTCGTCGTCGTACACGGCGCCGGCCGCAACGCGGTGTCCACGCTGCTCGGCATGTGGCGGGCCGCGCGGGCGGCCGGCGCCGACGAGCACACCCTGATCGTCGCGCCGTACTTCGAGACCGAAGAGGACGATCCCGCCGCCGGCGTCGCACGCTGGACCGACGACGGCTGGAAGGCCGGCGACGACGCGGTCCAACCGGCGGGGCTGAGCTCGTTCACGGTAATGGACAGCCTGCTGTCCGAGCTCGCGGACAAGTCCCGCTGGCCCAACCTCAAGCACATCACCCTGGCCGGGCACTCGGCCGGCGGCCAGTTCACCCAGCGCTACGCCGCCGCCGGGCAGGCCCCGTCGGAACTGCGCGGCGTCTCGATCGAGTTCGTGATCGCCAACCCGTCCTCGTACCTCTATCTGGAACCGAACCGGCCGACCGGATCCGGGAACCATTTCGCGATCCCGACGACGTCCTGCCAGTACAACAAGTACAAATACGGCCTGGTGGGTCGGCCGCCCTATCTGCAACGGCTCAGCGACGACCAGATCGTCCACACCTACACGAGCCGACAGGTCACGTACCTACTCGGTGACGCGGACACCACGCCGAGTCATGATTTCGACGACTCGTGCGAGGCAATGCTGCAGGGCAGCAGTCGGTTCCAACGCGGCACCCTTTATTTCAACCGAATTCACGACCTTTTCCCGCACGCGCCGCAGAAGCTGGTCGTGGTGCCGGCGGTCGGCCACAACCACTACGCGATATTCGAGTCGGAGCAGGCGAACCACGTGCTCTTCGGTTCGTCCTCGTAGCGCGGTAGCGCGACCGATGGGGGCACGAAGCAAAGAGGCAACAGCGGCGGGCGCCGCGGTTGCCTCTTTGTCGCGTCCCGACTCAGCACGTCGGGCGAGTGGCTCAGAACGTCAGGCGGGTCGCTCAGAACGTCAGGCGGGTGGCGCTGGCGGCCCGGCGCAGCTCGACGTTGCTGGCGCCGGGGCGGATGCCGTGCTCGGCCATGCCGGCCAGTACGGGCTCGGCCAGCTCGGGCTCGGCGCGCAGCATCGCGTCCAGCAGGTTGGCCACGTAGCGGCGCTTCTTGAGCGCCAGACTGGTCCGCCGAGCCTCGTCCCCGGGTCCACCGGCGGCACCGGCCGTCCAGGGCGCCGAGGAGAGCTCGAGGCCGCGCAACAGCATCCGGTCGAAGCTGGACCGCCGGTGGCCGGCCGCCGCGACATGCTCCCGCGCGGTCCAGCAGGCCGAGGCCCAGATCGTGCCGTCGGAGTGCGGGTCGCTGGCCCCGCCCTCGAACCCGGCCATCGTCCAGCGGGCGCCGAGGGCGCGCCGGCGCCGGTCCCAGGTCGGGATCGCGGCGCGGTGCCAGCCGTAGATGTCCGGCGTGTCGAGCAGGGTCGCGGCCAGGAAGTCGCAGGTCCCCTCGTCCAACGGGATCTTCTTGTTGGTCTGTCCGGTGGCCGGGAGCAGGCCGTTCAGCCGGAAGTCGGCCGTGTGCCGGCACACGTGGTGGCCGATCTCGTGGTAGATGATCGCCAGGTTGTGCGCCGGGGCGGCGAAGTAGCCGTTGCCGTCCGGGGCTGTCGCCACGAAGCTGCTGCCGCCCCCGAGGTGCACCTCGCCGGTGGGCCGCACGCGGCCCGCCTCGCCGGGGTCGTAGGACCCCGCGGTCACCCGGTAGTGGCCGCCGCCCCAGCGCCGGGGGCTCTCGTGCGTGCCGATCCGGACCACCAGGTGCGGCAGCGGGTGGCCGAGCAGCTCGGCGACGGCGCGCAGCATCCGCTGGCTGTGGAAGGCGACGTTGGTCAGCCCGAACAGCCGAGCCTCCCGGTCCTGCTCGACGTCGCGGCCGGGCCCGCCGCCGCCGAGCGGCTCGGGCAACAGGTCGCCCGCGCCGTGCGCGTCGAGCAGCGCGAGGGGCCGTTCGTCCCGCACCGTGACCTCGGGCAGCACCAGCTCGTTCGCGCCCCGCGAGCGCACCTCGAGCGGGACCGCGGCGAGCCGTCCCGGGGTCTGCCGACCCTCGGGCAGATAGGCCGACACAGTGACGGTGGCAGTGGCATTGCCGGTAGCAGTGGCAGTCATGCGAGTCCATCCAGGGCGTCGGGCCAGGTCAACACGGCTCGGGTGGCACGCCATTCGGTGAGTTGCCTCGTCGCCCGCCGCGACCGGATTCTCCCGACTCACTCACGAGCTCTCTCCGTACAGCGTAGGACAGTTCTGCATCGGTACCCACCGTGGCGTAACTCTCCTCCCTGTGAAACAGTACCTCTTGCTAATTACACGGTCAAATGGTTTCCTAGTAGAAGACCCAGAAGTCTCCGGAACAAAACGTCGAGGCCGCGGGTTCCTTCTTAGTGCTGCAGTTTTCCGAGAAATGTCCGAGGCCGAGGGGGCCGGAGAACATGAGCGGTGATGTGATTCATGCGGAGACCTGGGGCCCGCGCGAGCGCAAGTGGGTCCGGCTCTTCGCGGTGACGGCGCTGGGCGCGGTACTGCTGCCGGTGCGGCAGAACTGGCGGGCCGCCGAGCGACGGACCGACGGGTTCCCGTTCTCCTACTACCCGATGTTCAGCAAGCGCCGCCGCCAGTACGCGAACGTCGTCTACGCCGTCGGCATCCTCGCCGACGGCACCAGGCGGCGCCTGCGGTACTCGGTACTCGGCGCCGGCGGGCTGAACCAGGTCCGCCGCCAGATCTACCGGGTCGCGCTCACCGAGGAACGCGCCGAGGACTACGTGACCGCGCTGGTCCCCCGGCTGCTGACCAACCCCACCTGCGACGACCTGGTGCGGGTGGAGATCGTCCGAGGCGAGTTCGACCTGGACGAGTGCCTGCTCACCCACCAGATCGAGGCGGCCACCGAGACCGTGCTGGCCAGCGCGGACCTCGGGCGCGTGCCGGCCACCGCCGCCGAGCTGACCCCGGCCGCCGAACTGGTCACCGCCGAGGAGCTCATCCCCACCTCGGTTCCCACCCCAGGCGCACCCTCCCCCGGCACGTCCTCGGCGCCCGGCGCCGAGCGGGGCCAGGCCGCCCCCGCCGACCTGGCGGGAGCGCCACAGTGATCGGGCTGCGCCGCGCGGTCGCCACCCCGGCCGCCCGGCTCGGGCTGATCCGGGCACTGATCGGCGGCTACACCTTCTTCTACCTGGCGAAGCGGCGGAAGATGCTGCGCGAGGTGGTCCGGACCGATCCGTCGCTGTTCGCCCCGGTCGGGCCGGTCCGAGTGTTGCGCCGGCCGGTGCCGACACCCGTCGCGGACACGCTGAACGACGCCACGCTGGTCAGCACCGCGCTGTTCACCCTCGGCGCCGGGCACCGGCTGATCGGCCCGGTGCACTCGGCGCTGGTGGCCTGGACGCTGTCCTACCGCAACTCCTGGTCGATGGTCTTCCACAGCGACAACACGCTCGTGCTGCACACCCTGGTGCTCGGGGTCAGCAGGGCGACGGACGCGGTCTCGGTGGATGCGTTGGTCACGGGCCGCCGGCCCGACCCGCACCCCCGCTACGGCTGGCCGTTGACCCTGATGAACGCGCTGTCCACCGCGACCTACATGCTCCCCGGGATCGCCAAGGTGCAGGGTCCGAGCGGTTGGTCCTGGGTGCAGGGCGACTCGATGCGCCGCCAGGTCGCGATCGACAGCGTGCGCAAGGAAGTGTTCGGCTCGAAGGCCCCTCGGATGGCCTACGCGCTCTACCGGCAGCGGGCCCTGTTCACGCTGTTCGCGGCGGGGTCGCTCGTGCTCGAGCTGTTCGCGCCGCTGGCCCTGCTGAACCGCAGGCTCGGCCGACTCTGGGCGGTCGCCGCGTTCGGCATGCACTGGGGCATCCGCGCGATCATGGGCATCCGGTTCCGCTACCAGCTGTCCGGGGTGTCGTTCGCCTCGTGGTTCGAGGTCGAGCGCCTGCTCGAGCTCGTCCGTCGGGCTCGGTGAGCGGGCGGACCAGGCGCCAGTTCCTACAGCGGGTCGGCCAGGCGGGCGGTGCGAGCTTCATGCTCGCCGCGATGGGCTCATTGGGCATGGCCACGCCGTCGAACGTGGCGTCGGTGCCCTTCCGCACGCCGAGCGCCTCGGACTTCTCGCTGACCGGGCGCGCGGCCGGGCGGGTGCTGGTGCTCGGGGGCGGGGTCACAGGGCTGGCCTGCGCCTACGAGCTGACCAAGGCCGGCTACGACTGCACGGTGCTGGAAGCCCAGCACAGGATCGGCGGGCGCAACCTCACCGTCCGCAACGGCACCGCGCACACCGACCTGGACGGCCACACCCAGACCGCCACCTACCAGGGCGGGCAGTACCTGAACGCCGGCCCGGCGCGGATCGCGCAGTGGATGCTCACGCTGGACTACTGCCGCGAGCTCGGCGTGCCGCTCGAGGTGTTCACCAACGTCAACGCCGAGGCGTACATCTACCGGGAGCGCAGCGGCATGACGCCCGGCCACCCGGTCCGGCGGCGCGAGGCCCAGTCCGACGTCAACGGCTACGTGGCGGAGCTGCTCGCCAAGGCCACCGACCAGGGTGCGCTGAACCAGCTGCTCTCCGCCGAGGACCGGGAGAAACTGCTCGACCTGTGCCGGCACTTCGGCCACATCGGCAAGCGCGTCGTCGGCGACCCGGACCGCAGCTGGTCCTATCACGGCGGCAGCCAGCGCGGTTACCCCAGCTGGCCGGGCGCGACCGGCACCCCCGGCACCGAGTCCGGGCCGGTACCGACCCTGTCCCAGGTGCTGGCCTCCGAGGTCGGGCGCGACCTGGGGTTCGAGCTCAGCTACAAGCAGGAACCCGTCATGCTGCAGCCCGTCGGTGGCATGGACGCGATCCCCGCCGCGCTGGCCAAGGCGATCGGCGAGCACCGGATCCGGCTCGGCTGCGCGGTGCTGGAGATCACCGACCACCCCGACCGGGTCAGCGTGACCTACCGGGACGCCAGCGCGCAGCAGCAGCGGATCGACACGGACTTCGTCATCGCCACCCTGCCGCCGAACCTGCTGGCCAAGATCCCGCACAACCTCGGCTCCGGGGTGCAACAGGCACTGCGCACCTTCACCCAGGAGCCCGCCGGCAAGATCGGCCTGGAGTACCGGTCCCGCTGGTGGGAGTCCAATGACCGGATCTACGGCGGGATCTCCGAGACCGACCTGGACCTCAGCCACCTCTGGTACCCCTCGCACGACTACCACGCCGAGCGGGGCGTGCTGGTCGGCTACTACAACACCGGCCACAAGGCCACCCGCTACGACACCATGACCCCTGCCGAGCGGGAGGCGCGGGCGATCCACCAGGGCATGAAGATCCACGGGCCGGTCTACCGGGACGAGCTGGCCAGTTCGTTCTCCATCTCCTGGTCGCGCGCCCCGTACATCGAGGGCGGCTGGCAGAAGATCCCCGGCGGGCCAGAGGCGCCGGCCTACGCCCCGCTCAACGCCCCGGCTGGCCGCGTCTACTTCGCCGGCGACTGGCTCAGCCACCTCGTCTCCTGGCAGCACGGCGCGTTCACCTCGGCGCGCAAGGCGGTGACCGCCCTGCACACCCGCTCACTCGCCGTATAGCGCGGCGGCCGGGGAGGTAGGCTCCGCCGATGCGGTCCACCCCGGCGCTCCCACCGCAGCTGGCCGGCCGACTGGGCGTGGCGGTGACCCGCCTGGCTCGGCGGATGCGGTCCCAGCGCAGGTCAGACGCGTTGTCCAGCACGCAGCTCGCGGCACTGCACAGCCTGTACCGGCTGGGCGCGCTGACCCCGCGCGAGCTGGCGGTCTGCGAGCGGGTCCAACCACCCACGGTCACCAGGATCACGGCCGCGCTCGAAGACCTGGGGCTGCTCTCCCGGCACAGCCACCCCAACGACCGCCGACAGATGATCCTCCAGCTCACCCCCGCCGGCACCGCACTGGTCGCGGCGGCCGACTCGGCGTCGGAGCAGTGGCTCTGCGGTCAGCTGGCCATGCTCAGCGACGGCGAGCGGGCCAGCCTCGCCGAGGCGATCCCGATCATGAACCGGATCGCCAACAGCTGACGTCCACGAGCCACCCGAGGTGGCCACCCGGACGGCCAACCCGGCCAGCACCTGAGCCCTTCCCCCGCAGTACGCGTATCCCCGGGCTCGCAGCACCCTTGACAGGCCGATCGCCGCAGATATCGTCAACGATATCGTTGCGTATTTTGCGCGATCGCCTTGAGGGGGTCACGGTCCATGAGCTACCAACCACGCATCCGGGACATCGCCCACCTCGGCTCGGTCGAGCTGTTCACCCCGGTGCTCGAGGCGACGACCGACTTCTTCGTCCGGCTGATGTCACTGGACGAGGTCGCCCGCCACGGCGAGTCCGTCTACCTGCACGCCTGGGACGACTACGAGGCGTGGACCCTCAAGATCACCCAGCGTGACCTGCCCGGCATCGGTCGCACGTACCTGCGCGCCAGCGACCCCGACGCGCTGCGCCGCCGCGTCGACGCATTGACCGAGGCCGATACCGCCGGAACCTGGAGCCACGACGAGCCGGCGTTCGGACCCACCTGGGTGTGCGCCGACCCCGACGGTCACGAGTTCGGCCTGTACTGGGAGAGCGCGTACTTCCAGGCGGCCACCGACGCGCGCCCGGCACTGAAGAACCAGGCCGCGCCGTTCCCCGGCCGCGGCGCGAACGTCCGCCGGCTGGATCACGTGAACTACCTGACCGGCGACGTGTCCGCCAACGACCGGTTCGTCGAAGGCCTGCTCAAGGCCCGGCCGACGGAGCAGATCGTGCTCGACGACGGGGCAAGGGCGGCCGTCTGGTACTCGGTGTCCGACAAGTCCTACGACCTCGTGTACACCTCCGACTGGACCACGGCCCGAGGTCGGCTGCACCACATCGCGTTCGCCACCGACACCCGCGAGGACATCCTGCGGGCCGCCGACGTCTTCCTCGAAGCGGGCATCCACATCGAGACCGGCCCGCACAAGCACGCCATCCAGCAGACCTTCTTCCTCTACGTCTGGGAGCCCGGCGGCAACCGCATCGAGCTGTGCAACGCCGGCGCCCGGCTGCTGCTCGCCCCGGACTGGCCGGTCGTCACCTGGACCCAGGCGGAGCGCGCCAAGGGCCAGGCCTGGGGGCTGCAGACGATCTCCACGTTCCACACGCACGGCACGCCGCCGGCTTAGCGGTCAGCCACCCGAGACGGGAGCGTTCCGGGTCGCCGGCGGCGAGCTCAGTCGAGCAATTGGGCACAGACCAGGGAGGCGACAGCCGCATCGAGTGCGCAGGCACTGCTCGTGGTCGTCGGTGGCGATCGTCGCGGCGCGGCCGAACAGCGCCGGCGGCAGCTCGTTCTTGTGCGGCATGTCGGTGCCGATGCCGGTCACGTGGGCGCCGGCGGCCACCTGCGCGGCGCCGAAAACGGGCGTACCGAACGCCGGCCTTACGTCCAGATTAGACAAAATGTCCAGATCGACTCGCGCGGACCGCTCCTGCGGCGGGCCGGATTTCGGGATACCGTCACGCGCCATGCACCTCAGCGCACACCCGGTCGTCCTGTTCGCCGCGGAACTGCAGGCTCGAGGCTTCCTCGCCGGTATCGGCAAGCTCCTGCTGTTCCTGATCGTGATCTTGGTCCTGATCGGGGTGTTCATCGGCTTCAAGGCCGCCAAGCGGCGCCGCTGAACCCTCCCGCCGACGCCGCGCGCTCGGCGTGTGTTGCGCCGAGTTCAACCGCAGCGGGGTCCGGGGGCGGTCGGAGGCCGGTGCGGTTGAACTCGGCGCGGTTGAACTCGGCGCGGTTGAACCCGGTCTCCGGGCGCGCGGGCGACGGGCTCAGCCGACGCGCACGTCGCTGAGGTAGTGCCGGTACACGTCGATCGCGGCACCGATGGCGGCGAACTGCCCCTCGTCCGCGCCGCGTTGCCGAAGTCCCTCGTAGTAGGCCTCTTCGGACCAGTCGGCGCCGCACTCACGCTGCTTGCGCTGCCACTGCAGGAACAGCTTGACCGCGTTCGGGCAGCCCCCGCGCTCCGGAATCCGAAGGTGATTGTCCGACAACCACTCGACAAATCCGTCAAGTGCCATCTCGACTGTGCCCGCTAACAACGCACATCGCCCTCTCTCCGAGCGACGGATCGCGTCGCAGGTCGTTGACCAGATTCTGAGCAGTCCGTCGTGATCTGTCAGCCGCATTGCAGGAATGTGGCGGTATATCAGGGGGGTTTGCAGGATCCGACGTCCCAAACGCCAGCTCAGCAGGCCGCTGCCCTCGGCGTGGCCCCGGCATAGCCAGCCGGCCGGCCGAGCGCCGAGGAAGTCAACCTAACCGGCTGATCGCGCGGTGGATCCCGGAGATGTCTGACCAGTGCGGCGACCTTGTACGTCAATCAGGTGCCCGGCGCGCTTCAACGAGCGCAGCGCGATGCACCGGTCGCTGATCTCCACGCCCTCCAGCGCGTCCTCGATCCGGGCCTCCAGGGCGGTCACATCGGAGAGCTGGCGCAGCCAGACGACCAGGATCAGGTTGTGTGGGCCGGCCGCGGAGACCACCAGGCGCAGCTCCTCGAGGCGGGCCAGCTGGGTACCCACCCGGAGCAGCCGCCGGGCCGGCACCCGGACGAAGTACCAGGCCTGGATCGGCCAGCCGGACACCGAGCGGGCCACCTCGGTGCGCACCCGGATCCGCTTACTGGCCAGCAGGTACTGCACGATCTCACGGGCCCGGCGGACCGGGATGCCGACCCGGTTCGCGATGTCGGTCGAGGACATCCGCGCGTCCTCGCGCAGCGCCGCGACGACCTCGCGCTCGACGGCGGACAGCGTGACGCGCGGGGTGGGTACCGCCGGCCCGCTGTCGGCGAACCGCTCGGCCTGCTCGGGCGTCAGCTCGCGGAGCCGCCAGGCGCTGCCGTCGCCGAAGTGGCCGGTGATCAGGTGCGTCCGTGCCCGCCGCACATCGGGCCGGCCGAGGACCCGGGTGAGCAGGTACTCGGTCAGCTCGGACTCGTCCGGCGCGTAGGGCGTCAGCAGCAGGTCACGGCCACCGGAGGTGATGTCCAGTGCCACGCACTCGGGGTCCTTGACCAGGTCCGCCGCGACCTCGGCGGGGTTGCTGACGCACTCCACCTCGATGACCGCGGCATGCAGGTGCACCGTGCCGAGCTCGTGCGCGGTGGCCCAGACCAGCCGTTCCTCACGCAGCCGGGTCCAGCGGCGCGCCACCGTGACCGCGTCCACCCCGAGCACGGCCGCGATCTTCGTCCAGCTCGCCCTCGGCTCGATCTGCAAGGCGTTCAGGATCTTCCGGTCCAGCGGGTTGAGGGCCGTTTCCTGCGTCTCTTCGGTCAGCTCGATCGGAATCCTTCAGCTGGCCGCCCTGATCCGGGCGGGTACCTGACATTGCGGCCATCGTAGCGAGCAGTCGGAGCTGCCGGCCTCTGCAAGCGGGACGGCCACAGGTAAGGATGGGAGGCATGAGCATCGTCCGCTGGGGTGTGGTGGGACCGGGTCGGATCGCGTCGAAGGTCGTGCGGGACTTCCCGCACGTGCCCGGCGCCGAGGTGGTGGCCGTGGCATCGCGGTCCGCCGAGCGCGCGAAGGCGTTCGCCACCGAGCATGGGATCGAGCGCGTGCACGACTCGTACCGGGCGATCCTCGAAGACGACGCCGTCGACGTGCTCTACATCGCCACCCCGCACCCGCAGCACCGGGCCGTCACGCTGGCCGCGCTGCGCGCCGGCAAGGCCGTGCTGGTGGAGAAGGCGTTCACCGTCACCCCCGCCGCCACCCGCGAGATCGTCGAGCTGGCCACCGAGACCGGCGTGTTCGCCATGGAGGCGATGTGGACGCGGTTCATGCCGATCGTCGTCCGGGTGCGCGAGCTGGTCGCGGCCGGGGCGGTCGGGGCGGTGCAGGCCGTGCAGGCCGACCTCGGCGTGAGCGCGCCGGTCGACCCGGCCGACCGGTTCTACAACCCGGCCATCGGCGGCGGCGCCCTGTTCGACGTGGGCGTCTACCCGATCTCCTTCGCCCAGATGATGCTCGGCACCCCGGTCTCGGTCACCGCGCGCGGGACGCTCGCGCCGAGCGGGGTCGACGTCGAGGAGGCCGTGCTGCTCGGCTACCCGGACGGGCGGAGCGCCTCGCTGTTCGCGTCCCTGCGCTGCCCCACCCCCGGGCAAGCGCGGGTGTTCGGCACGGCCGGCTGGATCGACGTGCTGCCCCGCTTCCACCACCCCGCCACCCTGGTGCTGCACCGGGCGGGCCGCGAGCCCGAGACCGTCACCCTGCCGCCCACCGGCGGTGGCTACACCCACGAGCTGCGCGAGGTCACCGAGTGTGTCGCGGCGGGCCGCCCGGAGAGCGCGGTGATGCCGCTCGCCGACACGGTCACCGTGCAGGATCTGATGGGCCAGGTCGCCGACCAGCTGGGCATGACCCCCCAGGAGGGCCCCGCCACGCTCGACTGAGGCGGCACGCCCGGGGCGGTATTCACTCTCTCGCGCGTGTCATGTTCACCGGTTAGGATTACAGGCCTCCCGACGTCGTGAGAGGTGCCAATGGTGGCGGACCGGAGTCAGACGAGTCCCCCGATCCCCGCCAGCGCCCCCGGCGCGCGCGTGGGCACCATGCGCTGGTGGATCCTCGGCTGGCTACTCGGCGGCGGCATCATCAACTATCTGGACCGCGCCAACCTGGCACTCGCCGCCCCCGAGATGATCAAGGAACTGGGGCTGACCGCCGCCGGCATCGGGCTGATGGGCTCGCTGTTCTCCTGGACCTACGCGATGATGCAGCTGCCGGCAGGCTGGCTGATCGACCGGTTCGGCAGCAAGCGGATCTACTCGATCGCGGTGGCGCTGTGGAGCCTGGCCACCGCGGCCATGGGGTTGTGCTACCGGCTGCCGCAGTTCCTGATCGCCCGGATTGCGCTGGGTATCGGAGAGTCGCCCTGCTTCCCCACCTCCGCGAAGATCACTGCGGCCTGGTTCCCCAAGCACGAGCGCGGACTGGCCACCGGTATCTGGGACTCGTCGTCGAAGTGGGGGCCGGCGCTGGCGCCCGTGCTGCTGGTGCCGATCGAGGTGGCCTTCGGCTGGCGGGCGCTGTTCTACGTCACCGGTGCGCTCGGCCTGGTGTTCGTCGCCGCGTTCCTCGTGTACTACCGGTCGCCGGCCACGAGCAAGCGGCTCTCCGCCGCCGAGCGCGAGCTGATCGAGTCCGGGGCCGGGGACAGCGACGCCGAGGAGCACATCCCGTGGCTGCGGCTGTTCACCAAGCGCACCATCTGGGGCATGATGCTCGGCTTCTTCTGCACGATCTGGATGTGGAACATCTTCCTGACGTTCCTGCCGCTCTACCTGCTGAAGACGCAGAACATCTCGCTGGCGCAGCTCGGCCTCTACGCGAGCATCCCCTACGTCGGCGGCATCCTCGGCGACATCGGCGGTGGCATGCTCACCAACCGACTGGCCAAGCGGACCACCGTCGCGCCGTTCGACCTCAGGCGGCGGCTCATCGTCGTGTGCGCGATCCTCGCCGGGATCTCGGTGGTGCTGCTGCCCTCGGTGACCGGGCTGTGGCCGACGGTCGCCCTGTTGACGCTCGCGCTCTGCTTCCTCTCGGCGATCAGCGGCAGCGCCTGGGCCATGCCCGGTGACGTCGCGCCGCAGCGCCTGGTCGGGTCGGTCGGCGCTATCCAGAACTTCGGCGGCTACTTCGGCGGCGCGTTCTCCCCGCTGGTCGCGGGCCTGATCGTCGACGCGACCGGCTCCTACTCCCTCGCCTTCTACTCCGGCGGGGCGATCGCGGCCCTGGCGGCCGTCTGCTACTGGTTCATCGTGCGCACGCCGATCCACACCGTGACGGCCTGACCGGCACCGACCGCGTCCGGCCGGCGCCCAAGCTGCCGGCCAGCTTGTCGAAGGGGCTGCAACCCCTGGCCGACCAGGTCGTCGGCGGCCGTTACGCCACGGCGTAGCGGCCCGGCAACGGTGTCATTCGGGTTGTTCGCTAGCGGCGGACAGCCAATTCACCGATTCGGCGGCCTCGACGTACTACCGTCGAAGGTCGCACCGGGTGTGAGGCCGCCCGGCGCTGTGGCGGAGGGGAAAGCATCACGTGGCACGCATCGGCGACGGCGACCTGCTCAAATGCTCGTTCTGTGGGAAGAGCCAGAAACAGGTCAAGAAACTCATCGCCGGACCCGGCGTATACATCTGTGACGAATGTATAGACCTGTGCAACGAGATCATCGAGGAAGAGCTCACCGAGACGGCCGAAGGCTCTCTTGACGAGCTTCCCACGCCGCGCGAGATACTTGAGTTCCTGAATCGTTATGTAGTCGGCCAGGAACGGGCCAAAAAGGTGCTCTCGGTTCAGGTCTACAACCACTACAAACGCGTCCAGGCCAATGCGAACGGCGACAAGAGCGGCTCGCCGGACGAGAGCATCGAGCTCGCGAAGTCCAACATCCTGCTGCTCGGCCCGACCGGATCCGGTAAGACGCTGCTCGCCCAGACGTTGGCCCGGATGCTCAACGTGCCGTTCGCGATCGCCGACGCCACCGCGCTCACCGAGGCCGGCTACGTGGGCGAGGATGTCGAGAACATCCTGCTCAAGCTCATCCAGGCGGCCGACTACGACGTGAAGAAGGCCGAGACCGGGATCGTCTACATCGACGAGATCGACAAGGTCGCCCGCAAGAGCGAGAACGCCTCGATCACCCGGGACGTCTCGGGCGAGGGCGTGCAGCAGGCGCTGCTCAAGATCCTGGAAGGGACGACGGCCTCCGTCCCGCCGCAAGGCGGCCGCAAGCACCCGCAGCAGGAGTTCATCCAGATCGACACCACCAACGTACTGTTCATCGTGGGCGGCGCGTTCGCCGGTCTGGAACGAATCATCGAGAATCGGATCGGCAAGAAGGGAATCGGTTTCGGCGCGACCATCCGGTCCAAGCGCGACGTCGATTCGAGCGAGTTCCTCCGTGAGGTCATGCCGGAGGATCTGATGAAGTTCGGGTTGATCCCTGAATTCATCGGCCGGGTCCCGGTCATCACCAGCGTACACAATCTGGACCGCGAGACGTTGACCCAGATCCTCACCGAGCCGAAGAACGCCTTGGTCAAACAGTTCCGAAAGCTGTTCGAATTCGACGGCGTGGAACTGGAGTTCACCACCGGCGCGGTGGACGCGATCGCCGAGCTCGCGGTGCTCCGGAACACCGGCGCCCGGGGGTTGCGCACCATCATCGAGGAGGTGCTGCTGCCCACGATGTACGACGTGCCGTCCCGCACCGACGTCGCCCGAGTCGTGGTCACCGAGGACGTGGTCCTCCAGCACGCCAACCCCACCCTCGTGCCGAGGGGACTCGGCGGCAACCACCGCCACGAGAAGAGCGCCTGACTAGGGCGTGGGCCAGGGGCTCGCACGCGACAACTTTAGGTTGTCTCCAAGCCTGTCGACAATCTATGGTTGTCGCATGACGGTTCCAGTGCGGCTCGACGACCTGATCGACGCAATCAAGAAGGTGCACTCCGAGGCGCTCGACCAGCTCAGCGACGCGGTCCTCGCCGCCGAGCACCTCGACGACATCGCCGACCACCTGATCGGCCACTTCGTGGACCAGGCCCGCCGCTCGGGCGCCTCCTGGACGGACATCGGCCGGAGCATGGGCGTGACCAAGCAGGCCGCCCGCAAACGTTTCGTGCCGAAGGCGCCTAACGAGCCCGATATGGAGGCCAGCGAGGGGTTCAGTCGGTTTACCCCCCGCGCCCGCAAGGTCGTGATCGCCAGCCAGCAGGAGGCTCACGCCGCCAAGAACAACCAGATCGGCCCGCAGCACCTGATCCTCGGGCTGCTCAGCGACCCGGAGGGCATCGCCGCCCGCGCGATCGTCGCCCAGGGCGTGCTGCTGACCACCGTCCGCCGGGCCGTCACCGCCACGCTGCCCCCGGCCGCCGACGAGGTGCCCGCACTGATCCCGTTCACCGAGCCGGCCCGCAAGGCGCTCGAGCTCACCTTCCGACAGGCCCTGCGAATGGGCCACAACTACGTCGGTACCGAGCACATCCTGCTCGCCCTGCTGGAGCTGGAGAACAGCATGGGCGTGCTCAACGGCCTCGGCGTCGACCGGGCCGCCACGGAGACCCAGGTCGCCGCCCTGCTACCCCAGCCCACCCCCTCCCCGTGATCAACAGGGCACCTGGGCTGTTTGGGCGCGGGTGAAATAGCCGCTACGTCCTGTTGATCAAGGAAGAGTCGGGTCGGAGCGCCCGGCGGATTTCGGCGACGCAGTTCTCGGGCGAGCGCACCGCGGTGTCCAGGAGCAGGTGCGGACGGGTCCACGGCTCGTACTCGCGGTCGACGATCTGCTGCCAGGTGGGCAGCACCAGCCCGGGGATGTCCACCGAGCGCGACTCGGCCCGGCTCCGGTGCTCGCGCCGGTCGGAACACACCAGCTCGACCTCGAGAACCCCGGCGCCGGCCCGGCCCGCCACCCGCACCCAGGCGTCCCGGGTGACGGTCAGCGGGTTGACGCATTCGACCACAACGTCCAGCCCGAGTCCGAGCTGCTCGGCGGCCAGCGCATAGCCCACCCCGTAGCCCAGCGGCCCGACCGCCGTCCCGGCGGGCGTCCACTCGACGATCGCCCGCTCGATGGTGTCGATCCGGAGGAACGCGGCCCGCAGCGCCCGCACCAGGGCGCCCGCCACCGTCGTCTTGCCGGTCGCCGGCAGCCCACCGATCACGACCAGTCGCGCCGCTGGCTCATCCACACCCCGGACAATGCCACCCGGCCGGCCAAAGTCCCGTTGCCGGCGGACGACGAGCGGGTGACCGCGCTGGTCTCCTGGCTGCGCGAGCAGGCCCTCGGGCTGCCGTGACCGGTGGCGGAGGGGTCCACACCGGACCGTTAACCCGATGTCAACATGCCTTTGACAAACCCCTGTGGCATTTGGTGTTTTGATGTAACTGAGAGAAATTCGTCACTACACGGCGCTCGGCGAGCTCATTTCTGTATTGGAAAATACTCCCGAAGCTGGCATCAAGCGGATTTCGAGGTATCTCCTTCGACGTTCCGGGCCCCGGGGCGGCGGGGCGCCCGCGGGGCGCGACGTTGCCGCCGGCCTCCCGGTGGATCTTCCGGCACGTCTGCCTCTTCGACCGGTTGCGATCCGCAGCGCGAAGATCGACGTCGACTTTGCGCTGCTCAGGCGAGTGGGCGACGGCAGGGCGGGGCTACCCAGCAGGCACGGTTTCGAGCTCGCCGAGGTCACGCGGCGGCGTCCGCAACCTGGTCCCCGGCGCCCTTCCGATCCGGTCCGAACTGTGAACATGTGAAGAATCCGCGGTGGCGTCGGATGGCTGGGGGCGGAAATCCGTGGCCGAAGTCGTCAGTCGTTACGATGCAATCGCTCACCCGATCGTGAAGGCTCACTGTCGGGGTGCTGCTCTGCGCTGGGCATTGGCGTCGTCGGTGGGAGCCACCTCCAAGGGGCGGTCGGCTGACCGCGGTCCCGGACGACGTCATTGCGGGAAGGGTGTGAGTATGACCTTGCGGAATACGTTCCGAGTCCTGCTCCTCAAGTGGTACATCACAATTCCGGGGCTGCTCCTCTCGCTGGCGTTAGCCGGTGCCACCTTTGCCCTCGCGCCGCCGCAGTACTCGTCCAACGCGATCGCGGTGCTGGTGCAGCCCAAGTTGGTCAACAAGAACGCGCCGACCAACTCCAACCCGCTGCTCAACTTCGACAACAGCCTGAGCACCACGGCGCTGATCCTGGTGCAGGCCCTGGACACACCGGAGGCCGCCGCCTCGATCGGGCTCTACCCCGGTGGGGACAGCTACACGATCAAGGACGTGGGCGACCTCACGGTCGGCGACCAGATCGTCCAGCCGTTCCTCTACATCAAGTCCGAGGCCTCCACGCCGGACGGCGCCGCCGCCATCGTGGACGGCGTGCTGGGCATGGCCGCACAGGACCTGCTCGACCGGCAGCGCAGCCTGAAGGTGCTGCCGCAGAACTCTGTCCAGCTGAACCTCGTCGTGCCGCCCTCGCCGCCGCAGCCCGTGCTCGGGATCGCGATCGGTGCGACCGCCGCGGCGCTGCTGCTCGGCATCATCGGCACGGTCGGCTGCGCCATGTGGGCGGAGCGGCGCTCCGTGGCGCGACAAGCCCGTCGCGCCAGCGAACCGGCCGAGCAGGTCGGTTCGAACGGATCGGCCGGGCCGGTCGACGGCACGAAGGTCGGCACCCAGCTCGACGGCAACAACGGACACAACGGACACAAGTTCGCCGAACCGGCCACCGCCGAACCGGCCACTGCTGAGCCGGCCACCGCCGAGCAGGCCACCGCCGACCACGGGCCCGGCGGCAAGAACGGCCACCACGGCTCGCGGACCCTGGTCACGAGCCCGGCCGACCCGGTGTTGGCGACCGGCGCGTTCTCCCCGGGCATCAAGCCGAGCTCGAACGGAACGGGCCGGCAGTAGCCGGCCCGGCACGACATGGACCAGCACCAGAGCCCGCGTATCCAGATCAACTACCTCAGCCAGTGGCCGTTGCTGCTGATCATCGCCCTCGCGGTGCTCGCCCTGCTCGGCGTGGTGCTGGCGGTCATGATGCAGCTGAAGAACCCGAGGGCGCCGCTCGCCGCGCTGGTCGGCGCCACCGCGGGGTTCCAGACCGCCCAGATCGCCAGCGTGCACGTCTACTGCCTCGCGGTCGGGCTCTGGCTCGTCCTCGGGGTGGCGCGGCAGCGCACCGGCCGGATGCGGACTGGCTGGCCGCTGCTCGTGATCGGCTGTACCGCCCTGCTCGCGTCGACCGCGCTGACCGGCTCGATGGTGAACAGCAAGCTGGTCGCGGTGCAGCTGCTGCTGCTGGCGGGCACGTCGACGTGCCTGATCGCGTTCGGCACCCCCGAGGAGGTGCGGCCGTTCCTGCTGGGCCTGCTCACCGTGACCAGCCTCGCCTGCGTCGCCGCGGTGGCCCAGTACGCCGGTGTGCTGCCGTACAAGATCTACCTCGGCACGAGCCGGCCGATCGGGTTCTACAGCGAACCCGACTGGCTCGGCATGTTCAGCGCGGCGGGCCTGGTGATCGCGTTCCGCAGCAAGATCGGCTGGCTGCGCACGCCGCTGGTGTTCCTGCACGTCGGGGTGCTGCTGCTGGCCGCGGCGCGGGCGGCGTGGCTGGCGGTCATCCTGGTCACGATCCTCGGCTATGTGATCTCCAAGATCACCCAGCGGACGAGTACGGCCACCGTCGAGCCGTTGCGCGGCGGGTTCCGGATGGTGGTCGGCGCGGTGCTGGTCATCGTCGTGGCTCTCACCGTGAGCCCGAAGCTGCAGGACTCGATGCAGGCCCGTATCGCCGGCGCGACGGGAGCCCGCCCGGAGGTCGGCGTGATGGCGCGGCAGCAGCAGAACAGCTCGCTACTGGAGTTGGAGTCGCAGGCCCCGTTCAACGGGCTCGGGCTGTCCGCCAGCGGCCGGGTCGGCGTCTCCGGCCGGATCGCCTACATCAGCCAGTCGCCGAACAACGTGGCGAGCAACTGGCTGCTGGGCTGGTGGGTGGACGGCGGCGTGTTCGCGGTGCCGATCATCCTGCTGTTCCTGTTCGCGGCGGCGCGGCGAATGACCACGACGTCCGGCCTGCTGCTGGGCACCGTGCTGATATCGAGCCTGTTCTCCAACGCGACGCTGATCCCGGTCGCCTGGTTCGCCCTCGCGCTGTGCCTACTGCCGGTCGCCTCGGCCGCCCGGGATCCCGATCCGGAACCCGGCGGCGGCAATGATGGTGATCGGGTCGAGACCGCACAGCGTCCGGCTGAGGTCGTCACAGCCCCTGGATAGGTCGACTCTGTTGGGTAGTCGACATGCTCGCCCGGCGTTCGCCATCCCACCCGGGGCCGCCGCGCTGGCTGCCGGTCGGCACCGGCGTGGACTTCGCCGACGGCTGGCAGGCGGCGCCCGGCTTCGTCCAGCACCGGCTGCGCGGCGACGGCGAGGCGCAGTTGCTGCTGGTCGAGCACGTGTTGGAGACCTACGCGAGTGCCTGGGGGTTCGCCAAGGGACTCGGGGGGCTCAGCCACACCATCGCGCGCCACCAGTTCGGCGCCGAGGCCGCCGGCCGGGTGCGGGCGGTCGCCGAGCTGTGCCGCGCCGCCCCCCCGCCCGACCCACCGGTCCGGCTGACCGGCCGGCCCGCCGGCTGCGCCCGGGACCTGGCCGGCGGCTACCGCGACGCCGCGACGTTCCTCGACCGCGTCATCCGCCGCGACGCCCCCGGTCAGCACCTGGTGCTGCGCGGCCGGCTGGCCACCGGCGCCGGCGCGTGGGGGCTGCTGCTCGGCCTCGCCGATGTCGGCATCGCCTTCGCCGAGGCGCGGTTCGGCGAAGGCGAAGGCTGGGCCCGCGCGCTCACCGAGCGGGTGCACGGCGCGCACCGGTAAACCTGTCGTCGGCGGTACCTCGGAGTCGGGGGTGCCTCGGAGTCGGGGGGTGCCTCGGAGTCAGCCGCGCGGCGGGCGGGGGCTGTCGGGGTGGCGGCGCCGGTAGGTGGCCGAGCTGGCCTTCTCCCCGCACGCGGCCATGGCGCACCAGCGGCGCGAGCCCGGCCGGGAGCGGTCCACGAAGAACAGCGAGCAGTCGTGGCCGATGCAGGCCCGGATCCGGTCGCGGAAATGTCCGGTGAACAGGTCGATGGCGTCCCTGGCCACGATCGCCATGACCGCGTCGAGCGGCGCCGGCTCGGGGGCCAGCAGGGTGCGCCCGTCGACGTCGAGCAGCGCGGCGGGCGGGCCGGGGCTGGCCGCCAGGTTGACCAGCTCGATCGCCGGCGCCGGCAGCGGGCGCCGGTCGACGTGCGCCCGGGTCAGCTCGTGCACGGCCTCGCGCAGCACGCGGACCCCGGCCACGTCGGCGTGCGTGACCGGGCCCGTGGCCGCCGGCAGCTCGGCCGCCCGCAGCCAGGTGGCCAGCTCGTCCGGGCCGGCCAGTAGCTCGCGGTCGCCCATGCCTCGTTTGGCCAGCGTGGCGACGAAGTCCAGGCACAGCGCGCTGGACCGGAACGGGAACCCCGCCCGGCGCAGATCCTTGGTCGTGACCAGCGCCGGGGCGCTCCCGCCGGCGGCGCCGAGGCCAGCCAGGGCACCGGATGTGACCGGCCGGCCGGACCCGGCACGCCGGTTGATCGTCGAAGCCACCCGCTCACCCCGTTGTTCGCGTGATCATGACAAGCAGCTGCCAGTGTTCCACATTGCGTGAGGGGTTTGACAAATCACTTCGGCCGGGAGACGCTCGGAGCCGTGCGAGGGATCGAGCTGCTGCTGGTTCGCCGCCGCGTCGTGGACTACATGACGCTGGCCGGCTCCATCTGTCCGCGCTGACCCGTTCCGCGCGCGCCCTCGACAGGCGCCCCCAGCACCTCCTCCGCACCTACCCAGCACCGCGCCCGGCATTCGAGCCGTCGACCAGTCACGTCCGCCCGCAGCGCAGAGGACTGTCCACCATGAGCTCTGGAACCCACCCCGAAACGCCCCTGACCTGGGACGAACCCCCTGGGCTCGCGGCAAGGGGCACCGTCGTCGTGCTCCCGGGACGGGGCGAGCGGCCCGGTCTGTACGAACGATTCGGGCGGCGGCTGGCCGCCGACGCCTACCGCGTCCGCGTGGTCGGCGACGCCAGCACCGATGTGGACGCCGTCGGCGTCGCGGTCAAGGCGCTCGTCGAGGAGGCCGACCGGCCGGGCCCGGTGGTGCTGGTCGGGTCCGACACCGGCGCGCTGCTGGCGCTACACCTGGTCGCGCTCGGCTCGGCCACCGTGGACGGCCTGGTCCTGGCCGGGCTGCCCGACCCGGCCCGCGACACCGCCGTGTCCGCCGACGCCGAGCCGGAGCTGCGGGCCTCCTGCCCCACCCACCAGAAGCTGCTGCGCGACACCGACCGAGGTCTCTTCCAGGCCGGCGCGCTGACCGGCGAGCGGATCCCGGAGGTGCTGCGCGAGCCGGTCGAGCCGGCCGCCGTGACGGTGCCCGTACTGGGGCTGCACGGCGCCAACGACCAGGTCAGCCCGCTCGACGCGGTCACCGCCCGGTACGCCGGGCTGGCCACCGCCGAGCTGCTCAGCGTCGAGGACGGCCGGCACGACGTGCTCAACGCGGCACACCACCGGAGCGTGGCGGCCAGCGTCGTGCTGTGGCTGGAGCGGCTGCGCCTCGGCCCCGCATCCGGCCCCGCATCCGGCACCGAGCTGCCGGCGGTCGTGGCGCGAGTCGGGGCAGCGCGCGGGGCGGCGCCGGACGCGGGGCCGGCATGACGAGGTACGTGATCATCGGCTCCGGCGCGATCGGCGCGACCCTGGGCGCCGAGCTGCACGCGGCCGGCCGGCGGGTGCTCTTGGTGGCCCGGGGCGCCCAGCTCGCCGCGCTGCGCGAGCGGGGGCTGCGCTACCTGCGCCCGGACGGCGAACACCAGATCCAGCTGCCGGTGGTGGGCGGGCCGGACGAGTTCGAGCTGGCCCACGACGACGTACTGCTGCTGGCCACCAAGTCGCAGGACACCGAGGAGGCGCTGCGGACCTGGGCCTGGCGGCCGGTGAAGGGCGCGGACGGCGCGCCGAGCACCGCGGCCGCCGCCCTGCCCGTGGTCACGCTGCAGAACGGGCTGGACAACGAGCGGGCCGCGCTGCGCCGGTTCGCCGTGGTGTACGGCGCCGTGGTGTGGCTGCCGTCGAGCCGGTTGCGCCCCGCCGAGGTGGTCTCGCCGGCCGCGCCGACCGTGGGTGCGCTGTGGCTGGGCCGCTACCCGGAGCCGGCGGAGGCCGACGAGCGGCTGGCCGGGATCGCCGAGGACCTGACCTCGGCCCGGTTCCTGGTCACCGTCGTACCGGACATCCAGCGCTGGAAGGCCGCCAAGCTGGCCGGCAACGTGGCGAACGCCCTGGACGCGCTGTACGCCCCGAGTGCGCTGCGCTCGGCGGCCGCCCGGGCGGTGCGCGCGGAGGCCCGCGCGGTGCTCACCGCCGCCGGGTTGCCGCCCGCCGACCTGGACCCCGTCCGGCTGCGCCGGGTCGTGGTGGCCCAGCCGGTACCCGGGCAGGACCCGGTGCGCTCGTCGACCTGGCAGAGCCTGGCGCTGGGCGGCCAGCCGGAGACGGACTTCCTCAACGGCGAGGTGGTGCTGGTGGCCCGGCTGCACGGTCGCGCCGCGCCGTACAACGCCGCGCTGGCCGAGCGGGTGCAGCGCGCGGCCGCCGAGGGCATCCGGCCCGGCACGCTCACCGACGCCGACCTCACCGCCACCCTACCCACGCTGACCAGGCGCGATGTGCTGATCGACGCGGCCGAGCTGGCCGAGCTGATCCGGCAGGGGGACGCGCCGACGCTGCTGGACGTGCGCTGGGCGCTCGGTGACCCCGACGGGCGCCGGCACTACCTGGCCGGCCACCTGCCCGGCGCCGCCTACGTCGACCTGGACACCGAGCTGGCCGCGCCGGCCAGCCCGGCGGCCGGTCGGCACCCGCTGCCCCCGGTCGCCGAGCTGGCGGCGGCGGCGCGGCGCTGGGGTGTCACCGCCGGCCGGCCGGTCGTGCTCTACGACGACAACGGCGGCACCTCGGCGGCGCGGGCCTGGTGGCTGCTGCGCTGGGCCGGCCTGACCGACGTCCGGCTGCTGGACGGCGCGCTGGGCGCCTGGCGGGCCCTGGACCTGCCACTGGCCACCGGCGAGGAACACCCGGCCGCCGGCGACGTCGAGCTCACCGAGGGGCGGCTGCCGGTGCTGACCGCCGACCAGGCCGCCGCGCTGGCGGCCGGGGCGGACCACCCGACCGACGGCGACTCGGACGGCGCTTCGAACGGGGCCACCGTGCTGTTGGACGCCAGGGCCGCCGAGCGGTACCGGGGCGAGGTGGAACCGGTGGACCCGCGAGCCGGCCACATCCCGGGCGCCCGCAGCGCGCCAACCGCGGCCAACCTGACCGCCGAGGGGACCTTCCGGCCCACCGCCGAGCTGCGCGACCGGTTCGCTCGGCTGGGCGCGAACACCGCGGCCGAGGTCGGCGTGTACTGCGGATCCGGGGTGACCGCCGCGCACGAGGTCGCCGCGCTGGCCGTCGCCGGCATTCCCGCCGCCCTGTACCCGGGCTCCTGGTCGGCCTGGTCGGCCGACCCACACCGCCCCGCCGCCACCGGCGCGGACCCGCTGACCAGTGAGGACGCCACATGACCACCACCCAGGACACGGTGCTGCCGGCCGCGCCGGCGCCCCCGGCCGGCCGGGTGACGATCGAACCGGTCCGGCCCAGCCACCGATGGAGCCCGCCCCGGCCGGTGCGCCGGGCCGCCGGGCCGATCGGCACCCTGCTGCTCTGGTGGCTGCTCAGCGCGATCGGGGTGCTCTCGCCGGAGGTGCTGGCCAGCCCGGTCACGGTGTTCGGCAAGGCACTGAGCATGATCGCCGACGGGGAGCTGCCGGCCGCGATCGCGGTGTCCGGCCAGCGGGTCGTGCTCGGCTTCCTGATCGGCGGCCTGGTCGGAACCGCGTTGGCGCTGGTCGCCGGCCTGCTGCGGCTGGGCGAGGACCTGGTCGACTCCACGGTCGGCATGTTCCGCACGCTGCCGTGGGTGGGGCTGATCCCGCTGTTCATCATCTGGTTCGGCATCAACGAGGAGCCCAAGATCGCGCTGATCGCGCTGGGCGTCACGTTCCCGATCTACTTCAACATCTACGCCGGCATCCGGGGCGTGGACGCGCAGCTGGTCGAGGCGGGGCGGGTGCTCGGGCTGCGGCGCTGGGGGCTGGTCCGGCACGTGGTGCTGCCCGGTGCCCTGCCGGGCGCACTGGTCGGGCTGCGGTACGCGCTGGGCACGGCGTGGCTGGCGCTGGTGTGGGCCGAGCAGGTGAACGCCTCGCAGGGCATCGGCTACCTGATGAACAACGCCCAGCAGTTCTTCCAGACCGACGTGATCGTGGTCTGCCTCGTCACCTACGCGGTGCTCGGCCTGCTCTGCGACCTGCTCGTCCGGCTGGCCACCAAGTACGGGCTGGCCTGGCGCGCGAACTTCGAAGGGGCCTGATCCGCTGTGACTACCGAGACGGTGCAGGCACCGGCCGTGCACATCCGCGGCCTGACCAAGGCATTCGACCAGCGAGCGGTGATCGACGGGCTGGACCTGGACATCCGACCCGGCGAGTTCGTCGCGCTGCTCGGGCGGAGCGGCTGCGGCAAGAGCACCCTGCTGCGCATCCTGGCTGGGCTGGACACCGAGATCGACGGGCTGGTCAGCGTGCCCAGCCAGCGCGCGGTGGCGTTCCAGGCGCCGAGGCTGATGCCGTGGAAGCGGGTCTGGCAGAACGTGGTGCTCGGCCTGCCCGGCAACCCGGACCGGTCGCTGGCCCAGCGCTACCTGGACGAGGTCGGCCTGTCCGGGAAGACCCAGGTATGGCCCAAGACGCTGTCCGGCGGCGAGGCGCAGCGGGTATCGCTGGCCAGGGCGCTGGTACGCGAGCCCGATCTGCTGCTGCTGGATGAGCCGTTCGGCGCGCTGGACGCGCTGACCAGGGTCAACGCGCAGCGGCTGGTGGCTGACCTGTGGGTCAAGCACGGCTGCGCGGTGCTGCTGGTCACCCACGACGTGGAGGAGGCGCTGCTGCTCGCCGACCGCGTGCTGGTGATGGACGACGGGGTGATCAGCCACGAGGTGAGCGTGGAGCTGCCGCGGCCTCGGCAGGTCGGCCACCCCACGCTGGTCCGGCTGCGCACCGAGCTGCTGGGGCGCCTGGGCATCGTCGAGCCCGCCGCGGCCGGCGAGTGAACGCGCCCCGACGCACGTCAACCAGGAGCGGAATGTTCAACAGACTGCGCACGGCGGCGCTCGCTGTGGCGGCCGCGGCGTTGCTCGCCGGGATGCTGGCCGGCTGTGCCGGCTCCGGCTCCGACGGCGGCACGAGCGGCTCAGGCTCCAGCCAGGTCACCCTCATCCTGGGCGACCAGGCCAACGGGCTGCAGACCCTGATGAAGGCCTCCGGCGCGCTGGACGGCACGTCTTACCAGGTCAAATGGGCGGAGTTCCAAGGCGCCGCGCCGCTGTTCCAGGCGATGCAGGGCGGCCAGGTCGACACCGGGTACGCCGCCGACCTGCCCACCCTGGCGGCGATCAGCGGCAAGCTGCCGATCAAGATGGTCGGCGCGTTGCAGGGCTCCGGGGCCAACGACGCCATCCTGGTCCGGGCGAACTCCCCGATCCAGACGGTCGCCGACCTGAAGGGTAAGACCGTCGTGGTGTCCTCCGCCCGGGGCAGCATCGCCGAGTACCTGCTGGCCGTCGCGCTGCAACAGGCCGGCCTCAAGTACTCGGACGTGACCGTGCAGTTCGTACTGCCCACCGCGGCGCAAGCGGCCTTCAACTCCGGCCAGATCGAGACCTGGGCGACCTTCGACCCCTACCAGTCCATCGGGCAGCGGGCCGGCGGTCGGGTGCTGGTGGACGGGCAGGACGGCAGGGTCACCGGCCTCGGCTTCGTCACCGCCGCCGAGGCCTCGCTGGCCGACCCGGCGAAGAAGGCGGCGATCACCGACTTCCTGAACCGGCTGGCCACCGCCGAGAAGTGGGCGGCCGGCCACCAGACCGAGTACGCGGCGATCTACGCCCAGACCAACGGCGTCGCCCCGGAGGTCGCCGCCATGGTGGTGGCGCACGCCCACCCCACGGTGGTGCCCATCACCCCGGACGTGATCACCCGGGTGCAGGCGGTGTCCGACCTGATGTTCCAGATCCACTCCTTGCCGGTGAACGTGCAGGTCGCCTCGGTCGCCGACACCAGCGTCTACCAGCCAACCCCGAGCAACTGAAGACGGGAGCAGTTCCCATGCCGGTCGAGTTCATCTCCGCGACCAACGCCAACCAGGCCTCGGACCTGAACCCCGCCGGGACCGGGTTCGACCCCGACTACGCCCGCCGCTACGCGCACGCACTGGACGACGGCGGGTTCGACTACACGCTGGTCGCGTACCACTCCTCGTGGGCCGACGCGAACCAGCTGGCCCAGTTCGTGGTCAGCAACACCGAGCGGATCAAGCCGATGCTCGCGCACCGCCCCGGTGTGGTGTTCCCGACCAACGCCGCACGGCTGTTCGCCACCCTCGACCAGATCGGCAAGGGCCGGCTGGCGATCCACATCATTTCCGGCGGCAACGACGCCGAGCAGCACCGCGAGGGCGATTACCTGACCAAGGCGCAGCGCTACGCCCGCGCCGACGAGTACATCCAGATCCTGCGCCGCGCCTGGCACGAGCCGGGGCCGTTCTCCCACCAGGGCACCCACTACCGGTTCGAGGACTTCCACTCCGACGTGCGGCCGTACCAGCCGACGATCCCGATCTCGGTGGGCGGCTCGTCGGCCGAGGCCTACCGGGTCGGTGGGCAACAGGGCGACATCTTCGGGCTCTGGGGCGAGCCGCTGGCCGAGACCGCCGAGCAGATCGCCTCGGTCCACGCGGTCGCCGAGGCCGCCGGCCGCCCGCGCCCGAGGATCTGGGTGTCCTTCCGGCCGATCGTCGCCGCCACCGACGAGCTGGCCTGGGAGAAGGCGCACCGCACGCTGGACCGGGTCAAGGCGGCCCGCCCGGCCCGCGCCGCCACCTCCCACTACCCCACCGCCGAGCAGGGCCGACCCGCCAACGTGGGCTCCCAGCGGCTGCTCGAGGTGGCCGCGCGCGGCGAGCTGCACGACCGCGCGCTGTGGACGCCGCTGGTCACCGCGACCAATGCGGCCGGCAGCTCCACCGCACTGGTCGGCAGCTAC
>Ga0137415_10000242_pt1 | contig 48373 bp, 33 predicted proteins | sample CZODoug3_1_1_16f_FD_183082 | JGI IMG/M metagenome (GOLD analysis project Ga0137415, IMG submission 183082) | Vadose zone soil fungal communities from Angelo Coast Range Reserve, California, USA - CZODoug3_1_1_16fungal (Hybrid Assembly) | ecosystem: Environmental > Terrestrial > Soil > Vadose...
GCCCCCGCAACCCCTGCCCCCGAGCCGGGCAAAATCAACATCAGCCTCCTCTCGCACACCAACGTCGGCAAGACCACCCTCGCGCGCACGCTGCTGCGCAAAGATATCGGCGAGGTCGGTGACCGGGCGCACGTAACCGAAGTTGCAGAGAGCCATGTGTTGATCGAGTCAACCCTCGGCGACTCGCTGATCCTGTGGGACACGCCGGGATTCGGCGACAGCACGCGGGTGTTGAAGCGATTGCAACAGAATGAGAAGCCGGTTGGTTGGTTCCTCTCGCGTGTCTGGGACCGGTTTGCGGACCGCCCGTTCTGGTGCAGTCAACAGGCTATGCACAACGCACGGGAAATGAGCGACGTCGTTCTGTACGTGGTGAATGCGGGTGAGCAGCCGTCCTCGGTGGGTTATGTTGACGCTGAAATTCGCATTCTGGGTTGGATAGGCAAACCGGTCATCCTGCTGTTGAATCAGCTCGGTCCGCCGCGCGACGCCGCACAGTCGCAGGCGGATGTGGCCCAGTGGCAGGCGCACATTGCGCAGTACAAATGGATCGAGACGGTTCTGCCGTTCGATGCCTTCGCGCGCTGTTGGGTGCAGGAGGGCACCTTGTTGGCCCAGGTGCAGCGCCTGTTGACGGACCGCAAGCAGCCGGTGTTTGCGCGGCTGCGGGAATCCTGGCGGGAGCGCAATCTCGCCGTGTTTCGGGATTCCATGCAGGCCCTCGCGGACCAGATCGCCGCCGCCGCCGTGGATGCGGAGCGGGTAGAGGAGCGGGACATCCAGGGCAAAGCGCGCGCCTGGATCGGCGCAATGGCTACGGGTGTGGAGAGCAGCGACCCTGGGCTCGAGCGAGCCCAGACTGATCTCGCGGGGCGGTTGGATTCTCAAATCCGGTCCACCACCGCGAAGCTGGTGCAGCTGCATGGACTCACGGGCCGCGCCACTGACGAAGTGTTGAAGCGCATGGGCCGGGAGTTCGCCATTGACCGGCCGGCCGATGCCGACAAGGCCAGCGTCTTGGGCGGTCTGGTATCCGGCGCGCTGGGCGGGCTCGCCGCGGATCTGGGGGCGGGCGGTCTGACTTTCGGCGCCGGCGCGTTGATCGGCGGAGTACTGGGAGCGTTTGGCGCGCGAGGACTTGCGAAAGCCTACAACCTGGCCCGCGGCGCGAACACGGGAACGGTCCGCTGGTCGCGCGAGTTTCTGTTCGCCCGTGTCGCCGCCGCGTTGATGAGATACCTTGCCGTTGCTCACTTTGGGCGCGGGCGGGGTGAGTTTGTATCAGGAGTCGCGCCGGCACATTGGCAGGAAGCTGTTCAACAGGCGTTGGGGCGCCGCAGAGCCGGCCTGGACGCAGTGTGGGCAGGGACCTCGCCGAACAGCCAGTTGGTGACAGCGGCGGCGTTGCTGCCCCTCGTCACTGCGAGCGCGCAGGAAGTGTTGATCCAACTGTATCCCGACGTTTCGCCCGTCTTCGAATAAATAACCCTCATCGAGGTGATCATGACTCTAAGGAACAGCCGCACCCGCGGCGTTGTGGCCGCCCTCCTGGCCGTTACCTTGTTCGCCGCTGCAGGCTGCTCCAAGCAGGAGCCGCCGCCGGTGAATGTCCCGCCACCGCCTGATCCGTCAGCCACTGCGCGCGCGGCCTGGAATGATTTCGCGGCTTCGTTCATTGAGAGCTACTTCAAGAGTCATCCGTTTTTCGCCGCGCAGGCCGGACGCCACGAATTCGATGGCCAGATGGCCGATTGGAGCGCGGCTGGCTTTCAGGCTGAGATTGATCGCCTGAAGGCGCTGCGCACGCAGGCCGAGGGCATCAGCGCGGAGCCGCTGGAGCCGGCACAGCGTTTCGAGCGTGACTACCTGTTGAGTGTTATGGACAGCGAGCTGTTCTGGCTGGACCAGGCCAAGGCGCCGTTCAAGAACCCCGCCTGGTACATCAACAACCTGGATCCCGAGCTGTACCTGAGTCGGAATTACGCGCCGCTGGAGAAGCGGCTCGCCGGCTACATCGGCTACGCGCGCGCCATTCCGAAGATCACCGAGCAGATCGAGGCGAATCTGCAGACGCCCCTGGCCAAACCCCTGATTGATCGCGGCATCGCCGGTTTCGGCGGCTTTGCCGAATTCTTCCGCAACGAGGTGCCGAAGGTGTTTGCGTCCATCAAGGACGAGCAGGCGCAGAAGGACCTGGCCGAAGCGAATTCGGCTGCTGCGAAGGCTATGGCGGATCTGAAGACGTGGTTGGTGTCCGAACGCAAGAAGGGGACAGACTCCTTTGCGTTGGGCGAGACCGTGTACGCCGCCATGTTGAAGCAAACTGAGCGTGTCGATGTGTCAATCGCCGACGTCGAAGCCATTGGCCGCGCCGACCTGCAGCGAAACACGGCGGCACTGAAAGCCGCCTGCGAAGAGTTTCTGCCCAAGGGCACCCTTCGCGCTTGTATCGACAAGATGAGCGCGAACAAGCCCAAGGGTGGCGCGGTGGACGGCGCTCGGGCGCTCTTGAAAGACCTCAAGGCGTTCCTCGTGGAAAAGGACATTGTCACGATCCCGGGAACCGAGGAGGCCCTCGTCGCTGAAGCGCCCCCGTACATGCGAGGGAATTTCGCATACATCAATGTCCCAGGCCCGTACGAGAAGGGCGTGGCCTCGGTTTACAACATCTCACCGCCAGATGCGAAATGGAGCTTGAAGGAGCGAGAGGCCTACATTCCGGGGATTGCGACGCTGACTTTCACGAGCGCACATGAAGTCTGGCCCGGACACTTCCTGCAGTTCCTGCATGCGAACCGCAATCCGTCCAAGATCGCGGCCCTATGGGTGGGCTACGCCTATGCAGAAGGGTGGGCGCATTACTGCGAAGAGATGATGTGGGAAGAGGGATATGGCAACGGCAGTGCGCAGATCCACATCGGGCAGCTCAAGGATGCGTTGCTTCGGGATGTCCGATTCCTGTCTTCGATTGGACTGCATACGCATGGGATGACTGTCGCAGAGTCCGAGAAGATGTTTCTCGAGAGTGCCTATGCAGACCCGGGCAACGCGCGGCAGCAGGCAGCTCGCGGTACGTATGACCCCGCTTATCTCAACTACACGCTGGGTAAGCTGATGATCCGCAAGCTGCGCGCCGATTGGGTCGCGCAGAAGACGTCGGGCGATCCAAAGGCGGATCCGATTAAGGATTGGAAGGCATTCCACGACACCTTCCTTTCGTACGGCGGACCTCCGATCCCACTCGTCCGCAAAGCTATGGTCGGCGACAAGGGCTCACTGTTCTGAGACTGCCGACTCCAGGAAAGTGAGCTGTGCTGTTGTGGCGTCCAGACGGACACGGACGCCCAACGGCACTGGCTCGTTCACATCGCCGTGGCCTATCGGAAACCCGGCTGCGCAAGGTAAACCGGTCGCCACGGCGAGATCCCGCAGCACATCCTGACTGCTGTAGTTCGCCTCCCGCTCTTCACAGTGTGTGAAGGATCCCAGGACGATTCCACGCACCTTTCGGAATACACCCGCCAGCTCGAGATGCGTCCACATGCGGTCCAGCCGATAGGGGCGCTCGCCAACATCCTCCAGGAGCAGGATCCCGCCTTCGAGCTCAGGCATGAAGGGTGTGCCCAGCAGTCGTGTGAACACCGAGAGGTTCCCACCCAGCAGCGGTCCCTCGGCCACGCCTTCCACGAACGCTGTTGTTCCGTGCAGTGGCTTGGCCGGTGCGTCGGATTCCAGCAGCGAGAACAATCGCTCGCTGGTTGCGTGGCTCAAGCGACCTAACTGGGTCACCACTGGACCGTGGATGCTGACGAACCCCTGGGATTGGCGCCACTGATGAAGGGCGGTGATGTCAGAAAAGCCGATCAGGGGTTGGGCTGTCACGGGTTGGCCCATCGCGCTGACCGCGACCCCGACGCCCGTTGCGCCTGCCGCGCCGAACGAGTGCGGTCCTGCGTCGGGCCCGGCTGCTGCGGCGTGTTTGGGTTGGGTTGGCGCCGCGTCGGCGGCTCGGCCGGTGTCCCAGGTCGCCGCTCCACCGGCCTGGCCGACGGCTGCATGACCCGCGCGCCGATCCGGCAGCTTCGGCAGAAGCCTCAGGGTCCCGTATCCGCCGCGGGCGCAGAAAATCGCTCGTTTCGAGCGGTCGGCGAGGAATTCGTTCAGCTCTGCGAGACGTCGCTGATCGTTGCCGGCCAGGTAGCGGTGAGTTTGAAAGATTCCGGGGTCGTACTGAACGCGGTAGCGTTCGGCGATGACGGCGAGGCCTGCCTCAAATGATTCGCGATCGAAGGGTCCGGCCGGCGCGATGACGGCGACTGAGACGCCCGGGCGCAGTGCGCGCGCTTTATGAAAAATCGTCTGCGTCGCCAGGCGAGGCCCGATCAGTCCGACAGGGCTTTCAGATCGCGCATCAGGGACGCGCGCCCGCGATCCAGCTGATCCAGGCGCTGGGCGGCGTCACGCAGCGCAATGATGTTTTTTACGGGCGCATCGTGCAGGCGGCGGTACGTGTTGCGAGCGGCGAGCCACTGGCGAGTTGTCGTGGCATAACGGGCCGCGAGCTCACGGCGCATGGTGATGATGGCGAGAGGGCTGGCGTGCATCATTTCTCAGTCCTATGCGGGCCCCTCACTGGGCCGGTGAGCGCGAAGAATGCCGATGAGTCATGACAGATATGCGACAAAAGGCTGTTCCGTAAATCGATGTGCCGGATTTATCACATGGACCGTTGGGCGGAGTGAACGTTCATCACATTCGCGCCGCTCAGTGCGCCGAACCACGAATGGAACACATTCAATCTGAACCTGACAACCGGTTTCCCGACAGACACCGGCTGCTTTCCGCCGACGTTGGGGAAGCCCGATGTCGTTGCCTCCCGCGCCGACGTTGGCGCAGGCAGTGTCGATGCCATTGGCTCACCGCGTCCGACGTTTGATCCTCAACCTGAACGGTGCCGCGTTGCGAATCCGGGGTCGCCACGCCAGCACCTCTCCCAATTGCAGACTGACCGGGTCGATCCGCGGAGCCGATGTCTGTGTCATCTGACAAAACTCCTGGATCATCTGCTGAGGTGAGTGACCGGTTGCGAGCAGCAGGTTCACTTCGCCTAGCGCAGCAGGCGTGAGCAGCTTCGGGCGGGACGCTATTTGCAGCATGCTCGGCGCCGACGCGCCTTCGGGCGGCGCGGTCTCGTTGTCGATCACCAACCAATGCGGCCGACCGGTGCGCGATCGCAGCTTTTCCATATGAGGCAGCAGCGACGCAAAAAACGCTTGGCGCTTGGGCGCCGGAAGTCCCGAGAGATTGATGACTCCACTTTGGTCAGGGCTCCTGAACAGCTTCAGGATTTCCTCGACGCTGGGTGGGCGATCGCTGGCGCCGAGCGACACCGCTCCGCCCGGTATCGATTCGTAGTTGCCGTCGGAATCCACGACGCAGAAGCTGTATTTGGCCTCGGATAGTCCTTCCAACAGCGCGGCGGCGAACGCCGATTTGCCGCTGCCCGTCTCGCCAGTCAGGAGGATGTTCTCGCCGTATGGGTGAATTCGTACTTCCTGCTCGTTGCCATCTGTGCCCAGCAGGATGTGCCGTCGGGTGAGCTCAGATTCGTGTGAGGCGAGGTCATCCTTCAGCAGACCCTGAATCAGCTCTGTCACGCCGGCGCCGCGTTCACCAGTGGTGACGAAGTCGGCCGTTTTCTTCAGCGTCGGCAACGCATTCGCTGTGGCTACGCCGCATTCGCACAACGCCAAAAGCGCGTGATCGTTCTCAGCGTCACCGATGCCGACGGCGTTATGGGGAGACAGGCCCAGCTTCTTGAGTGCCGCGACCAGTCCGCTCGCCTTGTTCACGCCGGCGGGGAGAATCATGACCGCGCCTTTGTTGAAGATGACCTGCAGCTCCAGGCCGTGTTCTTTGATGGTTTCGAGTACGACGGTTTCCCAAGGCTCCCATGTCGCGATGATCGAGCGGCCAACGGATATTCGCTCAACGCCGCGTGCGCGCAGCGCAGCGACGAACGACTCCGGCGGGCGTTCGGCTAGTGGGGTTTCTGTCTCGGTTTTCGGGTCGTAGAGCAGTGCGCCGTTTTCGGCGACGACGTAGTCGAACAGATGCAGATACGGGCAGACGGTTTTCAGCTCGTCGAGCTCGCGGCCGGTGACGAGCACGGGCTTGCGGCCGGAGGCAATCAATTGCTCAACGGCGGCGGCCGTTTCGGGGAAGACCGTGCCTTCTGTGGCCAGGGTTCCGTCGTAGTCGGTGCAGAGGGTGAGATAGCGCATGGGGGCCGGGACTCGCAAGTTGCATTCCGTTCTTTGAGGCGGAGTATGCGGTGACTGCGGGCGGGTCTGCGCATGTGGGGGGAAGTGGAAGGGGGCGTTATGGGGCGTGGGTCGTGTCTGTTGGGAGTCCGTCGGCGGGGGCCGTTGAAGGGATGCGTTGCGGAGCGGAGGTAATGGGTCCCCGTGGCGTGGGCGGTTGGGGCAGGCGCCGGGAAGAGGAAGTGTCGCGTTGGGGGCACGCCCGCGACCCCAATCCGAATTCTTATTTCCGCTGCTGAGTCGAGCGGCCAACGACCTTGGCCCGTTTGGCCTTGAGTTGCTCGAAGCGCCCGTTGATCCAGTACCCGCCGAACATGCCCGCGAGTAATGCGATGACACTCAGCGTGCTGTCGTCGAAAGCGCCTGCTAGTAGCGAAAAAAAGTCCATTGCACAAAGTCCCCGTTTGGCTGCCCGGGGAACATAGCAGCGGCGGCGGGCTGATCGGGAGTCGCTGCTTCGCGACTTTCCAGGTTTTGTTCAATTCCTCGACACCCGTCGCGCATTTCCCAATGGCTACGCCTGCGACTAAGCCGGCGGGTGCGCCGGGCGACTTCCCAGGGGGCGCCCCGGCGCGGGCGGGAGGTTTCTTCACGCTGTGCTAACGCAGCAGCCCATACATTCAGCCGTCATGGACAAGTCGAACATCGCCATTGCCCTGATCACCGTGCTCCTGGGCATCTATATCTCGGTCGCCCTACTCCTTTCGAGAGTGCGCGAAACACGTATGACCAAGAAAGGGCGTCGCAAGCGGGCGGATCCTAACCACAAAAAGAGGAGTGGCCCATGGACCTCATTTTCATCCTGATCATCGTCGCGCTGTACGGCGCCACGCACTGGCTGACCTGGGCGTTGTCCCGTCTGAGAGGTGTCGAATGAGCGTTGCGTACTTCATTAGTGGCGTTCTGACGGCAGGGCTCTTTGCATACCTGCTGTACGCCCTGTTCAAACCGGAGAAATTCTAATGACTCCCGGATCGATTGCGTTTATCACGGTGTTCCTCCTGTTGCTGCTCATCACCGTGAAGCCGTTCGGGCTCTACATGGCGAACGTGATGGAAGGGCAGCCCATCTGGCCGCTTCGCGTCGGCGCGCGCCTTGAAGCGCTCATCTATCGGTTGTGCGGCATCGATCCAACAGAACAGATGGGCTGGAAGAAGTACGCAATCGCGCTGCTCCTCTTCAACGCGCTGGGCGCGCTCGCCGTGTACGCCTTTCAGCGGCTGCAAGTGTGGTTGCCACTCAATCCACAGCAGATGGCAAACGTCTCCCCCGACTCATCGTTCAACACCGCGGTGAGCTTCATCACCAACACGAACTGGCAGGGTTACTCCGGCGAGTCGACCATGAGTTATCTGACGCAGATGGCGGGCCTCGCGGTACAGAACTTCATGTCGGCCGCATCGGGAATCGTTGTAGCCATTTCCCTCATTCGCGGCTTCGCGCGTCACAGCGCAAGCACGATAGGTAACGTATGGGCTGACCTCACGCGGTCGACGCTCTACATACTTCTTCCGCTCTCAGTCGTACTTGCACTGCTGCTCGTAGGGCAGGGCGTCGTGCAGAACTTCAGTGGATATAAGGACGTCAGCACAATCGAAACGCTGACTTACCAAAACCCAAAGGTTGATGCGGATGGTAACCCCATCAAGGATGCTGCGGGAAATCCCGTCACGGAAACCGCCACCACCCAGAAGCAGACTCTTCCCATGGGTCCCATGGCATCGCAGGAGAGTATCAAAGAGCTCGGAACCAACGGCGGCGGCTTCGTCAACGCGAACTCAGCTCATCCGTACGAGAACCCGACGGCGATTTCGAACTTCCTGGAGATGTTCGCAATCATGCTCATCCCCATGGGATTGACCTACACGTTCGGGCGGCTGGCAGGCGATACCCGGCAGGGGTGGGCCGTTTTTGCAGCCATGGCCATACTCATGCTGCCGCTGATTGGGATTGCTGTTCACAGTGAGCAACAGGGAAACCCCTTGATTGCGAAGCTGGGTGTCGATCAGACGGCCAGTGCCCTCCAACCGGGTGGCAACATGGAAGGCAAGGAGTCGCGCTTCGGCATCGGTGCGTCGGCACTCTTTGCCGAGCTGACGACGGCCACATCCTGTGGCGCAGTCAACGCCATGCATGACTCGTTCACGCCGCTCGGCGGCTTCGTCCCCCTGTTTCAGATGCAACTCGGCGAAGTCGTGTTTGGTGGTGTCGGAACGGGCCTGTACTCCATGCTCATCTTTGCCATCGTGGGGGTATTCATCGCCGGCTTGATGATTGGACGCACGCCGGAATACCTCGGCAAGAAGATCGAGGCCTTCGAGATCAAGATGAGCTCGATCGCCATCCTGGTCATGCCGTTCATTGTGCTGGCGGGTACCGCCATCGCGGTTAGTGTAACCGCCGGCAAGGCGGGCGTTGCGAACCCCGGCGCGCACGGATTCTCCGAGATCCTCTATGCGTTCTCGTCGGCCGGCAACAACAACGGCAGCGCGTTCGGCGGAATTTCGGCCAACACGCCGTTCTACAACATCGCGCTGGGGCTGACAATGTGGTTGGGTCGGTTCTGGCCGATTGTGGCGGTGTTGGCCATCGCCGGCTCGCTCGCGGCCAAGAAGCGGGTGCCGGTGACGGCCGGGACGATGCTGACCTATGGCCCGACTTTCGTGATTCTGCTGATCGGCACCGTATTGCTCGTGGGCGCACTGACCTTCGTACCCGCGCTGGCGCTCGGGCCGATCGTCGAACATCTGACCCTGTGGGGTGGCTGAAAATGAGTGAGATGTATGGGAAACAGGGCGCGGCAGAGGCCGCCGCCGGAGCTGTAACGGCTGCAGCAGATGTGCGCGCAGCGGCGGCACTGACAGCGTCAGACTTACGGGCCGCGACGGCTGCGCTGTCGACCGCGGCGGACCCGCGAGGCACGGTGGACGGCCGCGGCTCGGCAGCGGGTCGAGGCACGGCTGGCAGCTCACAAAATTCACGTCCGGGCACTCCGCGTGGAGGCGTCCCCCCGATGCCCCGCCGCAAACTCTCGATGTTTGATCGAGCGTTGTTGGTCCCGGCACTCGTCGACGCATTCCGCAAGTTCGATCCGCGCGTCCAGTGGCGCAATCCGGTCATGTTTGTTGTCTACATCGGCAGTATCGTGACCACGGCGCTGTGGATACAGGCAGTGGGCGGGGTAGGTGAAGCACCCGCGTGGTTCATTCTCAATGTGGCCATCTGGTTGTGGTTCACAGTGCTGTTTGCCAACTTCGCCGAGGCGTTGGCCGAGGGCCGCAGTAAAGCGCAGGCCGCGGCGCTGCGTGGTTTGAAACAGACAGTGTTTGCAAAGAAGCTGTCATCCGTAAAAGAGCGCACGCGCCACAGCTCTGTACGTGCTGACCAGCTGCGCAAGGGCGATGTCGTCCTGGTTGAAACCGGCGACTACATACCCGCGGACGGCGAAGTCCTGGAAGGCGCAGCGTCTGTGGATGAGAGCGCCATTACCGGTGAATCCGCGCCAGTGATCCGCGAGTCCGGTGGCGATTTCTCGGCCGTGACCGGCGGCACCCGCGTGCTGTCCGACTGGATCGTCGTCAGTGTCACGGTCAATCCCGGCGAAACCTTCATCGACCGCATGATCGCCATGGTCGAAAATGCCAAGCGCCAGAAGACGCCGAACGAGATCGCGCTCACCATCCTGCTGGTCGCTCTGACTCTGGTATTCCTGTTCGCAACGGCCACCCTGCTGCCGTATTCGCTCTACGGCGTCGAAGTTGCAAAACTCGGAACCCCCATCACCCTCACGGCGCTGATCGCCCTGTTGGTCTGCCTGATCCCGACGACCATCGGTGCATTGCTCTCGGCAATCGGTGTGGCAGGCATGAGCCGCATGCTGCAGGCAAACGTCATTGCGACATCAGGCCGCGCCGTCGAAGCTGCGGGCGACGTCGATGTGTTGCTGCTCGACAAGACGGGTACGATCACCTTGGGTAACCGGCAGGCAGCCGCATTCATGCCGGCACCGGGCGTAACGGAAGAGGAGCTGGCGGACGCCGCGCAGCTCGCATCGCTGTCAGATGAAACACCCGAAGGACGCAGCATCGTCGTGTTGGCCAAGCAGCGATTCAAACTGCGGGAGCGCGATCTCGGTGCACTGGCCGCGACGTTTGTACCGTTCTCAGCGCACACCCGCATGAGCGGAGTCAACCTGGGCGAGCGCCAGGTCCGCAAAGGCGCCGCGGATGCAATCCAGAAACAAGTAGAAAGCCTGGGGCAAATTTTCCCCAAGGCCATTCTGACGACCGTTCAGGATGTGGCCCGGCGCGGCAGCACGCCGCTGCTCGTGAGTGACGGGCCGCGGGTTCTGGGCGTCATCGAGCTCAAAGACATTGTCAAAGGCGGAATCAAGGAGCGCTTCGGAGAGCTACGCCGGATGGGCATCAAGACCATCATGATTACCGGCGATAATCCTCTTACGGCCGCAGCCATTGCCGCGGAGGCGGGTGTGGATGATTTCCTGGCAGAGGCCACTCCCGAGGCGAAGCTGGCATTGATTCGCTCACATCAGGCCGAGGGACGCCTGGTAGCAATGACGGGAGACGGTACGAACGACGCTCCCGCGCTCGCCCAGGCCGACGTCGCGGTCGCCATGAACACAGGCACTCAGGCCGCCAAAGAAGCGGGCAACATGGTAGATCTCGACTCGAACCCCACCAAGCTCATCGAGGTGGTGGAGACCGGCAAACAGATGTTGATGACTCGCGGCTCGCTGACCACGTTCAGCATCGCCAATGACATCGCCAAGTACTTCGCAATCATTCCGGCCGCATTTGCCAGTACCTATCCGCAACTCAACGCACTGAACGTCATGGGCCTGGCAAGCCCCTTCTCCGCAATCCTGTCGGCTGTCATCTTCAACGCGCTGATCATCGTGTTCCTGATCCCGCTGGCTCTGAAGGGCGTGAAGTACAGGCCGCTGGGCGCAGCCGTCCTGCTTCGCCGCAACCTGCTGATCTATGGCCTGGGTGGCATCATCATTCCCTTCGCAGGCATCAAGCTCATCGACGTCGGCCTCGTGCTGACTCACCTGGTTTGAGGCATGGATCCCATGAATACACGCGTCAATTCAATCATCCGACCTGCGGTAACTCTTTTCCTCATCATGACGGTGCTGCTCGGGGTCGTTTATCCGTTCGCCGTAACCGGCCTGTCGCAGCTGCTGTTCCACGACCAGGCCGCGGGCAGCCTGGTGGTGGTCAACGGGAAGGCTGTGGGCTCGCGGATCATCGGTCAGAGCTTCAGCGAACCGAAGTATTTCTGGAGCCGCCCCTCTGCAACCGCACCGCAGCCGTACAACGCGATTGCCTCCAGCGGCTCCAACCTGGGACCGCTCAATCCTGCATTGACGGATGCCGTGGGCACTCGCATTGCGACGTTGAAGGCAGCCGATCCGACCAATACGCTGCCGGTTCCAGTCGACCTGGTGACGGCGTCGGCCAGCGGGCTCGACCCCGACATCAGTATCGCGGCGGCGCGCTATCAGGCAGCTCGTGTCGCTCGAATCCGGGGCCTCGATCCCGCCGCCGTGCGATCATTGATCGATGTACACGCACGCGGTAAGTTGTTCGGTCTGGTAGGGGAACCCCGCGTCAATGTGCTGGAGCTGAATCTGGCGCTGGATGCACTGAGTATTCCGAATAAGCAGGGCACCGCTGGTTCCCCCGGCGCGTAGCGCCGCTACACAGACGGGGTCGCGCGAAGCGCGGTCCCCGTGAGGAGTTGCCCGCAGCGCATGGAAAGACCGGATCCGGACCAACTTCTCGCTCACGTACAGGCCGAAGAGGCCCGCGCCAAGCGCGGGCGGCTGCGCATCTTCTTTGGTGCGTCCGCCGGCGTCGGCAAAACATTCGCGATGCTCGAGGCGGCGCACACCGTGCGCGCAACGAACCCCGCCGCCGATGTGGTCGTCGGCTACATCGAGCCACATGGGCGCGTCGACACCGAACGCCTGCTCGAGGGGCTCGATCTCCTGCCGACATTGGGAGTCAAATATCGTGGCATCGTACGGCAGGAGTTCGATCTGGATGCCGCTCTCGCCCGTCGTCCGGGCATCCTGCTGGTAGATGAGCTCGCCCACTCGAACGTCGTTGGCGGTGAGCCAGCCCCGCGTCACCCCAAGCGCTGGCAGGACATTGAGGAACTGCTCGAGGCGGGTATCACTGTCTGGACTACGGTCAACGTCCAACACCTGGAAAGTCTCAACGACCTCGTTGCCCAAATCACGGGTATTCGTCAACGCGAGACGCTTCCCGACCGCGTCTTCGACGAGGCAGACGAAATTGAGTTGATCGATCTGCCACCAGACGACCTGCTCGCACGACTGCACGCGGGCAAGGTCTATGTAGCTGGAGAGGTGGGTACCGCAGTAGAGCGCTTCTTTCGGACGCCCAACCTCATGGCGCTGCGTGAGCTCGCGTTGCGTCGGGTTGCTGATCGCGTTGAAGCGGCCGCGAGGGCATTGCCTTCAAATCGGGGGCGGGGCCGCTTCGCCGGCGACCGGATCCTCGTCGCGGTCGGTCCGGATGAACAGGCGGAGCAACTCGTGCGGGCGGGCAAGCGGATGGCCGATGCGCTCGACGCAGGTTGGATTGTCGTGTATGTCGAGACGCCAGCCCTCCTGAGCTTGTCGGAATCCGAACGGGATCGAAGGATCGACGTTTTGCGGCTCGCGGAGTCGCTGGGTGCCGAGGCCGTAACGCTCGATGGCCCGTCCGTTGCCGCTACCCTGGTTGAGTATGCACAAACCCGCAATGCCACGCGGGTGATCGTGGGCTGCGCGAAGCGTAAAGGCTGGTGGACCTGGTTTCAGTCGTCGACATCGGTCCAACTCATCAACAGCGTGCGGGGCTTCGACGTCATTACGATCGCCACTGCCGAGGAGCCGGGGCGTCGTGCCCGCTCGAGCGGCGGCGTGAGTAGTCTTCCAACACAGATCAGGTGGGACCGATATGCCTGGGGCGTGGTAACGACGGCGGCCTGCACGGCTGTTGCGTTCGTGTTGTATCCGCGCTTCGAGCTGTCGAATCTGGTCATGGTGTACCTGCTCGGCGTGACGCTGTCGGGCCTGCGGTTTGGGCGGGGACCGTCAGTGCTCGTGTCGCTGCTCAATGTGGCTGCATTCGACTTTTTCTTCGTGCCGCCGCGCTATACCTTCGCGATCACCGATGGCCAGTACTTCGTCACTTTCGCCGTCATGTTGATTATTGCGCTGGTGATCGCCAGCCTGATGGCGAGCATCCGGCAGCAAACCCGGGTGGCGGGTGCCCGCGAGAGGCGCACGGCGCTTCTGTACGCCATGAGTCGTGAGCTTGCGGCTACTCGCGGACTATCGAGTCTGGCGCAGGTGGCCGTGAGCCACGTTGCCGAAGTGTTCCAATGCAAGGCCGTGATCCTGCTTCCGGATGCCACCGGCAAACTCCGGTATCCGCGCGATCCACGCCTGGATGTATCCTTTCGGCGCGCGGATCTCGCTGTGGCCCAGTGGGTTGTCGATCACGGTCAGCGTGCGGGATTGGGCTCCGACACCCTCGCCGCAACACCCGGCCTGTATCTGCCTTTGGGAGATGAGCGTCAGCGGCTCGGTGTGCTGGCAGTGCGGCCTGGGAATCAACGGCGCGTTCTGCTTCCGGAACAGCGCCATCTGCTGGAGACTTTTGCAGGCCAGATCGGACTGGCCCTGGAACGGGCGCGACTCGCGGAAGCAGCCGAAGCCGCAAGCCTCGATGCCGAGCGGGAGAGCTTGCGGAACACGCTGTTGGCCTCCATATCGCACGACTTGCGGACGCCCCTTGCCGTTATGGCGGGGGCCGGCAGCACGCTCGCAGATCGCGGCGCGACTCTGGACGAGGCGACCCGGGTGTCACTGGCCCGTTCCATTGAAGTCAAAGCGCGCGAAATGTCGGACCTGGTGTCCAATGTTCTGGACCTGATGCGCTTTGAGTCTGGACAGGTGGTGCTGCGGACCGAATGGGAGACGCTCGACGACCTCGTGGGTACGGCCCTGAATGCAGTCGAACAGGTACTCAAAGGACACAGCGTGGATCTGCGGTTTCCCGCGGACCTGCCGCCCGTGTTCGTCGATGCGAAATTGGTTGTTCAAGTGTTCACCAATCTGTTTGACAACATCGCCAAATACACGCCCGCCGGGACACATCTGATCGTATCCGCGGCCGCGGACGGCAAAGCCGTTCGCGTCATGGTGGACGACGACGGACCGGGCCTGCCGCCCGGGGATCCGGCGCGCCTGTTCGACAAATTTCAGCGTGGCGATGAAGAGGGCGCCATTGTTGGAGTGGGATTGGGGCTGGCGATCTGCCAGGCTATCATCCGGGCCCACGGCGGCCAGATTGAGGCCCACCGGCGCTCGCCCACGGGCGCTCGATTCGAATTCACGCTACCCGCGGCAACCGAGGCGGCCACGTCAACCGGCTCACCAGCATGACCCAAGCGATGCATCAGGTCCTAGTGATCGAGGACGACCCTGACATTCGCAACATCCTGCGTGCGCTCATGGAAGCCGACCACTATCGCTTCATCGAAGCGGAGACCGCCGCGCGCGGCGAGATCGAGGCGCGCAGTCACAAGCCCGACCTGCTTCTCGTGGACCTCGGACTGCCGGACGGCAATGGAATCGATCTGATCCGACGCATTCGTGCCTGGTCGCCCGTCCCCATCGTCGTGCTTTCCGCCCGTACGATGGAGGAGCAGAAAATTGCTGCGTTGGACGCGGGCGCGGACGACTACGTGACCAAACCTTTCAGCACCCCCGAGCTGCTTGCCCGGGTGCGCGCCGCGCTACGGCGGAATGTCAGAGGCGCAGAGCAGACACCGCTTCTAAAGCTGGGTGAAGTGCAAATAGATCTCACGCGCAGGGAGAGTCGCGGCCCCGGCGGAGAGTTGCACCTGACGCCGCTCGAGTATCGAGTGTTGGAATCGCTGGCCCGTCACACCGGCCTGATTGTCCGCCAGGCGCAACTGATACGCGAAGTGTGGGGTCCCGAACGACAGGGCGATTCGGGCAGTCTGCGCGTGTGTATGAAAAACCTGCGCGCCAAGGTGGAGCCGGACCCCCGCCGCCCACGCTATCTCGTGACGGAAGCGGGGCTCGGTTACCGTCTACGCGCGGACTGATCTACTTCAACGAAACAATCAACTTCGCTGAATGACTGCGCCAGTTGATGGGAATCACAAACGACCGCGACCCCGGCACCATGGGAATCTCCGGCTTCTCGCCCGCGAGCACATTCGGCACGGAGATCACAAAGTCGCGCCCGAAGTCCCGGCGTGCATTTCCCGAGATCGTATTCGCAACCTCACCGACGAGATCCCGCATGGTCTCGTGGCTGAAGTCGTTCTCCTGCATCTTCATCAGCAGGACGGTGAGCATGGCGCGCGGTGCGGTGAAGTACACGACCCCTTCGCGCTTGCCCGAGATGTTGATTACACCGGTGTAGTCGTGGACCGCCGGCGACCCTTCCGTTAGGTACGGCGAGCCGATCGAAGCCGGCTGTTGGGCCGCTACCTCGAAATAGTTCGTCGTCCCCTCGACGAATGTCTTCAGCTCCTGTTCCTGCAACATCTTTATTACTCTCTTATGAGGTCCGCAATCGCCTCGTTGAGCTGCCGGTCAGTGAACGGCTTGTTGAGAAAACCGTTCGCTCCTTTTTCCATCGCTTCGACCGCTGTTGCCTTGTCCGCGAGGGCCGAGATCACGAGTATCCGGATCGCCGGTTTCAATTCGACCAGCTTCGAGATGCACTCGATCCCATCCATCTGCGGCATCGTGAGATCCATCGTAACCACGTCCGGATCCGCCTTCCTGAAAAGCTCGAGGGCCTCGAGGCCATTGCCGGCCGTACCGATCAGCTCGAGCTCGTCGAAATTCTGCGAACGTTCGATGCGTCGCCGCATGATATTCGAATCGTCGACGATCATCAGCTTATACGATCTTCTAGCGCTGCCGTTCATTATGCTTCCATTCTGACTCATGGTCTTTGACTAAACAGCGACTGCGGCGTTATTGGCCGCTTCCGCTGCAGGCAGCACGATCTTGAACCGGGTGAATTTGCCCGGGTTCGTGCTCACGCCGATCTTGCCGCCCAGCGCGTAGACGCTACGGGCGACCACATCCATACCGACGCCGCGACCGGCGTCCATCGATACTTCCTCCTGGGTTGAGAACCCGGGGCGGAAGATCAGGGCCATCGCGGCCCGTGTATCCATGCCGGACGCTTCCTCTTCGGTCAGGATCTGCTTCCGCACTGCCGCAGCCTTGAGCTGGTCCGGCGAAATGCCTGCACCGTCGTCCTCGAAGACCAGCTCGTAGCCGTCTCCGGACTTACGGAAGTCCACTCGTACCACGCCGACGTCATCTTTGGTCTGCGCGCGGCGGATGTCGCTGGCCTCGATGCCATGAACCGCGGAGTTACGGAGCATCTGGATCACGCAGTCTTTGACTGTCGTGATGTAGGAAGTCGGTACCTCGGCCAGTCCCGTCATCGTGAGCTTGAACCGCTTGTGATGGTCCTTCGCGAGGCGCTCAGCCAGGGCGTGAAGGGTCGGCGAGAGGTCTTCACCCGACTTGCCATGACCGCCACCGTGCTTGCCGCGAGCGGCCGGAGCGGCTGCTGCGGGAGCTGCTGCCTCGGGCGCAGCCGGAGCGGGCACACTGTCCTTGAGCGTGGTGAGGCGACTGGCCATTTCGCGGACACCGCGCAAGTGGGCGAGCAGCTCGTCGAGCTTGAGAACCATCGGCAGGAAGTCGTTGCCGGACAATTCGGCCTTCTTCTTCAGGTCGCTGACCATGTCCTCGAGGGCATGCACACGGTGGGCGATGCTCATGAGGTTCAGGGCCGACGATTCGCCCTTGATGGAGTGCAGCTCGCGGAACAGGCCGTTCAGCTTCTTGCGGAACTCGCCGTCGGTGCGGGCGGGCTCCTTCAGGATCGCATTGATCAGCTGCAGGCCGGTTTCCGTGCTGTCCAGGAACGACGTCAGCTGCAGCGGGTCGACGTGCATCATGCCGAGCATCATGTCGAGCTGCGCGTTCGCGTTTTCCTGCGACTCCTGCAGCTCCTTCGCCAGCAATACACTCGAGGTGATGTCACCCACGGCGCACAGCACGTGCTTGATGCCCTTGGGGCCCATGACGCGGTGGAAGTCGAACTGCAGGTAGCGCGTTTCCTTGCCACCGTGGCCGTTATCCATGGTGATTTCGAGCTGGCCCAGGGGGTTGATGCTCTTCATCAGGTTTTCGTGCGCGCGGTCGCCCCACAGCAGCTTGATGTACTTCATCGCTGTGGCGAGCGTGGAGGAGGGCACGAGGTTCTTGAGCAGGTCCTCGAAGTTGAGGCCGGCAAAGTCATTGCGGCTGAACATGCGGGTCAGGGCTTCCGACCAGACCGAACCGATCTTGTAGTCCGCGTCGAGCAGGAAGAAGCCTTCGCGCACCGTCTTCAGAATGTCGCGCGTCTGTTCCTGCGCTTCCTGGGCCGCGCGCTCGTGGCGGGACCGGGTGATCTGGAAGTAGGCGGCAAAGCCAGCCAGAACCAGTGCCGCGAGCACACCGGCCGACAGCAGCTCACGCAGCCGAGCAGCTGCATCGGACGCAGACGTTTGCAGCTGGGTCGCCACCGCAGCCAGCTGAGCCTGCAGGCCTTTCTGGTTGTCGTTCGCGAAGAGCTGACCGCGCTTCACGTCCGCGTAGTAAGTGCGCCCTTCCTTTGAGAAGGAGCTTCCGGCGTCATCCGACTCTACGTACGGTTGCCCCGTGAATTGGACAACCGGATTCACCACCGGCTCGTACTGATGCCACAGCAGGAGGGCCTGCTCCAGCTCGGACGAGTGAACGTAGCCGCCCTCGCTGAGCTTGCCCAGCTCACCATTGAAGTGCTGCACGGTGGCCTTGAGGTCGGCCAGCGCCTGGCCCGCATAGGCGCGGGACTCCAACCGGTCACGCAAGGCATTGAATTGCTGCGTCATGGTTGCGGGATAGGTCTGCAACACGCTCGCCGATTGCAAGGCGGTGATGTTGGCGCGCATCTGCGTCGCGAGGCGGAAGCCTGCGATCAGAACTGCACCCATCACCAGTGTCAGCACGGTGCCGATACCGACCGTGACGAGCTGGCGATTGCGGTCTTTGCCTGCCGGATTCATTGTTGACGTCTCCTAAGGGGCTCGCGTCTTATTTCGGTAGCTCGAAACGGATCGACGTGCGTACCGGTACTTCAACCGGTGCGCCATTCGCCATCACCGGGTCGTAATGCCAACGTTTGACTGCCGTGACGGCAGCTTTATCAAAAACTCCAGGTGGCGTCGCCTCGACGACTCGTACATCACGCGGATCGCCACTCGCATCCACGGTGTACTCCACCGTCACAGCACCACTCAAGTGCTGTGACAGCGCCTTGCTGGGAAATTCCGGCGGAACATACCGCGTGCGCTTCAGGCTGGAAGCCAGCGAAGCGGGATTGACACCGGCGTTCTGAGCAGAACGAGCAGCTGCCGACTGCGGGGACTTCGGCGCGTTCTGCATCTGCTGAACGGAAGCGATGTCCTTCGGATCAGCACCCCAGCGCTTCGCTAGCGTCAGGTCGCCATCCACCGTCGAGCCGCCCTTGCCGGTCTGGGCAGAGGCGCGCGCCCGATCAACGAGCTTGCTCGCAAGGTCGCGGCTCAACTGCGCAATCGCCGGGTTATTGGGATCTGTCCCTTGAAGCTGATTGATGTAGAACGCGGCGCTATCCTGGGCCGGGTCGGTCAGGCGTCCGTCGCGGATGCGATCGCGTACGACCTGGATGACGCGGTCTGATTCCGCGCTGAGGGCTTTCTGACGGGCATTCGCGAGCTCCTTCTGGAAGGAGTTGATCTCGGCGGCGCTCACGCCACCGCCCCGGGCTTCGTTCAGCCAGCGGTCAACCTCGGACGCTTTGTTGGCTATCGCAGCCTCGCGCGCCTTGCGCATATAGGCGGCATTCAGGTCGCGCGTCAGGCGTTGAGTCGTGGTGTTGGTCGGCGCCAGGTCATGCAGCTGCTGGATGTACACCTTGGCGCTGTCATCCGCCGGCTCGACCAGACGTCCATCGCGGATGTGGTCCGTGATCAGGCCCGCGATCTTCTGAACCTTCGCGTCTTCCTGGCGACGGTTGTATTCAGTCTTCCACCTGTTGATCTGGTCCAGCGAGAAGGCCGGTGAGGCCTGTGCCTGGGCGATGTACTTGGCGGCGCGATCCATGTTGCCGTCAGCCATGGCCTTGGAAATCTGCGCCGTCATCAGGCGGACCTCGAGAGCCGGGATCCGGCTGTCGTTCGGGGCGGCCGCCTTGAAGTTCGCCAGTGCGAGACCGGCCTCGTCCAGGCGGCCTCCATTCATTGATTCGTCAAAACGGGCAGCCAGGACGGCTGCGACTCGCTGAAGGCCGTCGACCGCTTCGCCATTGCTCGGATCAGCAGCCGCGGCGGAACGGTAGTACAGCAGGGCGTTATCGCCGACCGGCTCGGAATAGCGGCGCTCGCGCATGGCGAGACGGGCCTTTTCCAGCAGGTCGTCGACTTTACCTTTGACCAGCGACGTTTCGACCACAGGACGGTCGTCGGTGGCCGCAGTCTCGGCAGCAGGCGCCGCCGGAGCAGCGACCATCTTCTTGGGAGTACCCCCGGTGGCAGTCGGTGGCCCGCCGTCGTTGTTCTTGCCCAAAAACATGAATGCGCCAGCAGCGACGGCCGCCACGGCGACACCCGCGCCGATGATGAGGCCCATCTTGCTCTTGCCGCCGGAGCCCGTCGGTGCACCCGAGTCGCCCTGCGACTGGAAGGACTCGACGCTAACACCGATGTTGCGGTCCGGTACGCGCATGCCCTTTCGGGCAACAGCGTCTGCCATTGCGCCTTCGAGTACCGCGCCGGTCTTGCGCTTGTCGAGCGGTATCGGCAACACCGCAAACACGTTTGAACCTTTCACTGCTGCGCCGACTTGTTTCTCAGTCTCGGCGACAGTAAACACCAACACAACAGCGTGTGCTGCCTGTGTGTGGGCGCGTTCGATATCGCCGCGTACATCGCTGATGTCGCGGGTATCCATGACGAGAACCTGTCCGCGCTTGGCGTTGGACAGATACTCCATGGCCGCTGCCATCGAGTCGACGGGCCGTACGGAGGCCTGGCCGCCGAGGGCTTCGCCGAGCTCCAGCAGGAAGTCATCGCGTGTTGTTATCGCGGTAACATCTACGGATGGCCGGGTGTTGGACCCGGAACCGGTTCCAGCGGAACTTGCCGCAGAACTGCTTGTCTCAGTTGCACGAGAGGCATTCGATGCACTTGCCACAGAGTGTCTCCATCCGATTAGTGGCCCTTGAAGCGAAAAAACACGTCCTCATGCCTTAGGACCGCTGGCATGAGCATTCACACAAGAATTGTCAGCGCAGCATAGTTTCCTGCTGCGGCACCGCAATGCCACAGTTCACAATAATGAGAGTGGGGCGTCTGCGACCGCAGACGCGTAGACCAACGTCCACAGACCTAACGGACACAGTCGCTCATTCCGTGACTCAGGTCCGAGTCCGTAAGACCCTTCTCCCCAACGGGACTGATTTTGTGCGCTGCGGCGTATTACCGCAAGGATTGGCGCCTCGCATCGGAACTCGACAGAATCGGGGTTGACCTGCTTGTCGGGTTGAGGCGTCAGGGGTCAATCTCGAACATGCGAATCTTCCGGATAGTCGCCATCGTCGCGGGAACGCTCGTCGCGCTGGTTATGCTGGGCATCATTGCCCTGCTTTTATTTGTCGACCCCAATCGCTACCGCGGGGACATCGAAAAGGCCGCCAGGGAGCACAGCGCGCGGGTGCTGACCCTCCACGGCAAGCTGGAGCTGAAAGTGTTTCCGTGGCTGGCCCTGTCGGTCCACGACGTCGAGCTCAGCAACCGGCCCGGCTTCGGCAAACAGCCTTTCCTGACTGTCCAAAACGCCAGTATTGGCGTGAAGTTGTTGCCCCTGTTGAGCCAGCGGCTGGAAGTCAGCCGCGTGAAGCTCGAGGGCGCCAACATCAATCTGGTCACCCGGGGCGAACAGAACAACTGGCAGGATCTGGGGGAGGAGTCCCAGGACACCCCGAAAAAGCCTGCTGACTCATCGGGCCTGGGCACGGCGGTCTCTATAGAAGGTGTGGACGTCAGCAAGTCGTCGGTTGTGTACAGCGACGAGGTCAAGAAGAGCACGACCGAGCTCGGGAACCTCGAGCTGCATACCGGACGGCTGGAAACCGGCCCTGCCCGGACGGCCCTGGAGAAGGTGGAGCTACAGGGGACCTACCTGGCTCACACGGCCCCAGCCACCGATACGCAACCGGGCAGCAGCGGCACCGGGGCCGCAGATGTCGCCAAGCCCCTGGCGTTCTCACTCAACGCATCCGCGCTGGCGCTCGATAACCAGGCACACACCCTTGCGCCGACCAAGATTGAAGTGAAGGTCGGTGACTTTGCGGTTGACGTCTCGGTGTCCGGCGAGAAGATGTCCACAGAGCGGGTAATGACGGGCAGTATTACAGTGCCGCGGACGTCGGCGCGTAAGTTGTTGCAATCGCTCGGCATTGCACCGCCCATTACGCGCGATCCCGGTGTGTTGTCAGCGCTTGCCTTGCAGACCAACTTCCGCGTGACACGCAAGCAACTGCAGCTTTCGGCGCTGCAACTCACGCTCGACGATACGCAGGTTCAGGGAACCGCGGGTATCGACGACCTGGACACGTCGGCGCTGCGATTCGATCTGAATGTGAATGGAATCAACGTGGACCGCTATCGTGCGCCCGTTGAGAAGGCGCCTGCGGCCAAGCATCCCTCCAGTCCTCCGCCGGCTGCGCCGCCGACCCCGCTGCCGCTCGAGACACTGAGAAAGCTCGACGTGAATGGAACGCTTCACGTGGCGAGTGCGACATTCTCGAATCTCGTCTTCACAGATGTGGTGATGCCACTTGTTGCGAAGGACGGACACATACGTCTCGGACCGACGCAGGCGCGCCTCTATGGTGGCACGTATAACGGCGACATCGTTCTAGACGCAAGGCCGGTTCAGGCCCAACTGTCGCTGAATGAGCACCTGCACGGCACCGATATCGGCGCGTTAGTGAAAGCAGCGTTTGATAGTGCGAGGCTTTCTGGACGCGCTGATGCCGACGTAGCGGTCACTGGCGTCGGAAACACAGATGACGCGATTAAGCGCTCTCTCACCGGCAAGATCGGCGTAAACGTCAAACAAGGCGCGATCGTCGGTGTGGATATCGTCTTCGAATTGCAGCGTGTCAACGCTTTGTTGAAGCGCCAGATACCGGCCCAGCGCACAGCCACCGGCCCGGCGCTTACCCATTTCAATGCCTTACAGATGAACGGCGGCCTCGACAAAGGCGTGCTTCGGATTGACGACCTGCAGATGGCGACGGACCGGGCCGCGTTCGGCTTTCTCAAAGTCCACGGCAGGGGTACTCTGGATACCGTCTCCGAGGCGATCAACTATCAGCTGGTCGCCGCGGTCAACAAGCTTCCGGCGGGAAACGCTCCTGCCGGTGCGGGCGGCGGCCTCGACGCGCTGGGCGCGGTGGAAGTGCCGCTGACGATCACTGGCACGATGTCCAGCCCGACTGTGCGGCCTGACATCGAGGCTCTGGCAAAGGGGAAACTGGGACAGGAGGTGCAACAGAAGGCCGGCGATCTGGTCAAAAAGAAACTCGGCGACAAGCTGAAGGATCTCTTTGGTCATTGAGCGCCTGCGCTTTGCGCAGGCCACTTTAGAGTGCAACGACACCTGCGGTGACCCAAATTGTGACAGGCATGCATTTTGCTTTGCACCGTTGTGTCCGCTTCTGCGCGGCACAGCCCCTTTTTTCGGCTGTTTGGGAGGAACGGCGCGGCTTTTGCTTGAGTCCATGCACGACTGAACAATACAGTGTTGTGACAGTCTTAACGTAACAGCAGGTCTGGGTATTGAGGGCCATCACATACCGTGACAAGCGTTGGATCTAAGTTAAGAGCCACGCTGGCATCGCTAGCACCCCGGCCGAGACGTTTGAACTCTACGGGAGGGAAGGACGATGCGATCGCTCTCTGAAGATTCGGACTCCACGACCCATTCTGCGTTCATTGAGTCATTGAGCTCATTCAGCCGACTGCACCGCGCTCAGCGGTGGGAAGGCACGTTTGGCGAGTTTCTATCCACCATTGTGCCGCCCGATCCGGCGGCCATGGCACGCACCAGTCATCAATACATCTGGGACATGTTGCGCTGGCACGGCCGCGCGTCACAGACCGAGACGGGCGACGGCACGCGCGCGAAGGAGTTGTTCAAGCGCGAGCTGTTCGGCATTGATGAGCCGCTGTCACGCGTCGTCGACTACTTCAAAGGAGCCGCGGCCGGTTCCGATGTTGGCCGTCGACTCCTTCTGCTGCTAGGCCCTCCCTCAGGTGGCAAATCCACCCTGGCCATCATGATGAAGCGGGGCCTGGAGGAATACAGCCGCACTGACGAAGGCGCGATGTATGCCATCAAGGGCTCGCCCATGCGCGAGAACCCGTTGAATCTCGTACCCGCGGGACTGCGGGCGGAATTCCGCGAGCGCTATGGCGTTGATGTTCAGGGCGAGCTGTCTCCCTGGGCGCGGGACTACGTCGACCGCGAGTTCGACGGTGACTTCGTACGCGTACCTGTCGAGCGAGTGTTTATTGCAGAGGCCTCGCGAACCGGTATCGGCACATATGCGCCGCACGATCCAACCACTGCGGACATTGCCGACCTGGTCGGATCAGTCGATCTCGCGAAGGTCGCCCAGATCGGCGACGAAGGCGACCCGCGCGCCTGGTCGTGGTCCGGAGCGGTGTATGCCGCGAGCCGCGGCATGCTCGAGATGATTGAAATTCTCAAGGTGAAGAGGGAGTTCCTGTATCTCCTGCTGACCATGACGCAGGAGAAGAACGTCAAGGTATCCCGCTTCCCGCTGATCCACCTCGACGAGACCATTCTCGCGCATACCAACTTGGCGGAATTTCACAAGTTCCTGCAGGAGAAGGAAAACGAGGCCCTGCTGGACCGCATGGTCATCATCAAGGTCCCGTACGCGCTGTCCTATCGCGACGAGTCCCGGATCTATCAGAAGCTCGTGTCCGGTGCGCCCGCCTTCCGCAATGTGCACTTGGATCCGCACGTTCTCAACCTCGCCGCCGTCTTTGCCATTCTGACTCGCCTCACGAAGACCGAGCGTGAGGGACTGGATGTGACCAAGAAGCTGCGACTCTACGCAGGCGAAGCAGTCGAAGGTGTTCCCGAATCAGAAGCCACGCGCCTGCATGCAGAAGCCGGCGACGAGGGACTGACTGGTGTCAGCCCGCGTTTCGTCATCAACGCTATCTCCAACGCCATAACGCGCGGTAATACTCATAGTCTGACGAGTATGGAGCTGCTGCTCGCGATCAAGGATACGATCGAGAGCGACGCGCGCATGGAATCGAAACACAAGAAGGCCTGGGTCGATCACCTCGTGACCGCGCGCAAGGAGTTCTACAACCGCTGGGTCAAAGAGGATGTGCACCGCGCGATGTTTGCCTCGTTCGAGGCAGAGGCGCAGCAACTGCTCGAGAAGTATCTCGATGAAGTGGAGGCCTCGTTGGACCACCGGCAGGTGACGGATCCCATTACCGGCGAGACGCGCCCGGCGGACGAGCGATTTTTGCGCTCGGTGGAAGAGAAAATCAAAGTGTCTGACTCGGGCAAGATGTCGTTCCGCCAGGAGGTCGTGCGCAAGGCCATGGTCGCCTTCAAGGCGGGCGAGAAGTTCAAGCTCGCGAGCCACGCGCGCATGCGCGAGGCCATCGAACAATACCTGTTCGAAGAGCGGCGCGATGTGCTGCGGCTGGTCACTTCGACAGCACGACCCGACGATGAGGCACGACAGAAAATCTCTGTCGTTCAGCAGCGCCTGGTCAGCGAATACGGCTACGACGAACACAGCGCGAAAGAGGCGCTGAGCTATGTAACCACGCTACTCGCCCAAGAGTAGCTTTCTTCCAGCGCGCTTCGCGCTGCTACATGTTGCCGGTCGCTTCGACCGGCAGGAAAGTTGGGCGCAGCCCATGACAAGTTGCGCGCGGCGCGTGACAGGAGTACTACTAGAGCCATGCCCGAGACCAGCGATAAGCCGGCTTCTGATGCGGCAAAGTGGTACGACCTGTTTTCGCGTGGTGCGCGCGACTGGCTGCGACACGATGAGAAAGTCCGCGAGTCAGTTCGTAAGCATCTGCCGCAGATAGTCTCCGGCGCTGATGTCATCAATGAAGGCGCGCGCACGGTGCGCGTCCCTGTGCGGATGCTGGAGCACTATCACTTCCGGCTCCGCCGTCCCGAGGAACAACAGGGCGCGGGCCAGGGAAAGGCCAAGCCGGGCGATGTATTTTCCGACCCCTCCAAGCAGCGTGGCCCGGGCGAGAAAGGCCAGGGCGGCCAGGACGAGGGTGAAGTCCAACTCATGCTGGAATTCAAAATCGACGACATCGTCGATTGGTTGTGGGAGGAGATGCAGCTTCCCAACCTGAAGGCCCGCGTGGGTCCTTCCGAGGATTCGGACTGGGTACGGGAAGGTTACGATCGGCGCGGCGCCCGCTCGCGTCTCGACCGCCGCCGCTCGTTCAAGGAAATGGTCAAGCGGCGTGGCAATCCGGGCGCGACTCCAACATTCATTGACGAGGATCTGCGCTACAGGCAGCTCGCGCGCCGGCGCCAGCCCGCTGTGCATGCGGTCGTGTTCTTCATGCTCGATGTCTCGGGCAGCATGTCGGACCGCGACCGCAAGTTGGCGAAAACCTTCTTCTTCTGGGTGGTCCAGGGATTACGTCGCGAATACCGCTCGCTGGAAACAGTCTTCGTTGCCCACACAACCGAGGCCTGGGAGTTCAGCGAGCCGGAATTCTTCCAGGTGAGCGGCACGGGTGGAACCGTCTCGTCCACCGGATTCAACAAGGTGCGCGAAATCATCGACGCGCGCTACAACCCCGGGCGCTGCAACATTTACTTGTTCTACGCCTCGGACGGTGACAACTCAGTGAGCGACAGCGCCGAGGCCCGCGAGACCCTCTCGTCAATCACGGGCGATGCGTGCTTTACGGGTTATGTGGAAGTCTCGTCCGGGCTGTCGCGTCAACTGGCCACCGAGACGGGGCGACTGTTTGCCGAGCTGTCCACTGCGGGTTGCGCCGCCGGCAGCTACGCACTGAATGATTTCGATGATGTCTGGGGCGCCGTGCGTCATTTCTTCAGCGCCGAGGCCAAAGCGCTGGATGCCACGTAGTTACGACCCATTACCGCGAGACTCCCTACGATGACCGACGACTGGAAGAATTACACGCAACGCATCGAGGAGCTCGCAGCACGTTCGGGGCTCAGTTTCCATCCGGTCGAGTTTGAGGCCGTCCCCGACTCGTTCATGATGGAGATTGCCGTCTACGGCTTGCCCGTGCGGATGCCGCACTGGTCCTTCGGGGTTCGGTACATCTATCAGCTCATCCAGCGTCACATGGGCAACTCCCGCCTCTTCGAGGTGGTGTTTCCCGGCAACCCGGGCCATGCGTACCTGGCTGCAAGCAACGGTCTCGCTGAGAACATACTCGTCACGGCCCACGTGCTGGGCCACGCCGATTTCTCTCGGAACAATCTGATGTTCCGCCGATGCCAGGGGCAGGTTAGCGAGCACATTGTCGAGCACGCGGCCAACCACGCGCGCCAGATCCAACAGGCGATTGAGCAACATGGGATGCAACGGGTTGAGGCCGTCCTGGATGCGGCACTCGCGTTGGAGCAACACATCGACGTCGATCAGTCGCTGCGACGCGAGCGCTATCCTGAATACGCTCCCGAGCCCAAGGCGCTCGTCGACGATGATTTCCGCAAGCGTTTCGCTCAACTCGATCCCACTGCCGCGAGCACGGGAGTGGAGATCAAGAAGCGTGCACCCGTTCCGCCCCATCCGGAGAGAGATCTCCTCTGGTTCGTGGCCAACTACGCGCCGGAGATGGAGAGTTGGGAGCGGGACATCTTCCTCGCCGTGCGCGAGGAGTCGTTCTACTTCTACCCGGTCTTTGCAACCCAGATCATGAACGAGGGATGGGCCTCGTACTGGCACGCGCGGTTGCTGCGTGAAGCTGACTTCGTGCCCCAACAGGCCTATGTCGACGCCATCAAGTGTCACTCTGATGTGGTGCGACCTGTCGCAGCTGATCAGCAGGTTGCGCTGCATATCAACCCGTACCACCTCGGGTTTGCGATGTGGGAAAAAATCGTCGAGCGGGACGGGATGGATGCGGCCCGCCACATCATGGAGCAGGACGATGACTTCGGCTTTATTCGCAATCACCTGACCCGCGACCTGGCCGACGAGTTGGAACTGTTCCGCTTCAGTGCGCGCAATGATGGCCACGTCAAAGTGCTCGACCATGACCTCGGCGCTTTGCACGAGGCGGTGCTCAGTCCCAAATACAACTTCGGCGCACCCTCTGTTTCCGCGAGCCATATTCGCACCGACGGGACGCTCGAGCTGACACACGACAATTCAGTCGACGGTCGCGGACTGGACCTCGAACGCAGCCGTCGCGTACTCGACTACGTGCAACGCGTCTGGCGTCGCCCGATCGTGCTGAATACGGTGAACCAGGCGGGCTCCACCCTGGAGCTGACGGCACCCTAACGTGCCGGCCCCTTTGAAGCCGGGGTTGTCGCCGGCGTTGGCGCGGAACCGCCGGTGCCCGCGCCCCAATCCTCCTCGTCCCCGGAGGTCACAATGGACACCGGGTCGCTGGCCGGAAACGAGTCTTCCAACGCCTCGTCCAGCTGCTTCTGTATCTTGCGGCGCTGCCGCTCCGCGTCTTCCGGTGTCATTGGCTCATCACCTATGTTGTCTGGGGCGCCCCAGGCGCCCCGCAGGGGCAGCCGGGCTGGGCGCCCCCCCAAAAACCACGCTTTTTGCCGGCGGCAAAGGACCCGGGCTCCGCGCGGCCGGGGCCGCGCCAGTCGAATCATCGCAATCTCCTCCTCGTCGAACACTATCTCCTCGGGGGTATCTTTTTCTGGTTGGAGGGGCGGATCGTGAATCTGCTGGTCGGGTGACGGCTGCGGATCTCCCGGAATGGGCTCCGGCTCATCAGCGGGGGTGATGGGCACGGGGGCGGGCTCGGGTTTCGGTTGCGGATTGGGCATGTTCGTCTCCGGGAGTACACTGTCTCATCAGCATCCTGTGTTCCTTCGGGGGCGCGTTCGCCATGGCGTATACGACTCAAGGGATTCGGAACGTCGGCCTGGTCGGTCAGGCGGGCGTGGGTAAGACTTTGCTGCTGGAATCCCTGCTGCTGCAGGCCGGGGCCGCGACCCGCAAGGAGCCCAAGCTCCAACACACCCTCGATACCGCCATCTTCGGTTTCGACCATGGCGACACACACGTCAATCTCATAGACACCCCGGGATATCCCGATTTCCTGGGCCGCACTTTTTCCGTGCTGGAGGCGGTCGAAACGGCGGCCGTGGTGGTTAGTGCCACCGCTGGCGTCGACACCGTCACCGAGCGACTGATGGAGTTCGCAGGGGATCGCGGGTTGTGCCGGTTGGTGATCATCAACAAGATCGACTGCCGGGACGCCAAGCCGGCCGAAGTACTGCAACGAATCCGCGATGCCTTCGGGGCGCAATGCCTGCCCCTCAACCTGCCCGCAGACAACGGAACCGCGGTCGCCGATTGTTTCTTCCAGGCCGCCGGCGGTGCCACGGATTTCTCGACCGTGGAGGCGGCGCACACCCGGATCGTCGACCAGGTCATCGAGTTGGATGAGCGCCTGATGGCGCTGTACCTCGAGCAGGGGGCGGAGGTTTCGCCGGAGCAACTCCACAACCCTTTTGAGCAGGCCCTGCGCGAGGGCCATCTCATACCGGTGTGTTTCGTCTCCGCCCAGACCGGGGCCGGGCTGCCGGAGCTGCTGAACATTTTTGAGCGCCTCATGCCGAACCCGGCGGAGGGCAACCCGCCCCCTTTTCTAAAAGGGCCGTTGGGCAATGGCATGCAACGCGTGCAGGTCTGCCCCGATCCTGACAAACATGTCATTGCCCACGTGTTCAAGGTCGCTATCGATCCCTACGTCGGCAAGTTGGGCCTGTTGAGAGTGCATCAGGGTACGCTGCGGCAAGGAAGTCAGCTGTATGTGGGTGATGCGCGCAAACCGGTCAGGGTGGCGCATCTGTGGCGGATATCGGGTAGAGACACGACGGAGATACCCACGGCGATTCCGGGTGATTTGTGCGCTTTGGCCAAAATTGACGAGCTGCATCTGGATGCCGTGCTGCACGACTCGCACGACGAGGATCAATATCACCTGAAGGCGGTGAAGTTCCCGCCGCCCATGCTCGGTATCGCCATCGAGCCGGAGCGCCGCGGGGACGAACAGCGGCTCGCGGACGCCCTTCACAAACTCCTCGCTGAAGATCCCTGTGTCCGGATCGAGCATCATGCGGCCGTAAATGAGACGGTCCTCTATGGGATGGGCGAGTTGCATTTGCGCGTGTTGCTGGAGCGGATGAGCGATCGGTACGGCGTGCGTGTCAAAACTCGACCGCCGAGTATTCCTTACCGTGAAACCATTACCCGCTCGGCTGAAGGGCATTGCCGGCACAAGAAGCAGACCGGGGGCGCGGGACAGTTTGGGGAGGTGACGCTGCGCGTGGAAGCGCTGGAGCGCGGGCGCGGGTTTGAGTTTGTTGACGAAGTGGTGGGCGGAGCGATTCCGGGGCAGTACATTCCGGCCGTGGAGAAGGGTGTGCGGCAGGTTTTGACCGAGGGTGCGCTCGCCGGATTTCCGCTACAGGACCTGCGCGTGACCGTGCTCGACGGCAAGCACCATCCGGTGGATTCCAAGGAAGTCGCATTCGTGTCCGCCGGCCGCAAGGCGTTGCTCGATGCGCTTCACAAGGCAGGTCCCATCGTCCTCGAGCCCATCGTCCACGTTGAAATCACTGCACCCTCCAGTGCAATTGGCGACATCACCGGTGACCTGGCGACGAAGCGCGCCCGTATCAACGGCAACAATGCCCTTCCAGGTCAGCGCGCAACGGTGAGTGCGCTCGTGCCGCTGGCCGAGGTGTCAGAATATCAATCGCGGCTCAAAGCCCTCACGGGCGGTGAGGGGGCCTACGCGATGGAGCTGAGTCATTACGACCCGGTCCCCTCGCGCAAACAGGAAGAGCTGATGGAGGCCTACCGGCCCCGAACCGACGACTGATGGGTTTTTCCTCAAGGCCCAACAACCTGCGACCACGAGGATTCCTGTGTTCCCTTCAGGGAATTACGGTGTTGAAGTGGGGCGGCTGGCGGGCATGAGCGGCCTGTTCGAAGGCATACGCGTAGGCGATCAACTTGGGCTCACTCCACGCAGTTGAGACGAGCGACAACCCAACTGGCAACCCGCGGACGAGACCCATCGGGACCGTGATGTGCGGATATCCGGCTACGGCAGGTGCGCTGGAGGTGCCGCCGCCCAGGAAGTGATCGCCATTCACCCAATCGGTCGTCCAGGCGGGCCCCATCGTGGGCGCCACGAGCGCATCGAGATGGTCCTTCTCGAGTGCCGCGTCGATTCCTTCAACGCCGGCTAGACGTTTAGCGCGTTCGTGGACCTCTACGTACTCCGGGCTGTTGAGAGGCCCCTTGGCTTGGGCACTCACAAAGAGTTCCTGGCCAAAAATCGGCATTTCCCGGTCTTTTTCGTTTGTGTTGTAAGCGATCAGTTCCGCGAGCGTTCGAGGAGTCGCCCCACGTCGGGCCAGATAGAGATTGAGCCCATCCTTGAATTCGTAGAGCAGAACGGTTTGCTCGTCCGAATCAAACTTGCCCTGCGTCGGTATGTTGGCAGGATCGACGATGATCGCGCCTTGGGAACGCAGCGTCTCGATAGCACGCTCAAACAGTGCGTCAACTTCGTCGTGAAATCCGGCGTTCTGCCGCATGATTCCGATTCGGACACCCTTGAGCCCGTCACGTTTCAGAAATTGCCGATAGTCCAGCGGTGGACGTGATTGCAGGGGTTCGGTGGCCGGATCGTCCGGATCGTAGCCCGCAAGCACAGTCAGCAGGATCGCGGCGTCGGTCACGCTGCGGGCCATGGGTCCCGCCGTGTCCTGGCTGGCTGAAATGGGGATGATTCCGGAGCGTGAAACGAGCCCCACGGTGGGTTTGATTCCAACCAGGCCGTTGGCGCTGCTCGGGCAGACAATGGAACCATCAGTCTCCGTTCCCACCGCGACCACGGCGAGATCGGCAGCGATGGCGGCTCCCGATCCGGAGCTCGATCCGCAGGGATTCCGATTCAGCGCATACGGGTTGTGTGTCTGTCCGCCGCGTCCGCTCCAGCCACTCGAGGAGCGCGTGGAACGGAAATTAGCCCATTCACTGAGGTTGGTTTTACCCAGGATGAGCGCGCCGGCTTTTCTGAGTCGGCTGACGATGAAGGCATCGCGCGGCGGTTTCGAGCCTACCAGGGCGAGTGACCCGGCTGTGGTCTGCATCGCATCCGCTGTATCGATGTTGTCCTTGATCAGAACGGGAACGCCAAACAGCGCCTGGCGATGGTCAGCACCGGTTTGCAGGGCCGCGGCGATCTTCGCGGCCTGCGGGTTGATTTCAATGACTGCGTTGAGATGGGGTCCACCACGATCGATCGAGTTGATTCGACCTTCGTAGTGACGCTCCAGCGCGGGTACGTCAAAGCGGCCTGCGGACAGTGCCTGCTGGATTTCGAGGATGGAGGGTTCGGTAGGAACGGAGTCGCGTGCCACCGCGTTGGCGGTGCACGCGACTCCGAGGGCGCAAATGAAAAGGGTCGTTAGGCAGTTACTGTCAGAACTTGTATTTGAGACGAGCATTCCAGAAGGCACCCGGGAGGTCGTAGGTGCCCGCATCATACCCATTCAAGCTGCAGGTGTAGCAAACCGGCGGGCTCTTGCCGAACGCATTGACTGCTCCCACCGCAACCGTGAGGTTCTTGAGGAAGAATGCGTCGTTCCACGAAACATTGACGTCGTTGTAGGTGACCGACGGCAGCGCATGCAGCGTTTGGCCGTCCGAGCATCCGGGAACGTCCGCGCTGATCGCACTTCCGCAGTACTCACTGACCGATGACAAGTAGCGGACCGTCCAGGTGGCCTCCAAGTCGCCGAAGCCGTAGCCGATCTGGGCATTCATACGCCAGCGGGGAATTGCGCTGTTGTTGACCTCGATACCCACCTGGCGCAAGGCGACGTTGCCGTCCTGGTCAACCGCCTTGTAGCTGTTGACGCGTGTCGCCTGGGTGCCGATCGAGAAGTGTCCGAACGGGAAGGGCTCCGATGCCCAGTTGAACTTGATGTCCTCACCCGAGGTGGTGATCTCACCCAGGTTTGCCAGAAAGTTGTCCGGGGGATTCAGGTTGCCGTTGGCCAGACGCGAGAACGGTGCGCAGGCCGTCCCGCTGGTACCGCCTCCAGCCAGACACGCGGTCAGCAATTGCTGAATGTCTTCGGCCTGGATGGCGCCCTTGATCTTGTCGTGATAGTAGGTTGCTTCCAGCGTCAGCTTGTGGGTGAACAGCACGCCCTGCGCCCAACTGGCGTTATAGACGAAGCCGGCCGTATAGCTGTCGGACTTTTCGGGGCTCAACTTCGAATTGCCACCGGTGAAGCTGGTGATCTGAGTGTTGGCCTGTTGGAAATTGTTCGGCACTCCCTGGGCGCGACAGGCCGCGGCCAGTGCCGAGGTCGCCCCCGGAGTCACTACCGGGGGTGAGCCGGTCGGGCCGCAGGGATCGACCAGCGTGGCCGCGAACTGCGTCAAGCCAAACAACTCGCCGAGGTTCGGGGCGCGGAAGCCGGTTGAATAGTTACCGCGGATACCGAGATCCTCGATGGGCTGCCAGCGCAGGCCGACTTTGTAGGTGGTCTCACTGCCGAAGCTCGAGTAATCCGAATAGCGAACGGCGGCGCTCGCACCCAGCGTGGGCAGCACCGGCACGCTGAACTCACCGTATGCCTCGTTCACGCTGTAACTGGCGTTGACGGGGAAGGCGAGCGAATCCTGCGAGAGTCCTTCCTGGCGTAACGGATCCGGTTCGAAAATACCCGTGTACTGCCGATGCTCGCCGCCCACCGCGATGCCGACCGGGCGATCCTGGATGCTGAAGGGATGACCGGTGATGTTGGCCGAGTAGATCTTGAGATCCTGCTCGCTGCGGTCGATCTGCGTCGCCGCAATGAACTTCAGCTGCGCCGGTGTGATCTGGCGCCCCTGGCCGCCGAACAGATCGAGAGGCGTGCAGTTGGGGACCAGCGCGCAGACTGCCGGGTCTCCCAGGGCGATCTGGATGTTGCCGATGTTATAGCCACCGGTGAACTGCTGCGACGCCTTGTTCGCAGAGTTGACGTAGTTCAGGTCCCACCGGTACTCGCTGCCGAGCACGCTGAAGTTGCCACGGAAGCCGGTGCCGAAGTAGTAGGTGTTGACATCCTGGGAGAACTGGCGCGGGCCGGCTTCGAGCGGCCTGCGATTAATGGAGCCGGTGAGAGTGACCGGCTCGCCTGCGAGTGCCTGCGGTGATCCCGGTGCGACCAGATCGATGCCGAACGGGTTGAATGGATTCAGAGCCGACACGGAGATTTTATCGGCCAGGCCGCCGGTTCCCGCGGAAGGACCAATGACAATGGGCTCGGGGGCTGCCTGGTTTTCCGAGTTGCGGGTGATGAACAACCCCTTCATGTACACCTCGACGTAATCGTTCGCCTGGTACGCGAGGTTGGTGAAGATCGATTTGCGCTGTGAGGGTGTCAGCAGCAGATTGAACGGCGAATAGTTGAACCGGTCGGCGTTACCGAAGCCGTGATAAGTGCCCGCGGTAGGATCGGCGGGATTCCACACGGGTGTGGTCGTCCCATTGTTGAGTGTGAGGTTGTACGGCGAAGGCCCGTCGGGCCCGCTGCATGAGCCGACCGAGCCGGCTGGCCGGGTGGCGTCACAAAATGTGTACCGGCCCTGGGGAGTCGTCGAGCTGCCGGCCGAATTGCCGGTGAAGGGCTCGGGACTTCCGGACTGCCACCAGCTGCCGGAGCTGATCGCCGTCTGGTTGAAGTAACTGGCCACGAACGTCGCGGAGAATTTGTCGGTCGAGCCGCCCCCCGTGACACTCACATCCGTAGTGTGGCCGCCCCGGCCATAGCCGCCGGCGTAACCATTGAGCTCGAGACCCTCGGACTTTTTCTTGGTGATGATGTTGACCACACCCGCAATGGCGTCCGATCCATAAATGGAGGAGGCGCCGTCTTCCAGGATTTCGATGTGATCGACAATGGAAACCGGGATTGTGTTGAGGTCCGCGCTGCCGCTCACGCCGGAAGCGGAGGACTCATTGACCCAGCGGATGCCATCAACCAGGACCAGGACGCGCTTCGAGTCCAGGTTACGCAGGCTGACCTGTGCGGAACCGGCGCCGATACCGCCACCGTCGGGCGGGTATCCGAAGTTACCTGACGAGTTGAATTTCGAGTTGAGTGCCTGGCCGCCGGTGGTCAGCTGCTGGAGGAGCTGGCCGACATCCGAAAGGCCGCTTTTCTCAATCGCTTCAGTGCTGATGGTCGACAGCGGCTGCTCCCGCTGGGCTTCCGTCTGGTAGATGCGGGAGCCGGTCACCACCACCTCCTGCGGGGCGGTCTGACTGGTGTCCGGCGCGGCCTGTGGCCAGGCGGTTCCAGAGGCTCCAACAGATAGTAGCGCTACAGCAACAGATGAGACCTGAATAGTCGAGACACGGACCTTCATGTCACCTCCCTTGAAATTTAGTTATTGCGCTCGACCCGGTAATTCCGGCTCGAAACTCGCCCGACTGTAGGTCGATTATGTATAGATGTAAAGCTTCTGACGCTGCCTGCAGCGCGGCAATTAATTGTTGTATTAAGGCAACAATTAGAGAAAATTGAAGATCTCGCAGTAAGTCTGAACGAGTGTCAGCGCATGCGAAAAAATCTGGTGCAGTGACGACCTTCTTGTGCACTGCAACTGTATCGCTCACACCACAAACTATCCCCCAAAGACCTCAATCGGAGTCGCTCGTCGGGGCGCCGCAACATGTGTCGGGCTGTAAGCAAGTGTTTCTAATATTGAGGTCTAAATAGAAATCGATATACACTCGGGCGATTGCAAAGCCTGATTCACATTTCTGTGGTCAACACCATAATTACTCAGAATCTGGCCGTCCTTCTGTTGCAGAAATACAGCATCCAGCGCAGCTACGGGGGCGTGTTGCGGCGGACTGCCCAAAACACCATTCAAATTGGGAGATACCATCCATGATCCTGGAACTTAACCGGACCGTACGCCAAGCAGTGCGTCGGGCCCTATGGGCCGGCGGTGCCTTTGCAGCAGGTCTCGCTGCACAGTCCGCCCAAGCGCAGACGGCTCCGACAAGACTTGCGGATGCCGACGACAACGCACCGCCATTGACTGAAGTCGTGGTGACGGGTTCACGCATCAGCACACCCGGTCTCGAGTCGATCAGTCCAATTACCGCGATCTCGAGCGAGGAAATCAAACAAACGGGCACCACCCGCGTCGAGGATCTGATCAACAGTCTGCCGCAGGTCGTCGCCGACCAGGGCTCGGGACTGTCGATGGGCTCCACCGGTATCGCGACCATCAACCTGCGCGGACTCGGTGCGCAGCGCACACTGGTGTTGATCAACGGGCGACGCCTCATGGGCGGCGATCCCGGCGCCGGCGCGCCCGCCACTACCAATCTGGGCTACGGGTCCGCGGCAGACGTGAACCAGATCCCTGTTGCCTTGGTTGACCGCGTGGATGTTCTCACTGGCGGCGCATCCTCCACCTACGGCGCGGATGCGGTCGCGGGTGTCGTGAACTTCGTCATGAACGATCACTTCGAGGGCGTCCGCCTCGATGCGAACGCGGGCATCTACAACCACAGCAACCACAATGGTTATATCAACCCACTGTTGAGCGCGCGGAATTTCCCGACCGTCAGCGGAACCAACTGGGACGGAGAGAACAAGGATTTCACCGCCATCATGGGTCACAACTTCGCGGATGGCGCGGGTAACTTTGAAGGTTATCTCGGCTATCGTCGTGCGTCGCCCATCACCGCCGATCATCGCGATCACGCGGCGTGCGTTCTGTCCACTTCCTCGTTCTCGCCGTACATCTGCGGCGGCTCGAGCAATTCAGCGCCTGCCGTTTTCCTCGGCTCGGACGGCTTCTCCCAGGTCGCCGCGGACGGTACGCTGGGTCCTCGCTATGCACGGTACAACTACGCCGCCACGCACTATCTGCAGCGCATCGACGAGCGCTACACAGCCGGATTCTACGGTCACCTCAAGCTCAACGAGCACGTCGAGGCGTACACGGAGTTCATGTTCATGGACGACGAAACGCGGGGCAACTATGCGCCTGCAGGCCTGTTTTTCGGCAGCGGCTTCGCGTCCGATCCCGCAACCGGCTTCCGGGATGGCAACAACACCATCAACTGCGGTCCCGGCGGTTACGGCAATGCCGGGATGAATCCCTACCTGACTCAGGCTGAGTTCGGCAGTATCTGCAACTCGAATTCGACCATCGGTCAGTTCTACGACCCGGCGACAGGCGACGTGCAGATCAACGTCGGGCGCCGCAATATTGAGGGCGGCCCACGTGAGGATCAGTACTCACATACGACCTACCGCGGTGTCTTTGGGGCGCGCGGCGAGTTGATCCCGGACTGGAGCTACGATGCGTCGTTCACTTACGGCGGAACGCGCTTTACCGACAGTCACCAGAACGACACATCCTCGGCGCTCATGCAGAACGCTCTGTTGGCGGTGCGCGATCCGGTATCGGGGCAGATAGTTTGCCGGGGCCGTCAGTCCGGATGCGTGCCCTTTAACATCTTCAACCCGAGCCTGGGTGTCGATCCTGCTTCGGTGGCGTACTTCTCCGTGCCTTCGCTTGCTCAGGGTAAGTCGCAGGAGGACATCGCCACGGCTTACGTCAGCGGCGACCTGACCAACATGGGCATCAAGCTGCCCACCGCGGATGATGGCCTCAAGGTCGTTTTCGGTGCGGAGTACCGTCGCGAGACGATCCAGTTCCGACCCGACCAGGAGCTCGTCTCGGCCGACCTGTCGGGCATCGGCTCGCCCATTACCGGCTTCGATGCGGGCTATCACGTCTGGGAAGGGTTCACCGAGGCGCGCCTGCCGTTGCTGCGCAATCTGCCGTTTGCGAAGTCAGTGGACTTCGAGACCGGCTACCGCTACTCGAGCTACACGAGCGGCTTCAACACGAGTACCTACAAATTCGGTCTCGAGTGGACGCCTGTTGCCGATGTACGTATTCGGGGTAGCTACAACAAGGCCGTCCGTGCGCCGAACCTGGCCGAGTTGCACAAGACCTCGTACGTGGCTCTCGACAGCGGTACGGATCTGTGCGGGCCGGGGACCCAGTACACGGCGGCGCAGTGCGCGCTGACTGGCCTGAATCCTGCCCTGCTCGGCGCGGATGTCCTGCAATCGGCAGCGGGCCAATATAACGGCCAGCAGGGCGGTAACACGACACTGAAGCCGGAGATTGGTAAGACGACAAACGTTGGCCTGGTGATCACACCGTCCTTTGTGCCGGGATTGAGCGCAACGCTCGATTACACCGACATCAAGATGACCGGCGTCATCACTTCCTACGGTCCCAACCTGATCCAGCAGAACTGTATCGCATCCGGCGATCCGAACAGTTCCTGGTGTCAGGACATCCATCGCGACGCCAACGGCACGCTCTGGGCGAGTCCGCAGGGTTACACGGTCGATCCGCTCGTCAACTTGTCGGGCCTGCAAAACAAGTCGGTTGATGTGGGTCTCGCCTACCGCTTGAACATGGGCAGCCTGGGCAAGCTGCGCATGCGGCTCGATGGCACGTACCTGCTCAAGCTGCTCACCACGCCGGGCGCCGGCGGGACCCCGTTTGACTGCGCCGGGAAGTTCGGTCCTTCCTGTGCACCGGTCACACCGAAATGGCGACACCGCCTGACCGGTGACTGGGACACACCGGTTACCGGGTTCTCCTTCGGAGCAACCTGGCGGTTCTTCGGCAAGGCCGACAATTCGAGGCTCGATCCGAAGAGCCCGGACTACGCGGGCGCCGAGCTCGTCAGCACGGTTGTGCCGCCCGATGCAAGGTTCCCGAACTACAGTTACCTCGATCTGCGCGTCGCGTACGCATTTGACAAGGTGACGGTGCGTGCAGGAGTCAACAACGTGCTGGATAAGGATCCGCCGGCCCTCGACACGGTCAACTCGGGCGGCAACTCGATCTTCGCCGAGAGCAACACGTACCCGTCCGTCTACGATACGGCCGGGCGCTATCTGTTCCTCAATGCGACGGTAGACTTCTAAGGTCTCTCGTCGACCTACGGGTTGAGCTTTTCTACGGCGGGCGCGAGCCCGCCTTTTTTTGCCGACTCAGTAGCCCCAGCGCTCGATCCAGGGCATCAGCACCGGCAGCGCGTCGGTGAAGTGAGCTTCGTAGTGCTTCCACCGACCGACTGAGCGATTGCTGACCGGCTCAATGACCTGGGCATAGCTCGGAGTATTGATGAAGCCCTTGGCGCGCGCGCGCTCCCAGGGTGCCAACATCGCTTCGTGCCGGGACAACTGCAGAAACGCCGCCAGCTTCTCGACTTCCGCGGCAAAATTCGCCGTGAGATCCTCGTACTGCAACTCGTAACTGTTGGGATTCAGCAGCCCGGCCTGCGAGTACCAATACGCGAATGTCCGGGAGTAGGTTTGCGCCAACGTCGGCAGATCACGGCAAGCGAGGGCCAACCCGGGTGCGCGGAAGTGTTGAAAGAAGCAGGACAGCAGTGTGTCGCAGGGATGACGAATGGCGAGTACGATCTGCGCCTCGGGGAACAGTCGCCGAATCAGCGGCAGCGCGAGCATGTTCATCGGATTCTTGTCGACGAGACGCCGCCCCGGGGCGATGCGTCCGCGCTCGCGCGCCAGGTCCCAGTAACGAGTGCGAATCTCCTGGAGCGCTTCCGTGCTCATCTGGCCGAGCCCGCCCGGGTAGTGAATGCCGCGATTTTTCACCTCGGCCACAGCGGTTAGTAGGAAGGGCTGCTCGTCCATTGACTGCAGCTGCGGGTGTGCATCGAGTACTTGCTCGAGCAGTGTCGTTCCCGACCGCGGAAAGCCAACGATAAAAATCGGAGTGTTCTCGGGCGACGGGCCGGTGAGGTCCCAGGTCGCAACGTCCAGCGGATCGCATCCGTGTGCCGCAAGCGACCACGGCTGCGATTCATCGACGGTGACCTTGCCGTGCTGGCGCTCGAGGAAGGTAAGCTGGGAGACGTGGGCCCGCTCGGCAGCGACAAACGCCTCCTCGTAACGTCCCAGAGCGTCACAAGTTCTGCCGAGCGCGTACAGGAGCTTGTGCTCGTGCACGAGCTCCAACTGACTCGCGAGCGCCAGCGACAGTTGCTGGTGTGCCTCCTCATGCCGCCCGGCCCTCTCCGCCAGCACCGCCGACATCAGCAGTCTTTCCGGATCGGTCGCCAGAGCGTCGTCGCGCTGCAGGTGTTGCATTGTGACGCGCGCTTCCTCCAGGCGGTGCAAGCGCTCCTGGATGCAAGCAACGATGAGCGCCGAACGTCCCCTCTGTGGAGGATCTGCGAGCAGCTGCTGCAGTTGTGGCTCGGCCCGGTGTGCCGCTCCCATCATCACCAGAAGTAGGATAATCAGCACACTGATCTGGGGCGTCAGTCCCTCGAGTTGCTGCCAGTTCTCCAGGGCAGCGAGAGACTCTTCGACTCGAACCATGTCGTAGCAACATTGCGCGAACGCCCAGCGGGTAGTAGCGTCCGCCGGCGCCAGGGCTACGGCATCCCGCAGCGCGAGGTGGGCCGCGGGGTAGTCGCAGCGGTCCATTTGCAGCACGCCGAGGTTGTACAGCAGTACCGCCGACGCCCCACCAAGTCGCAAGGCTCGCTCGAAGGCCGCGAGGGCTTCCTCGTAGCGCCGCGTCAGGCGCAGCACGCTACCGAGATTCTGCCAATGACCGGCGACGGCAGGTTCCACGAGCGTCACCGCGTTGAAGACCTGGACCGCCTCTTCCTGACGGCCCTGCATGGAGAGAATCCGGCCTAGCAGACTCAGAGCACCCGCATGACGTTGATGGGTGCCCAGCACCTGCAGACACTTTGCCTGCGCGGCCTGCAGATGACCTGCGGCCATTTCCTGGCGCGCCAGTGTCAACAACGATTCGGGTTCAGACTGCAAGTGAGCTCCTGTTTTCGATCCATCCATGGTAGTGGATACTGGGCTATGAATTCGATTGATCCATCCAGACAACGCGCACTGGAGGCGGCTGTGCGCGATCACCAGGCGGGTCGGCTCCGGGAAGCCGCCGCGGCGTATGAGACTCTGCTGCGCGCGACTCCCGATGATGCCGATGTGCTGCAGCTCTTGGGAGTCGCGTTCGGCCAGCTCGGAAATCACGAGGGCGCCGCCCTGCACCTGGGGCGCTCCCTGGAGCTCAACCCCGATCGTCCTACCGTATGGCTGAATCTGGCCCAGGCACTCCACACCCTCCGGCGTCATGAGGAGGCGCTGAGCGCGTGTGACCAGGCGATTGCATTGGACCCGGCTCTGTCAGGTGCGTACCGCCTGCGAGGAACGACGTTCGCAGGGCTCGGACGTCAACAGGACGCTATAGCGAATTATGGTCAAGCAGCGCGCCTCACACCGAATGACCCAGGGACTTACGTTGATCTTGGAGTTGTCCTGAGCGCTGCGAATCGTACAGCGGATGCACTCGTTTGCTTCGACCGGGCGCTCGAGTTGAATCCGAATCTCGCGGCCGCTCACTACAATCGCGCAACTGTGAACGCGCGCCTCGGCGACCATGAGCTCGCGATCCGCAGTTTCGATCGTGCTCTTGCGCTGCAGCCGCATCATGCGGCGCTACACAACAACCGGGCGAATTCCTTGAAGCAACTCGGACGCCTGGCGGAGGCGTTGGAGAGCCACACGCTGGCACTCGCCATCGAGCCCGGCAATCTCGAAACACTCCACAACCGAGCGGTTGTTTATGCACTGCTGGGTCGGTATGCGCAGGCGCTGAGCGATTACGAGGAACTGCGCGCGCGTGGCGGCGAGCAGCCGGCCGATCTCGTTGGGCGTGGTGCCTCGCTGGTTGCACTGAACCGCCATACAGAATCACTCATCCCACTGCAGCAGGCAACCGAACAGTTGCCTCTCGAGCCGGAGGCTCATATCCAGTACGGCGTCGCGCTATTGCGGCTCAACCGGTACGTTGAAGCGTTAGCCAGCTTTGACCGCGCACTCCTGATCACGCCAAAGCGCCCCGATGTGTTGACCAACAGGGCCATTGTACTGGTTGGCCTCGATCGTGTGGAGGAGGCGTTGACCACGCTTCACAGTGCGTTGGAGCTGGATCGCGCCCCCGCCGATATTTACACCAACCTCGGACTGGTCTACCGCTCGCTCCAACGCAACTATGAGGCCATGGCGAGCTTCCGCAAGACCCTCGAGCGCAAGCCCGGCGATCCTTCGGCAAGCTTTGCCCTGGCCTTCGTCCACCTGACATTGGCCGACTTCGAAGCAGGGTGGCCATTGTATGAGTCGCGATTCGACGAGCCGGCACTCAACGTCCCCAAGCGCGTATTCCGGGTACCGCGTTGGGATGGCAAGACTTCGCTGGTGGGCAAAACCCTGCTGGTGAATGCCGAGCAGGGCCTGGGGGACGCGATCCAGTTCTGCCGCTATTTGCCGCTGCTCGCCGCCCAGGGAGTCAACATCGTGTTTGAGGTCATGCCGGCCCTCGAGGCATTGCTGCGCACACTTCCGGGCAACATCCAGCTGGTCGGCCGCGGGGAGCCGTTGCCGCGGGCGGACTATCATTGCCCGCTGCTGAGCCTGCCGCTGGCGATGCGCACCGACCTGGGCTCGATCCCTGCCAACGTCCCATATCTCGCTGCCGATCCTGAGCGCGTTGCGAAGTGGGGGACGCGGCTGGCAGCGATTCCCGGGTTGCGTGTTGGAATTGCCTGGCAGGGTAACCTGGCGGTGGAACAGCTCATGTGGGCACGGGGCCGTTCAATGCCGCTCGCACAGCTCGCACCGCTGGCGCAGGTCGCCGGTGTCAGTTTGATTTCGCTGCAGAAGGGCGAGGACTGCACGCAGCAACTGCGCGCCGTGGAGTTTCGTGACCGGGTACTCGACCTGGGACCGGCGCTGGATCGAGGCGAGGATGCGTTTCTCGATACTGCAGCGGTGATCGCCAATCTCGACCTGGTCATCAGCACCGACACGTCCATCGCACATCTCGCAGGAGCACTGGCTCGGCCCGCCTGGATTGCCCTGGCATTCGCGGCCGAGTGGCGCTGGCTTCTCGAGCGGTCGGACAGTCCGTGGTATCCAACATTCCGGCTGTTCAGGCAACGGCGGCGGGGAAATTGGCAGTCGGTGGTTGCCCCGATGGCAGAGGCCGCGATGGCGTTGGTGGCCGGGAAGTCGCGCTAGCTGATCCTTCTGACGCGGGTCTTGCGGCCGTGGTCCGCGACGAGCCATAGCGAAGTCAGGGCGCCGTGCTCGATGCGCACGTCTTCGCCCGCCTTGAAGCGGAAAGGAGAAGGCTGGTCCTGGATCCAGGTCTGATCGTTGTCCAGCGAAAAGGTCAGCTGGCCGCGGGAGTTTTCCTGCACAGCACGGATCTTCGCTTTCAGTGTCTCGGGGGGAGTGAGGGTGGCCCGCTTCTCAGGCGGCTCGCGTTTTTGCGCGATCTCGGCGGTCAGGCCCATCCGGTCCGCCTCGATCTTCGGCAACGTGTTGTTGAGCTCGTCGTAACAGGCCAGACGCCGTGGCGCATCCGTTTCGCCCCCACACTTGCGCATTCCGTCGCTGAGTGTATCGCGTACGGCGAACGCCGGCTGCACAGCTGCGGCCAGACATAACAACACCACGCACGCCGCTGAGCGTGTCATCTCGACCCCAACTGCGGCGCTTCCGCGCCGTAATAGCGGCCCATGGCGAGGGTCAACGTACGAACCAGGTCGCGTTCCGCTGCCGTCAGAAGCGGGTTCCAGATATCGAATATCAGGATGATGCGCACTTGGTCGCTGTCGTTCCAGGCGTCGTGTTCGATCGTATCGTCGAATACCCATGCCTTGCCCGTCTCCCATTGCCTGACCTGCGAACCCACGCGGAATCCGCAGTTTTGCGGAATCACCAGCGGCAGATGAACTATGGATCTCGTGTTGGTGGTTCCCGTGTGCGCCGGCAGTCGCGTGTGCGGTTGCAACACCGAGAAGTAGGCACCGGGTGCGACGCCGGGCACGTCACACAGTGGCAGGCGCTCGAGGATGGCGGCGGTCCTGGGACACCTGGCGATGTGATCTGCGACGGGTAATCCATCGTGCAACAGCGAGTAGGTGGTCCAGTCGGTCGAGTGATTCAAAGGACCCCAGTTCTCCAGTGGAGTTCCCGGCGGAAAGTCCACGTACGGCCTGAAGCCCGGGCGGTCTCGAGCCAACACCTCGAGCGCCTCGGCGCAGATGTCCGCGGTGGCCGCTTCCAGGATATCGAGCCACGGAAAGTCCTCGCGCCGGAAAAACTCGATGGCTGGCAGGTATGGAAACAGAAGGCTCTTCGGCTCACTGACGTAGGTACGGCGCTTACCCAACAGAATGTCGCGGCAGGCTTCGAACCGATGTTGATCGGTACCCGCGTAGCGGCTCAGGGCCGGACCCACCTCCGCCTCGAAAAACGCTTCCATGTCGCGGTGACCGGCCAGGACCACTTCACGTGCGCGCGTCAGTGCCGGCGCCAGTTGGGGGGGAATCGGGCCGCCCCGCGCAGCGGATGCCAGTGCCCCCTCGTACAGAATCGCGGCCGATTTAGTCCTGCCGAGGCGCTGCAGGGCCTCGCCCTTCTGCAGCAGGGCCAGCACGTACCGCGGGTCCAGGGCCAGGGCTTTATCGAGGGCGTCCATCTCGGCTGCCATGTCGCCGATCACGCGACAGGCTCCAGCCAGGTTGATCCACAGCACTTTTGAGTTCGCATCGACGCGCAGGGCCCGCTCACACAGCTCGCGGGCACGCGCCGCGTTACCGGTTCGAAGCAGGTGGCCGGCGGCCGAATTGAGGACGACAGGGTGTTCCGGCGCCCGTGCCAGGGCCATCTCGAGCAGCTTCAAAGTGGCTTCGGGCGGTTGGCCCCGGGAGGCCTTTTCGATGGCCTCGGCGAGTGACCGAGCCTCCATCTCACCGAGGGGAGCGGGGCTGCCGGACTGGGGGGGCGCACTCACAAATAACGGCTTCAGTGGCGTTTTCCTGACGGAAGTGTACTAGGGAGAAACCGTGACGCATACGACGCACTCGCAACGTAACGTATACGTCGCGAATGGGAAGAAATGCGAGCCAGTGGCACCTTCTACGCCCCTCTGATCGTGGTACGTTGCCCTCGTGCACAAAATCGCACCCTTGGGACTGTTGTTGGCACTATTCGGGACGACCGCGTCGTTCGCGGTGGATGCAATCCCGGATGCCGCCAAGACGGCGAAGGCCGCCGAGGATGCTGCGTTGTTTGCGAGTCCAACCACGCGCGATCATATTGGACGCGTGGTCGTTCCCGTCACCATCAATGGCCGTGGCCCCTTCCGATTCATCGTGGATACGGGAGCCAATCATTCCACCATTTCGCCGGGGCTCGCCCGCACATTGGGGTTGCAACCCGACACGACCATACCGGTTCTGTTGGACGGAATCACTGGGTCTTCCTTGGTGAGTTACGTGATAGTGGACCGGCTGCAAGCGGGCGACTTGACGCTGGCGGAACAAACTATGCCAGTCATCACAGCGTCGGTGTTCGCTGGAGCCGATGGAATACTGGGTGCTGCGAGCTTGACGACCAAGAGCCTGATGGTTGATTTCCAACACAACCAGGTGTCGATTGCGCGCAATGTTGCCAACGCAGTGCGAGCGCGATCAACAAAGATTCATGCCGCACGGCTGACCTATGGACTCATCACCCTGGAGGCTCGGGTCGGCGGCATTCGTGTTCTAGCTGTAGTTGATACGGGCGCGGAGAGAACTCTCGGCAATCCCGCGCTCCGCAATGCGTTGCATTCCCGGGATCGGCCGGGCGTCGTGGTGCGCGTGACCACAGTTTATGGGGCTACCGAGGAGACGGAATCAGCCGAGATACGGCGCGCCCCGACGATTTCTCTGGACGCCTTGCGGATCAACGACGTCAGTATCCTCTATGGAGACTTCCACATCTTCAGGGTGTGGAACATGGTGGACGAGCCCGCGATGATCCTCGGGATGGACGTTTTGGGCACGGTCGCGGGACTCGGCATTGATTTCGAGCGGCAGGATGTTTATGTGGCGGCCGCATCCGGCGGCATCAACCCGCGCGACCTGACCACCGGCGCCGCCCTCGGGAATTCCATGTCGAAGCGATGAGGTGTCGTACAGTTTGCTAGTCTTCGGCGGCGGGCTCGTGCCCGCCGATTTGTTTTGGAGGAGGACGCAATTGTGAGAGCACGCATTGCAGCCGGCGCCATTGTCCTGGGACTTGCCGCCGCCGCGGCTCGAGCGGATACGATCGCCGATTGGGCCGATATGACGACGCGGATTGCCACCGATGGGCCGAACACCATACGGACGATTGCGCTGTCGCAAAGCGCGGTTTACGAAGCGGTCAACGCCATAACCCGTCGCTATCCGCGAGATGTCGTGAACCTCGGGTCTGCAGATGGCGCTTCCATCGACGCAGCGATCGCAGCGGCGAGCCACTCGGTTCTGTTGCACGAAGCGCCCGCGTTGCAGCCACAGATCGAGGCTGCCTATCAGAAGATGCTGGCAAAGATCCCGGACGAGGCAACCCGTCGGAAAGGTATCGCACTCGGGGAACACGCCGCGGCCGACGTCCTGGCCAAGCACAAGGGCGATATAGGAGACATAGAACCCTATCGGCCACTAACAACACCGGGGGTCTATGTGCCTACGACTTTCCCTCTCGGCTACGCCGTCGCGCAACACAAACCCTGGTTTCTGAAGGGCAACTCCCAGTTCCGTCCAGGTCCGCCCCCGGATCTCAAGAGCGCTGTGTGGGCGCGCGACTACAATGAGATCAAGTCAATCGGTGCGGCGGAAAGCACCGTTCGGACCGCGGACCAGACCGGCATCGGCCGATTCTGGGCCACGGCCTTGCCCGAGGTACACATCGGAGTCGTGAGCTCGCTCGCGCGGGCTCCCGGCCGCGAAATCACCCGTAACGCGCGGCTTTTCGCGGCCGTCATGGGCGCGTTGAACGACACTGAGATTGCGGTCTTTGAAGCGAAGTATCACTACCAGTTCTGGCGGCCGATTACCGCCATCCGCAACGGTGACCGCGACGACAATCCAGCGACCGAGCGGGATGCCGACTGGACTCCCCTGATTGTGACCCCCATCCAGCCCGAGTACCCGTGTGCGCACTGCATGATCTCGTCGGCACTGGTGACTGTCATCCGCGCCGACATCGGCAAAGAACCCCTCCCGGTGTTGAGTAACACCAGTAACACCGCGCCCGGCGTGACTCGGCATTGGACCAGCACGGAGGACCTCGTGAAGGAGGTGTCCATAGGGCGCATCTATGGCGGTATGCACTATCGGAACTCTACAGAAGTAGGCGTCAAGATGGGCGAGCAGGTCGGTAAAGTAGTGGCCTCGGCATACGGCATGCGTTGAGGCAATAGCATGGCAGTAGACGAAAACACGCTACGCGCCCTCATCGGCGCCGCCGAGAACGCCATTGATCGCGGCAATTTTGCCGACGCCCGCAAGTCGTTGAGTGACGCGCTGTCCGCGGCGCCAACCAATCCGGAAGTTTTTGCCGCCGCGGGTAACCTGATTCTGAAGTGCGGCGATCCACCCGCAGCGCGGGCTCTGATCGGGCAAGCGATTGCCCTCGATCCACGTAATCCCCGCTTCCGTGTGAACCTGGCGACCGTCCTGCGCGTGACGCAGGAGCCAGCGGCGGAGCTGCAGGCGTTGGATGAGGCGCTGGCGCTCGATCCCTATTACTACGTGGCCAATCTACAGAAAGGCGCACTGCTGGAGTTGCAGGGAAAAAAGAAGTTGGCCGCCGGTGCTTATCACGCGGCGCTCAGCAGCATCAGGCCCGGCAGTCAGATACCGACCGTTCTGCAACCCATCCTGGAGCATGCCCAACGGACTGTGCGCGCCAACTTTCAGGCGCTCGAGGACTATTTGCAGGAGCGCATGAAAGACGTGCGGGCGCGGCATTCCGGCGAGGCCCAGGATCGGATCGACGATTGCCTCGCCGTCTTTGTTGGCAGGAAGCGGGTTTATAACCAACAGCCGACGATGACCCATTTCCCCCGGCTGCCCGCCATCTCCTTCTTCGATCGCAAGGACTTTCCGTGGATTGCGGATGTAGAGGCGGCTACGCAGGACATCCGTGGTGAGCTCGAGAGCCTGCTGGCAACTTCATTGGACGACTTCAGTCCCTACGTGAACTACGGGCCCGAGACTCCGCTCAACCAGTGGAAGGACCTGAACAACTCCCGCCGCTGGAGCGCGCTGTTTCTTTACCAGGACGGCAAGCGCATCGAGCAGAACATCGCGCGCTGCCCGCTGACCGTGGCCGCTTTGGCGCGCGCACCCCTGGTTGATATTCCGGCCCGCGCTCCGACCGCGTTTTTCTCGCGCCTCGAGCCAAAGACTCGCATCCCACCGCATACCGGCTCCTCAAACACCCGGCTGACCGTGCACATCCCGCTGGTGATTCAGCCTGATTGCGGTTTCCGCGTCGGCTCCGAGGTGCGCGTCTGGGAGCTCGGCAAGGCGCTGATCTTCGACGACACCATTGAGCACGAAGCCTGGAACGAGAGCGATCAGCCGCGAGTGGT
>Ga0137415_10000243_pt1 | contig 48367 bp, 29 predicted proteins | sample CZODoug3_1_1_16f_FD_183082 | JGI IMG/M metagenome (GOLD analysis project Ga0137415, IMG submission 183082) | Vadose zone soil fungal communities from Angelo Coast Range Reserve, California, USA - CZODoug3_1_1_16fungal (Hybrid Assembly) | ecosystem: Environmental > Terrestrial > Soil > Vadose...
GCGGAACCCTGCAGCCAGTACAACGGTCCCTATTTTGAACCCGTGGTTGGCCAGCGGTATCTCGTCTGGGGTGCCTATGTTCACGACGCCGACCATGGTTGGAACGAGCTCCACCCTGTCACTTCCATGCAGCTCATCGAAACTACGTTCGAGTAGCCGCATCCTTTGACAATCGCAGCATTGCTGAGTTAGTCATGCCGGGGCTATCAAAGGACTTGGAACGAATTCATGCATTCATACCTTAGTTCTCCGCATCCGCTGGTACGCGCGTGCGGAGATTCTTTTCTGTGCCGGATCTGGCGGCGTTCGCCGCCTTGGCAATTTCTTGCATCATGGGAGGCACCAGCTTTTAGCCGGTTGTGCATCCAGCAGAACACACACTGTGCGTGGCAGCCCCTCAATCTGGGGCGCATGCTCTTTGTCTCTGAATAACGATAAGATCTTTCTCTAATGTCACTTACGATGTAGTAGCTGTCGTGGCCCTTGTCCTGCTCCCTGTCTGGGGCGAAGAATGAAGTGTCTCTCACAGGAAAGCGCAGGGTACAATGGAATTGGGTTTTCGCCTCGCTGGCGCAGCGATCGCCACAGCCTTCTTCCTCGCGCAATCCCCTCGCTCTCTTACTCAGTCGAATAAAAAACCAAACATTGACGAGTTGATCCAGCGCTTGGAAGCCGCCGAAGGCCACGAGCGCGATGTTGTCATGGAGGAGTTGGATCAAATACAAGATGCCGATGTCCTTGTGCCGCCGCTTCTCGCGGCATTGGACCGTGATGATCCCCAGAACGCGCGGAAATTGCTGGATGTCCTGGCGAGATTCCCAGGCGTGCAGCTGACGGCGCCCTTAGTGCGGCTCGCGCGTCGGGCCGACCCTATTCCGGGCGGAATGGAGCCCTTTCTTGCCGGGGAACCTGCGAGGAAAGAGCTTCTAAAAGCGCTCGCCGAGGTATGCGCCTCGTGGAATCCGCCGGCCAAGAACACGGACAATGCGGATACAGAGGAATCGACCGAGGCACAGAAAGAAGAACGGGAATCGGACGAGGAGAGGAAGTCGCGGAGATTCCTCGAATGGGCGGGCGCAATGCTAGGGCAAACCGATCCGGCGGGCCTGGGCGAGCTTCTCGCGATGTTGCGCGATCACAACGCATGCCGGCAAACCGTCGCAGAAGCAGGTCTTATCGCCGCTGTCTCGGAGGAACCCGGAAGGCATGACCCACGGATAGTGAAAGAAGTGACCGCGGCTCTAGGAGACCAAGACACCGGGGTACAACGAGTGGCGGCGGCCATACTCCGAAACATCGTCGGGTTTGGCGGGGTTCCGCTTTCCAAGGACATGGTGGAACCACTCTTCTTGATATTGAAGACTCATCCGGACTCCAGCGCGCGCTATGCGGCGTTCATTTTGCTCACGGGAGGGCCGGGAGATATCTCAAAAAGGGCAGCAGCAATCGCAGCGAATGACACCGATACGTACATTAGCAGGGATGGGGAGAGATTTCTGGAAGATCTTTCGGCGGCCAGCCCTGACGTAAAGCCTTAAAGCAATCTCGCGTGGTACCTCGAGTGGTCCAAGTTCCACGCTCAAGATTGAGTTTGATGGCGCGGGCATTGCGTGAGGCCCTTTGATTCTTTCCACAGATTTCCACAATTCTTTCGAATCCCACCCCTCCCGCAAATCCTTTCCCTCCCCCAACTTGAAACCCACCGTCTCAATTCGCGACACCCATTCGAATCACTAACAAGTAATTCTTGACAGGCATTAACTCTTGTGCTACCCTATCCTTTGAACTCGACGCTCCAACTCGGCCTTCTCGCAAGCACGCCCCTCACGCAATTCCCACTCCCTCGCCCCTGCGCTCTTTCTCCCGCGGCTGCCCCCAAGCCCTTTGAAAGCAGCACCAACAAAATGCTCCTATCTTGCATAGTCTCTGTGCATTCCAAGTCTTTTCAAATCAACACTTGCAAAACTGGTTCAAAACAAACGTCTTTAACCGCCTTTAGAATCAACACTTCTTGGGGAAGGACACATTTTGCACAATTTTGGTGCAATGTAACTCCCTTTAGAATCAACACTTCCAAAAGTGTATCAAAACAAACGACTTTAACCTCCTTTAGAATGAACACTTATGAAAAAACAGCGGGGTGGGGGGTACCTCCGCTGACGGAAACTTCAACCATTCCCCGAACGCCAACGACCCCTTTCTCGTATCTTATAAAGGCTCCATGCGCCGCCGCCTGATTCGCATCGCTCTGATTCTGTTGCTCTTCCCGCCGCTCCTGGCTGCTGTAGCCGGATGGGTCGCTGCTCCCGCGTTCCTCCACCCCATTCGCCGCGAGCTGACACCCGATCTCATCCGCGAAGCCGCCGCGAGCTTCACCGCCGCCGGCGCTACTCGCGAGGACTTCGACGTGAAGGCTCCCGATGGAGCGCTTCTCCGCGGCTGGAAAGTCCGCCCGAAAAATCCCAATGGCAGTTGGGTCCTCCTCTTCCACGGCGTCGCCGACAACCGCGTTGGAGTCATCGGTCAGTCGGAATTCCTGCTGCGCGCCGGCTACAGCATCGTCATGATGGACGCCCGCGCGCATGGCGCCAGCGGCGGTCCCATCGCCACCTACGGCTGGCTCGAGCGCAATGATACCCGCGCCATCATCAACGCCCTGATTTCCTCCGAGTTGGAACCTTGCATTACCGTGCAGTGGTCGGGGCCCGGCGGTCCCCCTTGCACATGGCCGTCGCACATTTTCGCCCTCGGTGAATCCATGGGCGCGGGCATCGTCCTGCAATCCGCCGCCGCTGATCCGCGCATCGAAGCCGTCGTCGCCGAAGCTCCCTTCGCCAGCGTCCGCGAAGCGACCTACGACTATGCCGGTCTGCGAAAATATCCGTGGCTGGGCAAAACTCTTTTCGCTCCCGGCACCTGGACGCTGCTCTATCGCGACGAAAAACTCGCTGGCTTTCCCGTCGCGGAAGTCTCGCCGGTGAAAGCTGTCGCTTCCCGCGCTTTTCCCGTTCTCCTCATTTGCGATGAAAAAGATGTCGCGCTTCCCTGCCGCCATTCGGAAATGATTTACGCCGCCGCTCGCGGCCCCAAACAACTCTGGGTCGTCCCCGGCGCTTTCCACACCGCCGCCTACGGTTTTGAACCCCAGGAATTCCGCCGCCGCGTCCTCTCTTTCTTCGCCGCCGCCGCCGCAAAACCTGCCGCCAAGAACGGCGAGAGGCAAGAGGGCGCAGCATGCTGCGCCCTACAAACGGAAAGGCGAAGAGGGCACGATCCCGGCCCGGTCGGGACGAGGTTGTATTCATGCCCGTACAAGGAGATGGAAGGGGCGAGAGGAACTCGCCCCCACTTGGAGGGCACGAACTATCGTGCCCTTGCGCGGGATTTGGGCTGCTCAGTTGAGAGCGTCGACGGGCAAGGCGGTTAACACGGCGTCGTTTGCGGACGTGCCGCGGTTGTTGAGATCGTCGTGCCTGCAACTCAGGTTGATCGTGGTAGTTTGCGCAAAGGTGGCGGAATCCTGGACGGAAACCGCCATTTTGTCGCCTCCCACGGAGCCAGTGCCCAGAAGAATGACTCTGGTTACGTCAGAGCCAGAACTGAGCGTGCAAGAGGCCGGCCCGGGGAGAGTGTCGAGGTTCTGCAGCCAGGTCTTGCCCCAAATGACGTAGGTCCCGGCCGGGACAGTCACAGAAATGACGTCAATTCCCGAGGACGTGAGCATCGAGGCAACGGTACTCCGCGCCATGTAAGCGTGGCTTGTGCCGTTCGCGCCTGGAGGGCCGGCCGGGCCTGCAGGACCAGTCGGACCCGTGGAGCCAGCGGGACCCGCAGGACCTTGCGCTCCGGCGGCACCGGGAGCTCCCTGTGCGCCGGGCAGACCGGCGGGGCCGGTTGCTCCCTGCGCAGCAAGCAGCAGCCAGAGGAAATTGGAAGTCGAAGGCTCCGAATTGGTGTTGGTTACGAGAGCGAGCCAAAAAGAACCACCATCCGTTACAGCTTCATTGGCGTTGTAAGTGGATGCACTCTGCCACGCGCCGCGGTTGTTGATCCCGGTGGCAATCATCTGCCAATTGGTGTTTGCGGACGAAGGCTCGGAATTTGTATTGGGTGCGGTGGCTAGCCAGTACGAGCCGGCATCAAAGACCGCATCGTTCTGGTTATAGGCGTTCGCGCTATGCCATGAACCTTGGTTGTTGATTCCTGGAAGCCCTTGCGGACCGGCCGGGCCTGGGGCTCCGGCGGTACCTGGGTCTCCGGTTGCGCCAGTGGCTCCGGCGGGGCCTGCTGGGCCTTGTGGCCCTGGGTCGCCCTTGGGGCCGGCAGGACCCATCGGGCCTGCTGCCAGATTGGGCAGAAGCGTGACGCTAAGGTCGTTGTTGCCAGACACGACTACGAAGGTGCGCGTGTCCGGTTTCCATCCCGAATTCGGAATGGAAACCACGACGGTGTGCTGGCCTACAGCCACGCTGACACTCATGGGCGTGACCTTACCGGTGTCCACGCCGTCGACGGCGACATGTGCGCCCGAAGGGAATGACGTCACCTTCAGTGCGCCGTTCGAGTCGTCGTCCGCACGCAGAGCCAATGGAGTCCCCAGCAAGAACAGTGCGGCGACAACAGCAATTGCCTTGCATCCTCGCATTAGAGTTTGCATTTCCTCTCCTCCTGAATCTGAGGCGGGGACGCCCAGACTGGCTAACGGCCAAGCGCTGTCCAAAGGACGTACTACACGGCTCCTCTTATCGAACGCCAGACCTCCATGCCCAATGTCTTTTACCAGGTGAGTATGTGTCGCGAGGCTATAGCTTTGACGCGGTCCCGTCAACGGTACGAAAGGCCAGATCCCGTAAGGCCAGCTAGCCGAGATCTTAAAAATGCTCCGGGCATATAGCCATATGGCTAGGGCAGCAAGTGACCGAAAATTTGAAAGATCTCAGGTGGATGTTCGCGGTGATGCAATTGCGCAAAGTCTTCTTGACTAAGAGGGGTGAGTGCAAGCAAAACTAGTACAGCATCCTTTCCCCCAGGGGCTTGAAAGAAGCGAGACTGCGCAACCTCTCCCCCGCGCCGGCGCGCTCGCTGGACTTCATAAGGAGCAGATTGAACGCAACGGTCGCCACTTCAGGGCGCGATTCGCGGCAGCAGTTCGAGCTATCGATCGGCAGCGTGCCACTCCGCCTGCAAATGACGGACGCGCAGTTATTTGGCGCCGTTTCGGCACGCTACGCGGCGTTCACCGATGCCGCCGAACAGCCGATCGCGATTGACCTGAACGATGGTGCGACCGCCCAGGGTGCTCTAGCCGACTTCGGGTATGAATTTGAAGGAGCGGTACTCCGCGCATTTTCCAATCAAATTTGTTTCGATGCCGTAAGAAACCAATATGCGCTCGATTCGCTGCTGCGCATTTTTCTTAGCTGGAAGCTTCTTGGCCATAACGGATTTCTACTGCACGCTGCCACGGTGATTCGGAATAAAAAAGCATACATTTTCACGGGTAGGTCGGGCGCCGGGAAGAGCACGGTGGCATCGTTGGCGCCGGAAGGCAGCGTGCTTACCGATGAGATTTCGCTGCTTCGCCGGGAAGATGGGATTTGGCGCGCGTACGGGACGCCTTTTTGGGGTGAGTTCCGCGCGGCGGGATCAAATACAAGTGCTCCGGTGGCGGGGATTTTTCGACTTTTGCAAGCGGCGGAAAACCGAGTGGAATCACTCCGCCCCATGGCGACTCTTCGCACCATCCTGCCGAATGTACTTTTTTTCTCGGCTGAAGCGGAAACCAACCGGCAGCTTCTTGAAATTCTAAATCAGGCCGCGAAGGAAATAGCCGGCTATAACCTGTCCTTCCGCAAAGACCGGGCGTTTTGGGAGGTTCTTCCCACATGAACACTTCAGCTCCTTTTTTTTGGCAGAAGAACCCGGCCTTGGCGTGGAGAGAAATTGACGACGAAACAGTCATCATCTCGCCGCAGGACAGCGTCATGCACGAGCTCAACGACACGGGGAGTTTCCTCTGGAAAAACATTGATGGAAGGAAGTCGGCGGCGGAGCTCGCGGAATTGCTGGCAGCAAACTATGAAGTCACGCCGGACGCCGCTCTGTCGGACACGCAAGCGCTCTTGGAAGAGATGTCCTCGCGGAAGCTGGTAGTGAACGCTCCGGAGACAGGGGAGTGACGACTTGACCAGGACTTCATCTCCGGGCGCCACACCGATCATGGATCGCCTGATCTCGCGCACGGTGCGAAAGCACCGCCCGCTCAGCGTGCATTTCGACCTGACGTATCGCTGTAACGAGCGATGCGTGCATTGTTATCTGGATCATGACGACCATGGAGAGTTGACCACGGCCGAGTGCTTGAAGGTGCTGGACGATCTGGCGAGTTCGGGGACTCTGTTTCTGACCTTCAGCGGCGGCGAGATTTTTCTTCGCCCAGACCTATACGAAATTCTGGCTGCCGCGAGACGCCTGCATTTCGACATCAGCTTAAAGACGAACGCGTTGCTGGTCACGGCAGAACGCGCGGGGCGGTTGCGCGAGCTTGGTGTGCGGCGTGTGCAGATCAGCGTGTACAGCGACATTCCCGCGGTGCACGACGCCATCACCAAGGTGCCCGGATCGTTGCAGCGCACTCTGGCGGCGATTCCCGTTCTGCTCGAGCAAGGATTACAGGTAAAGCTGGCATGTCCTTTGATGAAGGAAAACTTGATGGCGTACCGGGGCGTGATGGCGTTGGCGGAGAAGCTGGGCGTCCCCTACGTTCTGGACCTGACGATCACGCCGATGATGGATGGCTCTGGCGGCCCGCTGGAGCACCGCGCCTCGGTTTCGTCGCTGCTGCCGGTATTGCGAGATCCAGTGCTGCACTCCTGCAAACCGCAGATGACACCTCAGGCGGCAAGCGCCATGAACTCCTTCCAACAGGCAATTGGAAGCGCCGTTTCGAGCGGGATCGAAAGCTCGGCCTACGAAGACTTGCCTTGCAGTGCGGGCCACAACAGTTGTTACATTTCGCCCTATGGCGATGTCTTTCCTTGCGTGCAATTGCCGCAAGCGGCGGGGAATTTGCGGAGAGAGAAATTCGATGATATCTGGCATCACGCGCCGCAGCTCGAACGCTTACGCGCGATTCGCGAAAGCCAGCTTCCGATGTGTTCGCGATGCGAGCTCCGGAGCTATTGCGAGCGCTGCCCAGGTCTGGCGCTGATGGAGGGCGGGGATTTGCTAGGCGCGTACGAGCGCGCCTGCGCGCTGGCGGAAGAAAAGGCGAGACTCGCGGGTGTTGTAGCTCCGGTCAGCGCCTTGCATCGAGAACAAATAGGGGGTTCTGCTCAAACCCCTGAGGCCGAATTTGCTTCTGTTGCTGCGAATTCTAGTTCAGACTGAGGAGAACACGACATGGCTGAAGAAAGCAAAAACTCTCCCTCTTCGCTCAGCGGCAAAAAGCCATATACCAAGCCGAGCGTGGCGTCGGAACCGATCTACGAAACGCTGGCGCTGGCATGCGGAAAGCATCCGGGCCAAGGCGGGACTTGTATCGGTGCTCCTCGTAGGTCTTGAGCGGCCACTTGATTGAAGTTATTCTGGACACCTCGCCAAGGTAGTTCTTCTTCAATTGTCGGCTGGGCAATTTTCGGTTCAGTGCTTAGGCAATTGGACAAGCAGTGCTTCGGATCCATTGACCGTCCCACAGTGAAACAAAGTAGGCTCAGATAGTCCCCAAATTGCAAGTCTCATTTCCGGGATGAAACAGTCTGCGCTTCACGAATAGAGCTGGGACACGAATTCCCTGGCAACAAGTGCACCTGTACTTCGCTACAGGGGTTTCCCTAGGGAATGAGCCGAATGTCTTTGTATCTCCAGACAATCCAGACTGTGTTGTCGGCAATCCTGAACTGTGGAAGAAAGAAGAACAGCGTGTTTTTGAACGGTGCGATAGCGTGAAAACCTGGGTGCTCTGTCTTATGAGTTTCGCTGTGCCTCTCGGTGTGGCCGAGTTGGGCCTCGCGCGAGAGAAGAAGACGGTGCAGAAGTCATCTTCGGATGCGCAAGCTCGCGGCGGGGATACCTACGTCGACGCTGCCTTCGTTACGACAAATTTTGGCAACACTGACCCTCTGCTCGTCCGATCAAAAACGAACAGCGGGCAACACTCGCTGCTGCTGTTTGACCTGTCGTCTCTGGCAAACGTGGGAGTGAAAGCCGCCACGTTGAATCTGAATGTGGTCAGTATCGGGCACAATAACCGGACCTACGAAGCACACAATGTAACTAGCTTATGGACGGAACTGGGAGCGACATGGAACAACCGGCTAGGAACCAGCGCTTGGGGAGCAGCCGGAGGGGACTTCAACGCTACCGCAACCTCTTCGTTCACGATCAGTTCATCCTTGCCGCCGGTTCCCTTCACGATGAACTACGACATCACGCCGGATGTTCAGGGCTGGTACACGGGCAGCACGAACTACGGGACAATGATCAAACAGAGCAGCACCGGGGCAAATGATGCAACAGGAATCTCCTTCAGCTCCAGAGAGAGTGCCACGGTAGCGAACCGGCCAGGCCTGGACGTTACCTTCCTGCAGCAGGTTTCAGGTTTGTCGGCTACGGCGGGTAACGCAACGGTGACGCTGAACTGGACCAACCCGACGGCTCTTTCCGGTTCAACAGTGCTGGAAAGCTATGCAGGGGTGCTGATTCTGCGGCAAAAAGATAAAGGCGTCGCGGCGACATCGGTTCCTGCGGACGGCACTACCTACAGCCAATGTAGCACCATTGGAAGCAACAATGACGTTGTGGTGTTCGTTGACGCCTCAAGTGCGGCATCGTTCACGGACAACGGAGTATGCGGCGGATTGACGAACGATCACGAATATTTCTACAAGGTGTTTGCCGTGGATACCGCGCACAATTACTCGACCGTTTGCGGCACGGCCACCAGTGGCACGGGGGCCTGCGCCACGAATGCTTCTGCCGTTGTGCCAGAAGTGGCGGCCATGCCGAGTGCGACGACCCAGTACCAAGCCGTGTGGGTCGTCAATACTCTGGCGGCAAGCCTGGCTCCTCCCGGATTGAATCCGGGCACCAGCATCGTGACCGGCAGCAACAAGCTGGTTTTTGACATCAACGCGAGCACCGGTGTGCCGATTACTCCTCCAGTGAGCATTGGTGGAACGGTAGCCGGGCGCGCTGCGGTGATTGACGGTGCGGACAGCTCGATCGGGCACGACGTCGTATACGTTCCGGCGCAAGATGACTTCGTATACGCGATCAATTCGGGCACGGGCGCGTTCGATTGGATTGTGAGTCCCGCCAGCGTTCCGTTCGTAGCCGGTGCGAGCGTGCAATTGAAGGCTTTCAGCGGCGCAGGATACACGCTGGCGCAAGATCTCGTTGTCGTGGGCACGCACAACACCGCCACAACAAACGCAAACCAGATTTTTGGGCTGAATGCAAACACTGGCTCAGTGATATGGACGCGCACCGGCGCTCCGGGACCAAACACAGGGCTGGACATTATCAATTCTGAACCTATGGTGGATTACGCGAACAACGCCATTTGGCTGACCAGCCGGAGTAATGGCGGCACTGCCCAACCGAGCTTGTGGAAACTCGATCCCAACCTGGGAACAGTCCTCTTTTCGGCGAAGCTCGGTCCGATTGATTACGGTCCAACGCTGACCCCGCAGTCTGACGTTTTGTTTGTATCGGTCAACGGCGGCGCGCTGACAGCCATCGGCCCCGTCACCGGCGCTACGTTTGGATCAGTGAATCCGGGAGACGGTGGCGTCAAGAATTCTGCTGCCATTGCTACTTTAACCATGCCGTACACGGTCGTGTTCACAACAAATACGCAGGTCTGGGCCTACCAGTTTTCTTGCGCGACGACGCCCTGCCTAGCTGGCGGCGGAACGTTCACGAAACTTTGGGGCGGCACGGCAGTGAATAATCCTTCCGCTCCACTCACGTTTTACGGGATCAGCAAAGTCTACGTGGGAGGAGGCGACGGCAAGATCCATGAACTGGATCTGAATACTGGGGTGGACGGAAAACAGCGACTACTGAACACCAGCGTCACCGTCGGTGACGTCGGGATAGATTTGGTGCTGAACAACGTCCTGGCTTCGGCCTCCGATGGACGGAGCTACGCCTTTGCGATCCCGTTTTGAGCAAGAAGGAAAACCGATGAAAGCTTCGAAAAACTCTTTTTCGCTGATTGCACTGATGGTAGCAGTCGCGGCCACCACCGTGGGGCTTGGCGGGTGCGCAACGAACACTTCCACTCCGCCTCCAGTGACCAACGTTCCGCCGTTGGGACTCACACTGCGCGTGTGTGACAGTGGAACACCGAATTGCGCAGGGGAAGCGAACTTCAGCCTAGGATCTCTTCGCGACCTCCAGGTAAACGCTGATTGGAAGAATATGCCGGGCGGCACACACACCCAGGAAATTGCTTTCCTGCTGCCTAACGGGGTTGTGTATCAGACGTTGTCGCATGGATTTGGGATAGCCGAAGGCACGTTCGGGGCGCCCACCGTCAGCGACGCGATGCCGGTCGCAGGTACGTACATCACGCAACGCGAACTGACCGGGGATTGGACCGTGCAAATTTCCCTGGATGGCGCAGTGGCCGGGGCGCAAAAAGTTCAACTGCAGCCGTGAGGCGTAAGGAATGAGCGCAACAGAACGACGAAATCCTGGAAATCCCACCGTCGGGGAGCGACGCAGCAGCGATGTCCAACGCATTGCTGATGCATTGCGGATTCGCGGCCGGGTCCTGCTGAGGACTTATGGATCGAGCATGTTGCCGTGGATGCGGCCGGGTGACATCAGCCGGGTGCGAAGGACGAGCGTCGAAAACGTGCGCTGTGGGGACCTGGTGCTGTTTCGGCGGGATAATCGTTTGTTTGTCCACCGGATTATAGACGAGCGCATAACACTTGGCGTACGCCAGGTTTCCGCCAAGGGAGACGCGCATCCCAAGCCGGATGGATGGCTCGAAAAGCATGAGCTGCTGGGCCGCGTGGTATGCATTTATCGCGCTGGCCGACGTATCCCATTGGAGACGCGCTCGCAAATCGCGTTGGGACGCGTCCTCGCGCAACTTTCGTTGTGGAGCCGGTTCTGGTATCCCGCGGCGCGATTCGCTGTGCTGACGTCTCGGCCCATGCGCCGAAGAGTTTCGCACTGGCTCGCCTCGACCGAGGCGATTCGATGAAGGCCCATCTCCTTCCTGCCCTCAGCTAATTTAGAAGAGCAAATTCGACGCGTTTGCGCATGGGGTCGATGCGTTCGGCGCGGACGCGGACTTTGTCGCCGAGGTGCCACTCGAGCTGGCGGGGCTTTGCGCCGCGGCTACGCTGAGAGCCAAGGGCTCCACGACCTCGGCCGGCTCCTCCGCCAGCTAGGGCGACGATGGCGTGATCGCGCTCGCGAAGGACGCAACGGGCGCCAGCGAATTCCTCGAGTGCGCCGATGGGAAGAAGTCCTTCTACAAAAACTTCGAAGAGTTCGACAAAGCAGCCGAACTTTTGGACCGAAATGATCAGACCGTCGTATTCCTCGCCGAGATGCTCCTCCATGAATTGAGCAGTTTTCCAATCCATGAGTTCGCGCTCGGCGCCATTGGCACGGCGTTCGGCTTCGGAGGTTTCTGCGGCGATTTCTTCGAGGTTTTTGTGCGAGTAGAGTGCCGCTTCAGCGCCATGCGGCGCTGCGGAGTGCGTTTGCGAACTTGGCGGCACATCCTTCGGATGCTCGAGCGCCCACTTCAGAATGCGATGAACGATGAGGTCGGGATATCGGCGAATGGGCGAGGTGAAATGCGTGTACTCATCGAAGCCGAGGGCGAAATGGCCGAGAGGCTCGGCGGCGTAGCGAGCTTGTTTGAGGGAACGCAGCATGAGGTAGGAGACGATGCGCTCTTCCGGTTTGCCGACGACCTTTTTAATCAGGCGCTGATAGTGCTGCGGCGTGATGCGCAGTTCGCCGCCCGGGAGCGCCACCTTCATACCGCGCTCGCGGCCGTGGCCGAAAGAGTCAGGGCGGCCGGCCTTCGCGGGAGCGGGAACGCGGCCATGGCGAACGGCGACTTCGCGCTGGTGCAAATCTTCGACCCCGAGAGAATAACCGAAAGCGCGAGCCAACTCTTCGAACTCGAGGACTTTGCGGGCGTCGGGCTTTTCGTGAACGCGATGGAGCGATTCGATGCCGCGGCGAAGAAGATACGCGGCGACCGCGCGATTGGCGGCGAGCATGAACTCTTCGATGAGGCGGTGAGCGATATTGCGCTCGCTGCGCGTGATATTGGTCATGCGCTGCTGTTCGTCGAATTCGATGACCGGCTCGGGAAGATCGAAGTCGATGGAGCCGCGCTCGTTGCGGCGGGCGTTGAGAAGAAGCGCGAGTTCCTTCATATCACCGAAGCGCGGCGCGAGCGAGGCGTAACGCTTCGACATTTCCGGGTCGGCTTCGAGGACTTTGTTGACGTTGGTGTAGGTCATGCGCTCGGCGGAGCGAATGACGCCGGAAGTCATGCGCGAGGATTTCATGTGGCCTGCGGGGTCGAATTCCATGAGCGCGCTCATCACCAGGCGCTCTTCGTGGGGCTTGAGCGAACACATGCCGTTTGACAGGGCTTCGGGGAGCATAGGAACAGCCCGATCGGGGAAGTAAACGGAAGTGCCGCGCAGTCGCGCTTCCTGGTCGAGCGGCGTGCCAGTTCGAACATAGTGCGCCACGTCGGCGATGTGGACTTGCAAGTGCCAGCCGCCGTCGGGGCGATGCTCGACGTAGACGGCGTCGTCGAAATCGCGCGCGGTTTCTCCGTCGATGGTGACGATGGGCAGGTGGCGGAAGTCTTCGCGGCCGGCGCGCTGCGGTTCGCTGACGGGCTTCGCGCCGCGCTCGGCCTGGTCGAGAACTTCGGCGGAGAATGCGTGTGGGAGATGATGCTTGCGAATGATGATCTCGGTGTCGACGCCGAGTTCGCCGGGGCGGCCGAGAATTTCGATGACGCGGCCGGTCGCAGACGCGCCGCCGTGCGGATAACGGAGCAGCTCGACGTTGACGACGGCGCCGTCGAGTTCCTCAAGGCGCGGGATGCGCCTGGATCGAATGCTGGTCTCATCGGCGCCACTGAAACCGAGTTTTTTCCAGAGGCCCGGCGTCAGTTCGTTCCCGCGGGGGATTTCAATTTCGTGCTGGATGCGAACGTCGTAAGGAAGGACCACGTTTGTGCTGGCGCCATAGCGAAACAGACCGACGACAGTCGGATGAGCGCGGTCGAGGATTCGTAGGATGCGGCCTTCGGCACGCTGAGCGCCGGTGACGCCGCCCAGACGCTGAATCTTTGCGAGAACGTGGTCGCCGTGCATGGCGTCCTGGATGGCGTTGGGCGGAATGAAGACGTCGCCGTCGAGCGTGGGCATGGGGGAATCCGGAACGACGAAGCCGTAACCGTCGTGGTGAAGGACCAGGCGGCCTTTGACTTCATCGCGACCCGCGAGGGGGGGAGACTGGGGATGACGAGCCGCATCCTGGGGAGATTTTTGGCCGGACGCCTCCCGTTCAGCCTTACGGCTCGGGAGGCGGTATCGTCCTCCGGGTAATTCCTCGATGGCGCGGCGCTTCTTGAGCTTGGAAAGCATCTTGAAGAGAGGCCGGTTGTCGGTTTTTTTCAGGTGTAGCCCTTGGGAGATCTCGCTGGCGGACGCGGGGGCGGTCCTAACTTGCAGAAAACGCAGTATGTTATCAGGGCTCAGGTGTGAGGGGCGTGGCATTTGGCATTCGCGCCAGACAGAGGGCGCCAACTTGCACTGCGATTCTAGTCAATTTTTCTGAGATTCACAGGAACTTTTTTCGGGCGTTGGGGATTATATAGGCAGGCCAACACACGACCGGCTGGTCGCCCTCCGTCAGACTGGCCGGATTCCCCGAGAGGGGATAGAAGGAGGCGGGACGACCTGGCCCGCCTCCTTTTTCATTTGTTTTTCTGATTACCCTTTCACGCAAACGACTTGGCGCAAAGTGTGGACAATTTCCACGAGATCGCTCTGCGCGGCCATGACGGCCTCGATGGATTTGTAGGCGGCTGGCGTCTCGTCGATGACGTCGGCGTCCTTGCGGCATTCCACACCCTCGGTCATGCGCTTGTGGTCTTCGATGCTGAAGCGGCGCTTGGCTTCCGCGCGGGACATGGCGCGTCCGGCGCCGTGGCTGCAGCTCATGAAGCTTTCCATGTTGCCTTTGCCGCGAACGATGTAGGAACGCGCCCCCATGCTGCCGGGGATGATGCCCATATCGCCTTCGCGGGCGCGCACCGCGCCCTTGCGCGTGACTAAAATATTCTGGTCGTAGTGGCGCTCGCGAGCTACATAGTTGTGGTGGCAATTGATGGCCTTCAGCTCGGCGACGAACGGGCGCACTTCGCCGGAATTGCGAACCGCGCTGACAATTTGTTCCATCATCAGGTCGCGGTTGAAGCGGGCAAAGTCCTGCGCCCATTCCACCGCCTCGACATAATCATCGAAGTGCTCGGTGCCTTCGGAGAAATAGGCAAGGTCCTTGTCCGGCAGATTGATGAAAAACTTTTGCATGTCCTTGCGCGCCACTTCTATGAAGTAGCTGCCCATGCGGTTGCCGACACCGCGCGAGCCGCTGTGCAGCATGAACCAGACGGTTTCCGCTTCGTCGAGGCAAACTTCGATGAAGTGGTTGCCGGTACCGAGCGTGCCAAGGTGATTGGAGTGGTTGCCGCGATCGAGCTTGGGATGCTTTTCGAGAATGGCGTCATAACGAGGCTTCAGCGTTTGCCAGACTTCGTTGTTGCGCGAAGGAATCTCTCGCCAGGCACCCACGTCTCCCTTGCCACCGTGATTCGTGCGGCCGTGCGGCACCGCCTGCTCGATGGCGCCGCGAATGCCTTTGAGATTGTCCGGAAGGTCACGCGCGTTGAGGTCCGTCTGCACGGCCATCATTCCGCAACCTATGTCCACGCCTACCGCGGCAGGGATGATCGCGCCCTTGGTGGGAATCACGCTGCCCACTGTCGCGCCGACGCCCCAGTGCACGTCCGGCATGGCGGCAACCCACTTGAAGATGAAAGGAAGCTGGGCGACGTTCAAGAGTTGTTTGCGCGCCTGATCTTCGAGTTGGACGCCCTTGGTCCAGGCCTTGATCGGTACGCCCATTTCAGTTGTCAGCACGGTATAGTTTTTTTCGTCGGACATGGTCGCCTTCGGCCCGATTTATCGCCCGATGGTGCTGAGAAACGGGTAGTGGCTGGCGGCGCCCATGAAGAAGAGCATCGGAAAGGACAGCCAGAACGAAGTTCGAGCGGTGAGATAGTTCCAGCGCATGAGGCGTTCCGTTTCGGCGGGCATGGGCGTGCCCTGATTGGCAGCCGCGCGCGTCCAAACAATCAGGCGTTTCTGTATGCGCCAGACCACTCCCCAGGTATTCAGCAGCATGATGAGTCCGAGTCCGCCACCAACGCTGATGGCGAGGTGGGCATTGGAAACGTTGGGCCCGCCATTCAGAGCGAGCACCAGCCAGGAGGCGGCAATCACCACAATAGAAACGCCCGCGACTCGGAACCACACGTTGTCGAAGATTCCCTTCGCGGGGAGCTGCAGCGCGTAAATGAATATATACGCGACGAGCCACACCAGCAGCCACCAGCCAAACCACTTGCCAATCAGCGAAAGATCTCCCGCAAGTCTCGCGTCCACGGACAGATGAATCGAGAAATAGCGCAAGCCAACCAGCACGGTCACGAACGCCGAGGAGCGAAACCATCCCATCGCGCCGGACATCAGCTCCGGATAGATTTTGATTCTCAGCGCGGGATCGTACTTCTTCATCGCCGGCGTCAGGACCAGGTTGAAAAAATAGAGCAAGCCTATCCAGATGATGCCGAAGATGAGGTGCAGCCAGCGCAGCGCCATCATTTCGTTAGCGTGCGGCGTGTCAAGGAACGAGAAGTGCGGTTGCCATTCGGGGAAAGAGAACATGAAAAGATGCCGAAACAAGGCTACACCTCGCAACTGTGGTGAATTGTTGTGACGAACCACCGTAACGGATTGCGGAGCGGATCGTCAATCGTGCAATCCAACGATGGTCGAATTGCGGGAATTCGTTTCGCGCGGTGCGAGCCACTACTCGTAGCGAAGCGCCACAATCGGATCGATTGCGGCGGCGCGGCGCGCAGGCAAGAAACACGCTGTGAGGCCTACCACTAGGACAACTGCCACGACGGCAGAAAATGTCCATGGGTCAGTGGCTGAAACACCCGGAATTTGGCTAACCAGAAAGCGTGTGAGTACATAGCTTGCCAGGAGGCCAGCCAGAATCCCCGACGCAACTAGACGGAAGCCGTTGAGTAGCACGAGGCGCAGAATATTGGACTGTTGCGCTCCGAGGGCAACGCGAACGCCAATCTCGTTAGTTCTCAAAGAGACGGCATAGGCCATTACACTGAATATCCCTATCACAACGAGGACCAAGCCGATTCCGGCGAAAGCGGAGAGTATTGCGAGTTGAAATCGTGGTCCACGGTAGAACTCTTGCAGCGAAGCTTCCAGCGTACCGGAGGTGGAAATCTGCACACCCGGATCGAGAGCGCGAACTTCCTGACCCATGTTCTTCAATAGCGGGCCGGGATCAACGGAGGTCCTCGCCATGAACAGGCGCCAGTTAAATCCCGCAACGCTGTAAGGGACAAAGGCTTGCGGGAAAGACTGCCAGGACGGATTGTCATAGCCTCGTGTCTTGTAGTCGCGAACGATTCCCACGATTTCGAAATAAGTGTCATGCGGCGCGGCCGCAGCGAAATACGGCTTATCAAAAACGTCCAATTTGACCTTGTGGCCCAGGGGATCCTCGTTTGGAAAGTACTGGCGGGAAAAGGCTTCGTTTACCACCATCACGTCTCGCGCCGCAGACACGTCGTCTTGGGAAAAGAACCGTCCGCGAAGCAACGGCACTCCAAGCGTTTGAAAATAGCCATCGCTGCACATTTCAAACCGCGTCTCCCATGGTTCGGTGTGAGGTTTGCCGGGGATGATTGTGTCGCTGACCTCGTACTTCAGTGGCGGTGGCTCGGCCATTTCGGCAACGGAGGTCACGCCCGGGAGAGACTGCAAGCGGTCGAGGAGTTGATGAGTCAGTGCGTTTTTCCTTTGCAACGAGCCGGCTAGATTCGTGTTGTAGGTTGGCGGCAGATTGAGCTCAAAGTAGAGAAGATTCTTCGGATCGAATCCGAGGTCCACACGCGTGAGAAGCAGGAAGCTGCGTATCAAAAGGCCGGCGCCAACCAGCAAGACGATTGACAGCGCAATTTCGCTGATTACGAGTCCGCCGCGAAGATTGCCGTGACGGAAGCCACCCGCGACTCCCTTGCCGCTGCCGGTGAGACGTGGACGCAGATCGCCTCGAACGACGTGGAGAGCGGGTGCAAGCCCGCAGAGAATAGCGGTCAGGATGGCGACGCCAAGAGCCGCGAGAAGGACAGGCGCGTTCATGCCAATAACAGCTTCGTCGGGGAGAGTGCCTGCGGGAATCAACGCAACGACTACTTTCAAGCCGAAGTATGCCAGCGCGTAACCCACACAGGTGGCTGCCACTGCCAGCACAAAACTCTCCACAAGCAGTTGCTGGACAATGCGGCTGCGGCTTGCACCTAGCGTGGCGCGCATGGCGATTTCCCGTTCCCGGGCGGTGGCACGAGCCAGCAAGAGGTTCGCAACGTTACTGCAAGCTATCAACAGCAGCAGGAAAACGGCACCTAGCAGTGCATAAAGTGTTTTCCGAAAGTCTCCGATAAGACTGTCGAGCACCGTCTGCGGCGCGATCGCGAACTTATCCTCCGGAAAAACTCCACCTGGGTTTGGCTTGTGCAAACGGTGCGCAATGGAATCGAGGTTGGCTCCGGCAGCGGCCACACTGACACCCGGCTTGAGACGTCCTGCCATCTGTAACCAGCCGTAGTTGGGCGTGACCGGTAGCCAAAAGTTCGCATTGAAAGCATTGAACTGCAAGGGCATGATTCCGACAAGGGTTGTTGGCTTGCCGTTTAGGATGAAGGTCGTGCCGAGGATTTTGGGATCGCCGCCAAACTCTCGCTGCCACAGCCGATAGTTCATTACGAACACGGGCGGAGCGCCAGGGCGGCCATCGTCCAGCGAGATCGCGCGGCCCAGCAGCGGCGGGACACCCAGGTAGTCGAACGTGTTGGCAGTTACCACCGCTCCGAACGGGAAAAATCGCATGGCTCTGCCGTCGTCGTAAGTGGGGCGCATGCGAGCGTAGCAAATGACGTCTTCGAATACACCATTTTGTTCGCGAAGGGCGCGTACCTCCTCCGGAACGAAGTACGAGCGGACTTTCCATTCACCGGTGCTTCGTAAATTACGCATGTTAATGACCACAGATTTGTTGAAGTCCTTATAAGGAAGCGCATGGAAGAAAACGCTATAGATGACGCTGAAGACTACAGTAGAAGCGCCGACGCCGAGGGCAAGGGTGAGAACGGCGACAGTGGTGAACCACGGACTTTTCCGCAGGACCCGCAAGCCGTAACGAACATCCTGGATGAGCGTTTCGATGAAGCTCACCCCGCGCGCATCGCGATGTTCTTCTTTAAGTTGTTCCATTCCGCCGAATTCCAGCCGCGCGCGGCGCTCGGCTTCCGCAGGCGTCAGGCCGGATTGCGCGAGCTTTGAGACTTGCTTCTCGAAGTGGAAGCGCAGCTCCTCGTCGATTTCAGCCTCAACACTTTTCCGGCGGAACAGGGAACGCAAGCGCGACAGCAGATCATTCCACACGAGCCTCTCCTAAGTTAAGTTGCCCCCATCTCAAGTTCCGCGCCCGGAGCGCCACCTATTCGTAGCGTAAGGCGTCCATCGGGTCGATGCGCATCGCTCGCCGGGCAGGAAGGTAGCCTGCAGCCAGGGCAGCCACGGCGAGCAACAGCGTGGCAGCAACTAGGGTTACGGAGTCGCGTGTGGACATTCCGAAGAGCAGGCTTTCCAGCACGCGCACGGCTGCGAGCGCAAGGCACAGGCCGGCGGCAACACCGACAAACAGCACGGTCGCCACTTCCCGCAGCACCAGGCGCAGAATCGAAACTGGCATAGCTCCCAGCGCCATGCGAATTCCGAACTCCGGCTGTCGCTGCGTCACCAGGTAACTCAGGGAACCGAAAAGTCCAATCATTGCAAGGAGGAGCGCAAGTCCGCCGAAAAATGCCGAAAGTGTCGCCAACAGGCGATCCTGCACCAATGAATCCTCGATTTGCTTTGCCAGGGTCCCGAATTCCAGGGATATGGCTTTATTTACCTGGGCCACGCTGTTCTGAACTGCCGCATTAAGGCTTTCCGGGCGTGTGGCGGTACGGATTTCAAAATATTCAGAGTCATCATTGCCTGGTATTTGGCTGATTGGAAAGAAAGCTTGCTGCAAGGTGGCTTCGCGAAGCGATTCGTACTTTGAATCCTTCACTAAGCCTACGACCTGGAAGGTTCGACCGGGTTCATGGCTCCCGCTTCCAACACGGAAAGTCTTCCCCACTGGATTTGCACCTGGAAAAAACTTCCGCGCTACTGCTTCATTCACAACCGCGACGCCCGGCGCCGTCTTGGTGTCGCTCGCTTGGAAGTCTCGTCCTGCAAGCAGAGACGTATGGAGCGTGGCGAAATAGCCGGGCGACACATAATTGAAGTACACCAGCGAGTCGTCGCCCTTCGGTGCGCTGGGCGAGTCTATGGAAACGTATTCATTCCACTCGTAACCAGTCACCGGCGTCCGCCAAGATCTGCCAACAGAGATCACTCCCGGAAGCTTTTGCAAGAGTGCTTCAATCTCATCGTAGATCTGGAGGCGTAGCTCGGGCGCTACTTTCGCAGCTTTCAGGTTAGTATTGACCAGCAGGACGCCATTTCGATCAAAGCCGACATCCAGAGTCGCCAGTTTGACCATGCTCCGGAGAAACAGTCCGGCGGAAACCAACAACACCAGCGACAGTGCGATCTGTGAAGCGACCATCCACTTCCCGAGGCGGAATCGCATGCGCGTGTCACTCTTCACGGCCCGGCTGCCTTTCATGGCCGACGTTAGCGAAACGCGCGTCGAGCGAAATGCCGGCAACACCCCAAACAAAATTCCCGTCAGCACGGCGACTGCCGCCGTGAACACAAGAACGCGCAAATTCAACGAGAGATCGAGGAATACCGTTTGCCTGCCGGTAGAGATGTAACGCAAGAGCACGTCGTTGCCCCAGCGAGCGAAGAGCATTCCCAGCAATGCGCCGGCCGACGAAAGCAGGATGCATTCAGTCAGCAGTTGGCGGATCAACCGCGTACGCGTGGCACCCAGGGCGCGCCTAGTGGCCATTTCCTTCTCTCGTGCCATGCCGCGAGCCAGCATCAAACTGGCGATGTTGGCGCAGGCAATGAGCAGCACGAGTCCGACTACGGCCATCAGCACGTAAAGCGGCCGCTCCATTTGCTGACGCAAGTATGAAGGCCCGGTCGGCGTGGGTACGCCAACCAGGACCCGCTGAAGAAATTCCTGCTGCTCTGTTTTTTCCCAATCCAGGGGCACGGCAGCCGCAAAGACTTGTTGCGAGAGTACTTCCAGACGGGCCTTGAGTTGTTGTGGAGCTGCCTCCGGTTTTAGACGGCCCATGATCTCGAGCCACCATGTGGAGCGCCCGTCTAGACGAGAACCCTTTCCGAAGACGGCTACAGCGCAGATCGGAATCGCTACATCGAATTTGGTGCCCGCTGTCAGGCCATAGAAACCGCGCGGGGCTACTCCAATGATGGGAAAAAGATGCCCGTCGAGCGATAGATCGCTTCCAATTGCGCCCTCGGCTCCGCCATAGCGATCCTGCCAGAACGCGTAACTGATAACGGCGGCCCCGGCGCATCCCCGCTGGTCATCGGCCGCTGTTAGCAAGCGCCCGGCCGCGGGCCGACGACCGAGCGTTTCAAAAGTTCCACCGCTGGCCCACAGTCCGTTCGCGTATTGCACCGCGCCGCCCTGCGCAAGATCAAACCGGGTTTCGCTCCACGCGAACGCGTTCGAGAAAACATCTTGCTGGTCACGTAGTTGTTCCCAAAGCGGATTCGTGAAGTAGCCATTCATTTCAGTGCCGGATTTGGGAGCGCGGATCCGCACCTGCACTAGCTCTTGCGGATTTCGCACCGGCAACAGACGCAGCATTACGGCGTCCATCATGGTGAAGATGGCGGTGTTCGCGCCAATGCCAAGCGCGAGGGAAAGAATCGCGACAGAAGTGATGACCGGAGTGCGGCCAAGTATGCGCAGGCCGTAACGAACGTCCTGCAGCAAAGTTTCAATAAAATTCACGCCGCGGGCATCGCGATGTTCTTCTTTGAGCTGTTCCATTCCGCCGAATTCCAGCCGCGCGCGGCGCTGGGCTTCTGCTGGCGTCAGGCCAGATTGCACAAGCTTCGAAACCTGATTCTCGAAGTGGAAGCGCAGTTCGTCGTCAAGTTCGGCCTCCACCTTTTTCCGGTGGAAGAGGGAACGCAGGCGCAATAACAGGTCACTCCACATAGGCCTCTCCTAGGTTGTCTCCAAGATTTGCGCGACGGCGGCGGCAAGTTTGCGCCAGGTGCTTTCTTCCAGCTCCAGTTGTTTTCGCCCGGACGCGGTCAGTTCATAAAACTTCGCTCGACGATTGTTCTCCGATGCTCCCCAGCGCGCCTTGATCCAACCCTTGCGCTCCAGACGATGGAGCGCGGGATAGAGCGAGCCCTGCTGCACGAACAAGACTTTGCTGGAAATTTGATGGATGCGTTCGGAAATCGCCCAGCCGTGCAGGGCCTCGAGAGCCAGGGTGCGGAGGATTAGGAGGTCCAGCGTTCCTTGCGGAAGATCAATTCGGCGCTCTGTCATTTGTTCCCCCACTGCTTCTACAGGAAGGTAACGCTTCTCCTGTAGAAGCGCAAGGGGAAATTTCCATTTGCACGAACAAGGGCTACTGGTTTTTCAAGAATTGGTGCCCGAGAGAGGACTCGAACCTCCACGACCTTGCGATCACTGCGACCTGAACGCAGCGCGTCTGCCAGTTCCGCCACTCGGGCACGAGTGTGAGGAAGTGAGCTCCGGGCGAGCCGGAGTCTCATGCTGCGAAGCCTTTTCATTCTGCCCGGCACTAATCCCTTTGTCAACGCGACGGGCACGCGACCGCAAAGGAGTGCGCCGCCACAGTTGGGGAGTGAAGCGCGTCCAGCCGCTGCTATTTGGGGCTCATCCTAAGGGCAGCGGCCGTGCGAGATCAAGAATCCGCTTTGGTTTGTTGATCTTGCCGCCGCAACCGCTCCCGTCATGCCACGCTCTCCTGGCGGATGAATCCACGGTCGAGCAGCAGTCTTGCCAATTCTCAAGACTAGAATTTTCAATCCAAAGTGCTATACTCTGCCTAGAAATCCCTATTTACCCCTTGCCGGCCTGGCCGGCACCGCGGATCGGTTCCAACGGGAGGTCACCATGGAATCTACATCGCTAACGGGGCCACTGCTATACCTGCTGATCGCCTGGGGAGTCGTAACCGCAGCATTTCTGTTCCTGCTACTTCGGCGGAGTCTCCTCGCGAGCCACGAAGACGATCAAATCTTTCTCGATGCCGCTGAAGAACATATGGCCCGAGAGCAGCGGGAGCTTGTGGCGAAGATCAACGCCTTATCCCGCCCCATCATGGGAACGGGGATCCTGGCAGGCGTTCTTCTGTTGGTGATTGCCGGGATGTGGCTCAAGGAAGGGCTCAAAGGTCTCTTCTAGTTCCGGGTCACGCAACTTTGTTGGAGTTTCAGCGCGACTATGGCTTTGTGGGTTGTTGCTGCGCAGGTGTACTCGTAGGAGTGGCTTGCGCTACCTTGGCCGCGAGTGAGGTGTGATTGAGCACAATGACCCAGTGGTTGTTGCGCTTCTCTAACACCACGGTGGTCTGCCCTTGAGATCCGGTCTTCTGGCCATCCACGACTCCCTCGAAATCCCACTGATAGCACGCCCAGCCTACTGTGCCACTCACTTTGATGTAGGTATTTGAACGATCCATGCGCACCTGCTGCATACGTGCGCGCTGTTGCTGGTAAATAGCAAGATAATTGGTCCAGCCAATAATCGGCGGCGCCCAGGAGCCGTTCACGACCGCCACATCGTCGGCATAGTCCGAATGCAGTTTTTCCACGTCCCCGAGCTGCCAAGCCCCCAGCATTTCGGAGAGCAAATAATCGATCTGCTGTTCGTCGTTCAAAGGTACTAGCATCTTGGAACTCTCCGAGGACGGAGGAGGCTCGGACTTCTTCTTTTTCTGCGCGGCAGCGGGAGAGACGCAAATCAATGCAAGCGCGAAGACAAACACCAGAATAAAAGTGTTGTGAGTCTTTCGCCGGGCAATGCAAATTTCTTGATGATTGCTCATTCGCGTTTTACTCCTCGGTCCAAGAGAATACCACGGTGACTTACGGGCGGCAGCGATGTGCCCAGTTGGTTTACTTGCTCCGGGAGGTGTAGCTCGGCTCTTTAGGCCCGAGGTTTTTTCCGCGCGGGTTGCGCCGTGTGATTCCGCGACGCGCTCAGCAAGTTGATAAAGAGCCGGTAAGCGCCAGGGACGCCCTCCGGCAATTGACGGAAGAATGCCAGGCCGGTGTAAATGTAAGTGCCTTTGCCGAAATGAACGTAGACCAGGCCGCCGTTCAGTTCGGGCTCACCAGGATCGTTCATAATGAGCAGCGGCGTGTATTTCGGATCGAATTGCGTCCAAAAATAAAGTCCGCGTTCCTGCACCCAGCCCTTAAAATCGTCTTGGGTGATCTTGTTCGGGGTGTTCAGCAGCGGATCATTCGGCTTCAGGAATTTGACGGGAGAATTCTCGTCGGTGATGCGCGGCAACGGCCGCGGCGTTTGAGGCGCACCTTCTTTCGCGGGCGGAACCGGCGGCGAAATCAGCGCGGGATACGGCGCATATTGGAATTTGTCCCATGCAAATTCGCGCTGATATTGCACGACCAGTGTTCCACCGTGGGAAACATAGTCCAGCAGGCGCTGATTCGCCCCGGATAATTCCGGCCGGAGTTCGTAAGCGCGAACTCCAACCACGATTGCATGGAGTTGAGATAAATCACGGAACGCCAGGGCGCCCGCGTCCAGCATCTCCACGCGAATGCCCAGCCGCTGCAGCGATTCCGGAACAGGTTCGTTTTCCGCCGTGACGTAGCCAACTCGAAGATCCGCCGGAACTAGCGCGTCAAAAACGTGGACGCCGCATTGTGCCGGCTCGCTCCAGAACTGCGTCGGCAGCGTGGGCAAGGGCTCCAGCGAAGTGGTGAATTTTTCGGCCTTTTCGCCTCGGGAGCGGTCGGCCACTCGTTCCGCGTATGCCGAAATCTTGAAGTTCCCTTTGCTGAGCTTCGATGGCGGCGTCACTGAGACTCGTGCGTAACGGTCGACCGCCCCCTCGAATTTCAACGGTACAGCGGCGGCGGTTTTCCATCCGCGCGGCACGGACAGCCCGGCGCGAACCTCGCTCGCTTGCGTTGCGTAGGAATGAACTCGGAGCAGCACCTCAAACGGCTTGCCCTGCCTGGCGGTAATCTCGACTGCCTGTTTTGGCTCGACCGCCAGTGTGTAGGCCGGAACGACTCGCAGGGGCATGCGATCCGCTCGCGTGGAAGTCGCCCGGAGTTGTTGCACCAGCGATGTAACCGCGAACGAATAGCCATCGATTACTGCTTCTTGGCTGGCCGTTACGAGTGGCGGAGGTTCCGGCAATAGCGCAGTAGCGGAGCTTGGGGTGCGCTGCGGATTCTGCCCGATAGAAACCGTAAATCGAGCCGGCCCGCTCGTTTCGTCTTCTTCTTTGGCGACGCTCCAACTGGCTGGAAGCAACAATACCGGTTTTTTGAATTCCCCCGCGATCTCTCCGCGATGATGAGAGTCGACTCGAACCGTGAACGTCTCGCCGGAAACGAGTTCGCTACGATCCGCGGTGGCGTCCAATCGGAGACCTGTGATGAGCGCCAGCGCTTTCTCGATCTTTTCCCGTTTCCGCTTCAGGCTTCGCGCGAGAGATACGACGGGGGCGGGAACCTGGTAGGAAATCGAAGGCACCGGCACTTCACTTAATTTTCTGCCAGCAGCAACCAGCGAACTGGCGGCCGCCTTCCAGTCAAGCCGCAACGCAGCATCGCGCGCCGCTACCAGCGCGGCATCCACGGTGCGCATGAGCGGATCAACTCCCATGCTCGCGGTTTCATAGTCTTCATCCAGAGATCCAAGTCTTTGCGCGAGCAAGCCAGGATCGAACTCCCCGCCGTCTTCGCGCCGGAGGGCAATGGCGCGCCGCAGGAACGGCGAGCCCAGGAATCCGGTGATTCCCTGCGTGCGATGATTCGCAAACCCATCGAGTCCAATTTCGCGCCAGGACTTTCCATAGAGCGGCGAAATCTCATCCAGCGGAGGCAAGTAGCCTTTCGGTGCGTCGCTGCGGTCGAGGTCCAGCAGGACTACAGGTTTCCGGTCGCCCCACGGCGCCGAGTCCTCTTCTTCTGCGGAAGAGCCGCGCAGCTTGAACGAAGAATCCGCCGCGAGTTGCACAGCCTTCGGCGTAAGCAACCCCGAGGCTTGGTGATGGCCGTGGCCCCCGTGCACACCTCCCCAACCGTTGATCACAATGTTTGGACGAAATCCGCGAATCACGCGGACCATGTCTTCGAGGACTTGGTCTCCCCAGACACGTTCCGTTTCCTCCGGGGTCTTCGAATAGCCGAAGTCTTTGGCGCGCGTAAAGTAAAGCCGCACGCCGTACGCCCGTGTGGCCGCCAGCAATTCTTGCGCGCGGATCAATCCAAGTTGCGGCGCTTGTTCGGGGCCAAGGTCGTTCTGCCCGCCCTCGCCGCGCGTGAGCGAGAGCAGCGCGACATCGGCGTGCAAGCCGCGTGCAAGATACGTCAGCACGGCACCACTCTCATCATCCGGATGCGCCGTCACGTACAGAATCCGTGTGGTAATCCGTGCGCTCTCGATGGCCTCGATGGTTTCCGGCAAACCCGGTCCTGTTCCCGGTGCCGGCGGAAATTGCGCCCGCACGGGAGCCCACGACAACGCGGCCATGCCGCAAGCGATCGAGACAAGCACCGCCAAACTTCGAGAATAGGAATTCACGCGACCTCCACCGCCATGCACGTCATACACTATTACTGCGAGCCCACAACCGGAGGCTGCGGGTTTCCAAACGGCCATTGTCTCATTTCCCGCGCACGAATTAGAAACGCCAGCGCCCCCAGAGCAATCTCCGCGAGCCCCCATTTCCGCGTCGCCCCGGTCTGCCAGAACAACCAAGCCCACCCGATCATCGTCAACACGGCTGGGAGCGGATAGAGCCACATCTTGAACGGCAGTCCTTGGGTGCCCTTGCGCCGCCGCAGCAATATCACGCCGACTGCCTGGCCGATGAACTGCACCAGGAGCCTCATGGCGAGAATTCCGGCAATGGCTTGTTTCAGTTTCAACGAAATGCTGAACAAAAACGCCAGACCGGCCAACACCAACAAAGAAACGTGTGGAAAGTGTTTCGTGGGATGAACCTTGGCGAAGACCGGAAAGAAATTCCCGTCCTGCGCCGCCGAATAGGGCACGCGCGAAGCGCCAAGCAAGACGGAGAATGCGGAAGCGACGGCAATCCACAAAATCATTCCTGTCGCGAAGCGCGCTGCCGCTTGTCCATACAATCGTTCGACGAACAAGCTGGCGATAAAATCGGAGTTCTGCGCCTCACGCCACGGAACAACACCCAGGATGCTCGTCTGCATCGCCAGATACAGCACGGCGATGCCCAGCACGGAAAGAAAAATGCCGCGTGGAATATTCCGTTCGGGATCCTTGATCTCGCCGCCAAGGTGGCAAATGTTGTAGTAGCCCCAGTAGCTGTAAATCGTGCTGACCATCGCGGACCCCAGCCCTGCGAACCACACCCACGAGAGATCGAAAGCTCCGGGCGGAAAATCAAACGCGATTTTCGCGCTGAAATGTGTGGCCCCGCCCCAGATCAGCCACAGCATCGTTCCGACGACGCCGATCCACAGCAGCACGGAAATTTTTCCGATGGTCGCGATCCGCCGGTACAGCAGAATCACAATCAAAACGACAAGTCCGCCGGAGATTGCTTTCCCCTGCAGCGGCGTGAAAGGGTACAGATATCCCGCATACTTTGCGAAACCAATGGAAGCCGACGCCACGGACAGCGGTGCTTGCACCAGCGTTTGCCACACGAACAAAAAGGACATCAACCGGCCCCACCGCTCCGGCCCATAAGCTTCACGCAAGAAGACGTACGTGCCGCCCGCCTTCGGCATCGCCGCGCCCAGTTCGGACCACACAAATGCGTCCAGCGTCGCCAGAAGCGCCCCCGCCAGCCACGCGATCAAAGCCTGTGGCCCGCCCATGGCCCGAATCACCAGGGAACTGACCACAAACGGGCCGATGCCCACAATCTCGATCATGTTCAGGGCGACAGCCTCTTTCAGGCCCAGGCCGCGCTCAAGACCGTTGCTCTCTGTCTTATTCACCATCGTCTTTGGTCCGCCGAGAATAACAAATGCCCTGCTTGTCGCCTAACCAAGATTCCTCTCTCCAGGACTGCTGCGATTTGTGGCAATACACCTTGACCGGCATCCGCCTGCAAAGCTTCCACGCAACTCCGCCTTTCTGCAAAAGCCATTTCGGTTTGCAAGTCTTCTCGGACAGCTTAAACTCGTTCGGCGCAGTGCCTGAAGCTGCAGAATTTCTTTTTCGGTCTGGGACCATGAGTGCATTTCAAATAACTCGCCGCGTCGGATTGGCTTTCCTCTTTCTCTTGCCGCCTCTCTCCGTCTCCGCGCGCGTCCCCAAATTCAGCTTGCCGTCCGAGACTCTGGCCATCCTCGACAAGATTTATTCCTTTGACCTTGATGGAGCTACACAAGCAGCACGGCACATGCAACAGGAACAATCCGATCATCCGCTTGGATTTCTGCTGGAAGCAGAAGCCATGTGGTGGCGGACCTGGTGTACTTCCGCGGATTTCAAATTTGGTATGACCGACGCCCGGCGCCGCCCCAAGCTCGAATCCGATCGCCGTTATTTGGAGCTATCTACAAAGGCTTTGTCGCGCGCAGAAGCTCACATCAGGCAGAGTGAGTCCGCGGAAATGCAATTTTATGCCGGCATGGCAGAAGCCTCTTTGGCGCGGATGTACGGGTTGCGCTCTGAGAATCGCAACGCAGCCCGCTCCGGCGTCCGCGCGCGTGAACATCTCTTGCGCGCAAAGACTCTGGACCCCGATCTCGCCGACGCCGATTTCGGTTTGGGCCTTTACAACTATTATGTGGATACCTTGAGCGCCGCAGCCAAGATTCTGCGATTTTTCATGGGTATCCCAGGAGGGTCGAAACAAGAGGGAGTGCGCCTGCTCGAGCACGCCATCGCGCAAGGGGTTCTCACTTCCAATGTTGCGCGTTTTTATCTTGCCCTGAATCTGCATCGTTACGATCAGCAGTATGAAAAGGCGCTCAGCGTCCTCGGCCCACTCGCTGAAAAATATCCGGCGAACCCGCTATTTCAACTGGCGTGCGGCGACCTCTATGCCAAACTAGGCCGCAAGCAGCAAGCCTTGGCCTGTTATCGCGCCGCAAGCGCGCTACCCGTCCAGAATATGGAGTGTCAGGCGCACGTGCGGGACTTGGTGCGCGCCTCAATTGCATCGCTTGGTGCGCAATAAGACCGCCGGCTTTCTCAGAGTCACATCTACGATTTGCGACGATACCCGACGCCGTCGTCTCCTTCACTCGGACCCTGCCCGAATCCGCATTGACCTCATGCCCTCCCAGATGGTAATGGTGTAGGGTTGCCTGAGTCCCCGGATTCGTGGCAAAGTGCGGCCACACGCAGGGGCGGAGTAAAGGCTGGGTGGCATTCCCCGAATCCCGGCTTGTCGCGGTCAACGCGCAACACAAATTTGGCATCTCACCCCAAAAGAACGCTGGCGCCACCGGCTCTCGCCGCTCGCGCAGGCAAGTTGGCCTCGGCACAACTGAGGGCGTCAGAAAAGATGAAGGAGTCTCAATGAAGCGGTCTTGGACAGCACTGGCTGTCGCCCTGGCGGCGATTTATGTAGTAGGCGGCTGCAACGACTATGGCAACACGTTTCAGAACAACACGGGCGCCGGGATATCTTTTCTTGCGCCTGCCCAGATCAGCGCCGGCAATGGGGACTTTACTCTGACCGTAAATGGTCAGGGCTTCGTCCTAAAAACAGTTGTGCAATGGAATGGCAAGCCCCTTGCCACAACGGTCCCCGTGGACAGTAACGGAGCCGCCCTGGGCAACATCGTCACCGCGACCGTTCCTGCTGCCTTGGTTACAAAGCCCGGCGTAGCTACCATTATTACTCTGAATCCTGCCTCCGGCGCGGGCCAAAACGGCCTCTCCAATCCCATCGCCTTCGTCATCACTCCGCCGCCGAATCCGCTGCCAGTACTTGCGAACATCGCTCCCAATACTAAAGTGGTGGGCAGTCCAGATTTCACTTTAACTCTCAATGGTTCTGGCTTTCTTCCCGCTTCGGACCCCTCGGGCGGCTCCCAAGTAAAGTGGAGCGGCGCACAGCAGTCGCAATTGACCGTTGTGGGCACTACAACTTCCAATCAGATTACGGCAACGGTTCCCTCGGGCCTGCTCGCGAACTCGAGCACCTCGAGTGTCGCCGTCAGCGTTACCGTTTTTAATCCGCCGTCTCCGCCTCCGGCGGGTTGCGTGACGGCTTGTAACGGAGGTGGCGGCGGCGGCTCAAGCGCTTCGGCAATCTTTACGATTTGTGGCAGCGGGCAATCCTCGTGCACCCCATTGGCCGCTGCAAAAGCAACCGGTACCGCGGCGGAAATGGCTGCCGAAGAGACTCCAGCGTTGAGTCTTGACGGCCGCTACGTTGCCTACACTGCCCTGCAGAGCGATCGCGCGCAAATCTTCCTGCGAGATACTTGTGAGGGCACACGGGCAGCGTGCCAACCGCGTACCACTCTTCTCTCCGCGGCGGCCGATGGCACTCCAGCAAACGACGAAAGCCACGCTCCTTCCATGAGCTCCGATGGACGCTATGTCGCATTTAGCTCGGCGGCGACTAATCTTGTGGAAAATGCGCCACCGGGCCGCCAGGTCTATCTGCTCGATACTTGTGCGGGAGCAGGAGATTCCTGCCAGCCATCCACGCATCTCATCTCTGTCGATCCGAATGGGGCACTAGTGGGAACGGAAAGTATTTTGCCTTCCGTCAGCGCCTCGGGACGTTTTGTCGCATTTTTGGCCATTAGTCCCAGCCATTCCTCCAAGGCGGCGTCCCCGCAATCGAACACGCCTGTGAGTGGCAGCAACAGTGGTTACCGTCAGGTCTTCATCCGCGACACTTGCCTCGGCGCCACCAATTGCACGCCTAAGACGACCCGGATTTCGCTTCAACCAGGTGATGGGACGGCATCGGTCGCAAAACCAGCCGGCCCCGTTTTGAGCGGCAATGCAGGGCGCGTTGCCATCGCGGGCGCGAACGCAGCCACGCTCTTCACTCGTTCGGTTGCCGTGGATGATCGCATTTTTCTAGCAATTGCAAACCAGCAGCACTGAGCCGGCTCAGCGCCGAGGTCCATTCTCAGTTGAACCGCACTTTGATATCCGGCCGCTTCTCCAGGTGTACCGAATCGATGAAGCGCACTTGACGTTCATCCAGCGTCAAGATCATCGAGCTGGTGCGCACACCTTCCCCAAAAAACCGCACGCCCTTCAGTAAGTTTCCGTCCGTGACGCCAGTACAAGCGAAAATCATTTTCTTGCCCGGCGCTAGATCTTCCGTGTCGTAAATGCGTTTCAAGTCCTTTACACCCATTTTCGCCAGGCGTTCCGCATGCTCCGGTTTGCTGACCACCAGCCTCGCTAGAATCTGCCCGTTCAGGCAGCGCAGCGCCGCCGCCGTCAGCACGCCCTCCGGAGCCCCGCCCGTGCCCATCACCGCGTGCACGCCCGTTCCTACCACGGCCGCAGAAATTCCCGCCGAGAGGTCGCCATCACCAATCAGACGGATGCGCGCGCCCGCCGTGCGTATCTCTTCAATGATCTTTTCGTGCCGCGGCCGGTCCAGCACGATCACCACAAGATCCTCGACATCGCGGTCCAGCCGTTTGGCAATCGCCTTCAAGTTGTCCGCTACCGGCGCATCCAAATCTACTGCACCCTTGCACGACGGCCCCACAACCAGTTTTTCCATATACAGGTCCGGCGCGTGGAGCAATCCGCCGCGTTCGCTCGCCGCCAATACCGCGATGGCGTTCGCCGCGCCTGTTGCGCACAGGTTCGTTCCTTCCAGTGGGTCCACCGCGATATCCACTTGCGGAAACAATGCTTTTGGAGCGTGCGTTCCCAGTCCGACCTTTTCGCCGATGTACAGCATCGGCGCCTCATCGCGCTCGCCTTCACCGATCACGATCGTTCCGTCAATCTCCACCGAATCCATCGTCTTGCGCATCGCTTCCACGGCCACTTCGTCGGCATGGTGCCGGTCCCCGAATCCCATCGTGCGCGCCGCCGCAATTGCGGCGTTTTCCACCACACGCAAAAAATCCAGGCTAAGTTGTTCTTCCATCCGCCCCTCTCCTCGATTTCCGGTGCTGCCGGCGGCCAATCATAGGCCAATTGCCCTCTCATCGTCGACTACCGGTTGCGTCTCTGTGCCGAATACCCTATATAATCCTCCGCGATCGTTTTGCCATGAGGTGCTCCATGATTCGCAGCTCGTTCGCTGGTTTTCTGTCCCTGAGTTTTTGTGTGGCTACTAGTTTTGCGCAATCCAGTCCGTGCTCCCTCAGCGACCACACGGAGTACTCGAAAAAAATAAAAGAGTTCACCACGGAATCCTTCTTCAGTACCGAACTCGTCGACCATCTTCCTCTCAGCTCTTGCGTTCCGGCTCCCGATGTTTTTTTCCATCACATCGTGGGCGCTCCCGATGTTCTCGATTACACCAAGGACATCAACGCCTATTTCCGCCTGCTCGCCAGCAAGAGCCCCCGCGTCAAAGTTTGGAGCATCGGCACTTCCGAAGAAGGCCGCGAGATGCTCGTCGCCGCCGTTTCTGACGAAGCCAATCTCTCCAAGCTGGATCGCTACAAAGAAATCACCGCTCGCCTCGCCGATCCTCGTGGCCTTACTGAAGCTGAAGCGCAAAAGCTCATGGCCGAAGGCAAGCCCATCTACTGGGCCGATGGCAGCATCCATTCCCCCGAAACCGGCTCTCCGGAAATGCTCATGGAACTCGCCTACCGTCTCGCAGTGGAAGACACGCCCTTCATTCAAAAAATTCGCCGCGATGCCATCGTGCTCATCACCCCCATTGTCGAAGTTGACGGCCACGACCGCATGGTGGACATCTACATGCAGCACAAGAAACATCCCGACCAGCCGCCGTACCCCCTCATCTGGTGGGGGCATTACGTTTCTCACGACAACAATCGCGACAATCTGGGCGTTAGCCTCGCGCTCTCCCGCAATATGCTGAAGACCTATCTCGACTGGCATCCCACCGTGATGCACGATCTCCACGAGTCGGTCCCTTATCTCTACATCATGACTGGCACCGGTCCTTACAACGCCTGGCTCGATCCCATCGTCATCAGCGAATGGCAGGAGATGGCCTATCACGAAATCGAGGAGATGACCAAGCGCGGCGTCATCGGCGTTTGGACACACGGTTTTTACGACGGCTGGGCCCCCAACTATCTGCTCTCTATCGCCAACAATCACAACTCCATCGGCCGTTTCTACGAAACTTTCGGTAATGGCGGCGCCGATACCCGTATCCGGACTCTTCGTCCTCCCGACACTAGCCGCGAGTGGTATCGCCCCAATCCTCCGCTCCCCAAAGTGAAATGGTCCGCCCGCGACAATATCAACATGCAGGAGAGCGCCATTCTCTTCGGCATGAACAACCTCGCCTCCAACGGACAGAAATTTCTGAACAATTTTTACTTGAAGAGCAAACGCGCCGTCGCGAAAGCCCGTACCGAGGGCCCCGCCGCTTGGGTCTTTCCTGCTGATGACCCGCGTCCCGCTGAACAAGCCGGGCTCCTCAATCTTCTTGGGCTTCAGGGTGTCGAAGTTCATCGCCTGGAAAAGGAATTGCGCATCCCCGCCGCCCAGAGTGGCCAGGAAGCGGGCAGTGACAAGGAGAAGGATAAGGAAAAATCAGGCGAAAAATCCGAAGCCGCTGGTAAATCGAAAGAAGAAAAGAAACCTGCCGATACCGTCATTCCTGCAGGCAGCTACGTCGTCCGCATGGACCAGCCCTACAGCCGCCTTGCCGATATGGCCCTCGACACCCAGTATTACAGCTCGCGCGATCCGCGTTCCTATGATGACACCGGTTGGACTCTCGGCGCGTTGCGCAATGTCAGGACCACGCGCGTCACCGACCTCTCCATTCTCAGCTCCGCCATGCAGAAAATGAGCAGGATCGATCCCCCGGGCGGAATCGACGGCCAGGGCAAAGTCTTCCTCATCCAGCACAACACGGCCAATGCCCTAGCCGCCCTCCGCTTCCGCCTCTCCAGCATTTCCATGGAAGCCGCCGAAGATTCCTTCGAAGCCGACAGCATCAAGTTCAAAGCGGGCTCTTTCATCATTCGCAACGGGGATCGCGCCCAGCTAGAAAAGGCCGCCAAAGAATTAGGAATCAAAATCCATTCCACGAGTGGCAGCTTGAGCGTCAAGACGCATGCACTTGCCGTTCCGCGCGTCGCTCTCGTCCACAATTGGCAGAACACTCAGAATGATGGCTGGTTCCGCATTCCGATGGAGGAGTTGAAAGTTCCATACACCTACGTCGCCGATACCTGGCTGCGCGAAAACCAGAACCTCCGCGAAAAGTTTGACGTCATGATTCTCCCACCCATGGGTGGTGGTGGCCCCGCGGGTCTGAGCGCCGTGCTCCGTGGCTTGCCGATGCGTGGTGATCCTCGCCCCTGGAAAAATTCTGCCGAGACTCCCAACTTTGTGGCCCCTGGTCTCGATTCCACGGACGACACTCGCGGTGGTCTCGGCTATCAGGGTCTTGCCAATCTTGAGCGCTTTGTGCGTGATGGCGGCTTGCTCATAGCTGTGCAAACGAGCGCTTCGCTCCCCGTTGCCGGCGGTATGACGGAAATGGTGAACGTTACCGATGCTCGCGCCATGCAAGCGCCCGGTAGCGTGGTGCTCTCCACCATCGACGACAAGAAAAGCCCCATCACTTACGGTTATGACGATAAGCTCTACGTCTATTTTCGCCAGGGACCCGTCATCGCCGTCGGCGGCAATTTTGGCGGCCCCGGCGGAGGGCCCGACGAAGGCGCAGGCACTTCCGCGCGTTCCAGCGGACGCGGCACGGCCAGCGATCCCGACATAATTCAGGGGCGCACTTACGAGCCTCCCGAAAGACCCGTGAAGCGTTCCCCCCACGAGCAAGAACTCTACGTTCCTGAAGATCTGCCGGACTTTGCCCGCTTCGCGATTCCTCCGAAGGATCAGCAGCCGCGTGTCGTTCTGCGCTTTGCCCCTGAAAAAGACTTGCTCCTGAGCGGAATGATCACCGGCGGCAACGAAATTGCGGAAAAGCCTGCCGTCGTGGATGTTCCCCACGGAAAAGGCCACGTCGTTCTTTTTGCCAACAATCCCATGTGGCGCGGCGAAACCATGGGCAGCTATTTTCTCGTCTTCAACGCCATGCTCAACTTCGACCACCTGGACGCTGGCAGCGCCGCCGCTCCTGCCCCAAAATAATCGTGTGAGCCCGCAGCAAGAATCTCACTCTTGTAGGGACGGCCTTCCGAGGCCGTCCGCTCTTCGCTTGTAGTGGCGGGTCTTCAGGCCCGTGCTTTTCTCTTTCTTTCTGTGCGCTTTCCCCCGCCGCTCTTTCATCTCTTCCAGACTCGGTTACAATGCTGCGCGGAGGATCCATGTCCAAATCCCGCAGGCATTTCTTGACTCAGACTTCGCTCGGTCTCCTCGGCGCAGCCGTCGCCACGAATACCAGCGGGCAAGTCCACGCAGACGAACTCAGGCAAGATCCCGCGCAACTTCCTCCCGGCGCGCCGCCCGCTTTCGGCACCGGACCTGCCGTTGGCCCCGAAGTCTCGCCTGTGACTTTCGCCCAAGCTGAAAAGCTCGTCCAAGTGAATTTGTCAACCGCAGACCGCGCCCTCGCCGCTGAAACTTGGCGTGTGAATCTAGCCTCGCTCTACGAACGCCGCACCGGTCCTCACACGATCGCGCTCGAACCTACACTCGCACCCTTCTCGCGCTATCATTCCGTTCTCCCCGGTCAGTCCGCGGGTCCTCAGCGTGATCAATTCATTCGCACCAAATCCGACCCCGGCCCGCTGCCCTCCAACGAAGCTGACATCGCCTTCGCACCGGTAACGCAGCTCTCGCGCTGGATCGAGCAACGCAAACTCACTTCCGAGCGCCTCACTCGAATCTATTTGAAGCGCATCGAGCAGTTCGACCCCAGGCTCCGCTGCGTCATCACCCTCACGCGCGATCTCGCCCTCGCCCAAGCCAAAAAAGCCGACGAAGAAATCGCGGCTGGCAAATACCGCGGCCCCCTTCATGGCATTCCCTGGGGCGGCAAGGATCTTCTCGACACTGTCGGCATCCCCACCACCTACGGCGCCGAGCCTTTTCGCAACCGTATTCCCAAAGAGGATGCCGCCGTCGTGAAGCGCCTACACGCCGCTGGCGCCGTGCTCCTGGCGAAGCTCAGCCTCGGCGCGCTCGCGCTCAACGACATTTGGTTCGGCGGACAAACGGTGAATCCGTGGCTCCTTGAGGAAGGCGCGTCCGGTTCCAGCGCCGGCCCAGGCGCCGCTACAGCTGCCGCCCTGGTGGGTTTCTCGATTGGCAGCGAGACCGGCGGCAGCATCGTCAGCCCCAGCATGCGTTGCGGCGTCACCGGACTGCGCCCCACTTACGGCCGCGTCCCGCGCACCGGCGCCATGACGCTCTGCTGGTCTCTCGATAAGCTCGGCCCCATGACGCGTACCGTCGAAGACGCATTGCTCGTCCTGCAGGCCATTTCCGGACCCGATCCCGGCGATCTTTCCAGTGTCCCCAGCCGTCTCGATTTTGATTCGACCGCCGGCATCAAGGGCCTTCGCGTAGGCTATTTCCCTGCGTGGATGGGTCAAGCTCCTTCCACCGAAGTAGACCGCGCCGCGCTGGCTACTCTACCGAAGCTCGGCCTCGTTCCGGTCGAAGTGTCTCTTCCCAATTGGCCTTACAACTCGCTCAACCTGATTCTCTTCGCCGAAGGAGCCGCCGCTTTTGAGGAACTCACCCTCAGCCACGGCATTGACCAGCTCAAAGTGCAGACGCCAGACGCCTGGCCCAACCTTTTCCGTCAAGCGCGTTTCCTCTCCGCCGTGGATTTTGTCCAGGCCGACCGCTTCCGCCGCAAAGTCGCCGAGGAAATGGCGCGCCTCTTCTCTCAAGTGGATCTGCTGCTCGTTCCCTCTCTGCGCGACGAGATGCTGACTATTAGCAATAACACCGGCCATCCTTCGCTCACGCTTCGAGCCGGCTTCGTCCAAGTCGCCCAAGCCCGCTCGGACTGGGCTCCCGATCCGAAAAATCCGCTGCCAAAGTTTTCTCCCCCACGCCGCGTGCCGCACGGTATCACCTTGATCGGCCGTCTCTTCGAGGAAGGCACCCTCGGGCGCGTTGGCATCGCTCTCGAGCGCGCCTTCGCCGTCGCCGCCGAGCGCCCGCCCTCTTTCTGATTCGCCCGAGATCCAAGATGCCTTCGCAAAGCCTCCGCGAGCGCGAGATAATGCACGCTGTTATGGAGCCATGTTTATGAGCAAAAAGAAAAGAATCTCGCGGCGCGTCTTCCTTGCCAGTGCTGCTAGTGGCGCTGCGTGTGCCATTGTTCCCAGAAGCGTCCTCTGTCGCGGATTCACTCCGCCGAGTGACATGCTGAACATTGCTGCTGTTGGCGTCGGAGGAATGGGCCGCGCCAATCTGATCAATCTCGCCAGCCAGAACATCGTCGCGCTATGCGACGTCGACTGGCGCTATGCCGATAAGGGGTTCGACCACCTTGACATCGATATCGAGCGCCTGAAGAAGCGTATAGAGTTGCCGGCCCCGCCAACGCCTGGACAAGAGTCCGTACCGTTTGATCCTGTCAAGGCCCAGGCTCGGATCGACGGCATGCTCAGGCTGAAATCCATTCACCTGCCGAAAGCCGCGCGCTACACCGACTTTCGCGAAATGCTCGACCGCCAGAAAGATATCGACGCCGTCGTCGTCGCCACACCCGACCACATGCACGCGTCTATCGCCTTGGCTGCTATGGACCTCGGCAAACACGTCTATGTTCAGAAGCCCCTCTGCTGGTCCGTCGAAGAAGCCCGCAAGCTTTCGCGCCGCGCAAAAGAAACCAAAGTCGCCACCCAAATGGGCAACCAAGGTCACTCCTCCGACGATGGCCGTACTGCGGTCGAGTATATCTGGGCCGACGCGATTGGCGATGTGCGCGAGGTCCACATCTGGACCAATCGCCCCCTCGGCTATTGGCCTCAAGGCGTCCCGCGCCCGACCCCGCTGAAGCCCGGGCCCGAACCTCTCAAATGGAGCGGCCGCGACGTTAACACGCGCCTTGCCGCAGCCCTCTGCGGCGATTACCCCGTCCCCAGTGGCCTCGCCTGGGATCTTTTTCAAGGTACCTGCGCTTCCAACGTGGACTACCACCCCATCTATCACCCCTTCAATTGGCGCGGCTGGACCGATTGGGGCGTCGGCGCCATCGGCGATATGGGTGCTCACTTGATCGACCACACCATGTGGGCGCTCAACCTCGGCTTTCCCACCAGCGTCGAAACCGTCTCGACTCCCTTCAACGGCGCCTCTTACCCCAGCGCCACAGTGACGTTCTACGAATTCCCCGCGCGCGGTTCCATGCCGCCAGTCAAATTGACGTGGTACGACGGCGGCCTCAAGCCCAACAAACCCGAAGAGCTCGGCGACGAGGAACTGAAACAAGAAGGAGGCGCCCTGCTCATCGGCAGCAAAGGCAAACTCCTCCACGACACCTATGGCTACAGGCCGCGCCTTTTGCCCAAGTCGCTTCACGATTCCTTTGGCAAGCCCGAGCAGAAGCTCCCGCGCATCGCCGCCGAGCACCACGAATTGAATTGGGTCGACGCCGCCAAAGGTAAAGTGGAAGCCTCCTGCCCGTTCGAGTATGCCGCCCGTCTCACCGAGGTCATGCTCCTCGGCATTGTCGCTCTGCGTGCCGGAAGGAAAATCTTCTACGACGGCCCCAACATGCGCGTTACGAACGTGTTGCAAGCCAACGACTTTTTGCGCCGTGCCTACCGCCAAGGCTGGTCAATATAAGCTGCAAGTTTCCGGAGACGGTGTAGCGTCATAATCCTGTGTCACCGGCAGACAGCCTCGTCCCGCAACCGGACAGTGTCCGACACTAAGACCGAGCTTTTAGCGCCTGCTTTCAATAACTTACGATGGTAGCCGGCTTGCACCCTTCATAGCAGTCATGAATACATTACTGCGCGACCTTCGTTACGGAATGCGGACCCTGACGCGAAATCCCACCTTTGCCGCGGTCGCAGTCCTTACAATTGGGATTGGCATCGGGGCGAGCACCACCATCTTCAGTTGGATGCGCCCAATGCTTCTGAACCCGTTGCCCGGCGCCACGCAGGCGGATCGCATTGTGGCCATTGAGAACATGGCACCTGACGGCGAGCCGATCACAACGTCTTATTTGGACTTCCGCGATTTCCGCGACAATTTGAAGCTCGTGAATTTGGTGACGGCGCGCGTGGGAAATGTGTTTTCTGTGGGAGATGTACCAAACACCGTTCAAGTTTGGGGTGAAATGGTGTCGGGGAGCTTTTTCGACATGCTTGGCACACAGCCGCAAGCCGGGCGTTTCTTCTCCGACGCGGAACGCGATGACGCTCAGAACGCGCACGCAGTTGTCGTTATCAGCTACAGCTACTGGAAGAGCCAGTACCACTCGGATCGTTCCGCCATTGGGTCGAGCCTGCGCATCAACCGCACGCCGTTCACCATTGTAGGTGTGGCCCCTGAAGGTTTCCACGGCACACGCTCGGGACTGGACTACGAGATGTGGATGCCGCTGACCATGTACGGCCAATTGACCCACACAGGGACTTGGATGTTGCGCGACCGCAACACGCGCAACTTCATGATGTTCGCGCGGCTCGCGCCCGGCGTAACCATAGAGCAGGCGCGTGCCGAAGTGCAAGCGTTAGCCAATCGTATGGCGGTGGCCGACGCGGACGCGGACCAAGGAATTGGCGCGACAGTGTTGCCGGTTTGGCAATCGCACTTTGGGACCCAGTCGGTTCTCCTGACGCCGATTACCATCCTGATGGGAGCCAGCGGAGTAGTGCTGCTGATTGTCTGCGCTAACCTGGCAAACCTGCTGCTGGCGCGCGCGACTGGGCGGCTGAAAGAGTTTAGCGTGCGGCTGGCGATGGGCGCGCGGCCCACGCGACTGATACAGCAGCTTCTCACCGAAACACTGCTGATGGCGGTGGCCGGCTCGGTGTGCGGCTTGCTACTGGCAAACTTGCTGGGCGGCGCGCTGCGCTGGCTGCTTCCCGCAGTCGCGAGGCCGGCAATGTTGCAACCGCCGCTCGACGGACAGGTCCTGGCATTTACAATGGCGCTGGCATTTGGCGTCGCTATTCTTGCGGGATTGGCTCCTGCACTGCACGCTTCGCGGGCCAACGTCAACGAGATGCTGAAGGAGGGCGGCCGCAGCGGGAGTTCCGGCGCGCATTCGCACCGCTTACGCGGGCTGCTGGTGACCTCCGAGGTGGCTCTGGCGGTGATCGCCTTGGTAGGCGCGGGACTATTCCTGAAGAGTTTCCAAACCGCGCAGGCCATCGACCCGGGCTTCAAGCCGGAGGGTGTGGCCCTGGCGCGTTTCGATTTTTCCTCAGCCGGCTATGATGCGCGGCAGACCGACAGTTTTTGCCGACGTCTCCGCGAGCAGTTGGAGCGCCAGCCTGGAGTGACCGCGGTCAGCTATGACGACTCACCGCCTTTAGGATTTAGCGGCGGAAACTGGGAAACGCTTGAGGTGGAAGGCTATGTTCCCGGCCCAAACGAGAATATGAAGATCTACAGGGACTTGGTGTCTCCTGGCCACTTCGAGGCGATGAAGATACCGCTGGTGGAAGGGCGCGACTTCGACCTGCGCGACGACGCCACGTCCCTAAAGGTCATGATCGTCAATCAGGAGTTTGTGCGGCGCTTCCTTGCCAATCGCAGCGTGATCGGCCGCAAGGTGCATGGGTGGGGCGAATGGTTCACGGTCGTGGGGGTGGCTAAGGACAGCAAGTATCACCGCGTCACGGAGAATCCGCAGCCGTACTTTTATATTCCCATCCGGCAGATTTTCCGGCCAGAGTATGGCTTGACGTTCAACGTGCGAACTTCAGGACCTGTCAATGAAGCGATTGCGGCGCTGCGCCGTGAGGCAACGGCAATTGATCCGGAGCTGACCATCTTCGATGCCGAGCCCATGACGGAGTACGTTGCCGCGTCGCTCTTCGGTGCTAAGGTCGCGGCCAGCCTCTTGAGCGTGCTGAGCGGGCTGGGCCTGCTGCTGGCAGCTATCGGTCTGTACAGCGTCATGGCGTATGCGGTGGCGCAGCGGACCGGCGAGATCGGGATTCGTGTCACGCTAGGCGCGCAGCCTGGGGACATCATGCGGCTGGTGATCCGGCAAGGGTTAGCATTCGCGGCAGCGGGCCTGATTGTGGGTTCGCTGGCGGCTGCTGCGCTGGCGCGCGTGGTGTCGGCCATGCTGGTGGGGGTGGGGCCGACTGATGCGCAGGTGTATGCTGTGGCGGCTGCATTTACGGCACTAGTCACGCTAGCCTCGGCGGCCATCCCCGCGTGGCGCGCGCTACGCGTGGACCCGGCGGTGGCGCTCCGCTGGCAATAGAGTTAGGCGGCGTATTTCAGCCGAATCTCACCATTCCCTTGCCCGCCGGGTGCCCTGCCCTCGGTTTTGGAGGGCGGGGCAAGAATCCGCCGCTTACAAAATGCAAATTTCATAAGTTCTTTATTTTGATATTCATCCACATTTGGTGGGGGGTGAGGGGTAGCGCCACATGTCGGACTTTAGCCTTACGGAACTCCGCCTCGGAACCACAGATAACCAAGACCTCGCGTGGCCGCTGGCCGAAAACTGTCCCTTTGGCCGTTGCTTTTAACGCGCAATTCCGATATTAATTTTACCCATCAGTAGGTCCTTTCTTTACTTTTCCTAGAGGGACGAAGCATGTCCCGCCAGGAGTTCTCAGGCATGGAAGCCCGGCCATCAACCTGTCTCCGCGCTGACGCGCGAGCCCGCTCTTTTTCCTCCGGGGTGCCTCTCTTGGCAATCTGTTTGGGGCAAATTCTCGCATAAGAAAGGGGACCCATGGTTCGCAAATGGGGGTCCTTCTCCCTTGTTGTCCTCGCCATTTTATTTGCCGGGCCGGTTGTGCATGCACAAATTGACTCAGGTCTGCATGCTCGTCCTCGAATCACGCAAAGCATCAATGAAATGGATCGTGTGGCGCTCACGGGCAATACGCATCCCGAAGCCAGCCTTGCGAACGATCGTGGCCCTGTGGCGAACAATTTCCCCATGGACCACATGCTCCTTCAATTGAAGCGCTCTCCTGAGCAGGAAAAAGCGCTCCAGCAATTCATTGACGAACTCCACACCAAAGGTTCGCCAAACTTCCATCACTGGCTGAGCGCGCAAGAATTTGGTGAGCGCTTCGGCTTGGCAAAGCCTGACCTCGATGCAATCACAGCTTGGCTTCAATCCCATGGCTTTCGCGTCAACGTAGTCTATCCCAGTGGCATGCTCATCGATTTCTCCGGCACCGCCGCCCAGGTACGCACTGCCCTGCAGACGGAAATTCACTATCTCGATGTCAAAGGTGAGAAGCACGTTGGCAATATCAGCGATCCACGAATTCCCGCCGCACTCGCTCCCGTTGTGGTCGGCGTCGTCTCTCTTCATGATTTTCGGCCCCATACCATGCACAAGATGCATCGGCCCCGGCCGCAGTTCACATTCCCTGATCCGTCTGGCGGCACTGCCTATGCGCTCGTGCCCGCGGACTTGGCCAAGATTTACAATTTAAATCCGCTCTTCAGCGCGGGTATTTCCGGCCAGGGCCAGACCATCGTGCTCATTGAAGACACCGACGTCTTCAACGCTTCGGACTGGACCGCTTTCCGCTCGACCCTTGGCCTGTCCGGCTATACTTCTGCCTCGTTTGCTCAGGTGCACCCCGCGTCTCCCTCCGGTCCCAATAATTGCGGTGCTCCTGGCGCCTTTGCGCCTGACGACGCCGAAGCCATTCTCGACGCCGAATGGGCCAGCGCTTCGGCACCGAGCGCTGCCATTGAAATGGCGGCTTGTGCCAACACCGGCAGTACCTTCGGCGGCCTGATTGCCCTTCAGAACCTCATCAACGCCAGCACCGCACCTCCCTCGATCATGAGCATCAGCTATGGCCAGTGCGAAACCGTGAACGGCGCGGCCGCCAATGTTGCTTACAATTCCGCTTATCAGCAAGCCGTCGCCGAGGGTGTCTCTGTCTTCGTGGCCGCTGGCGACAGTGGCGCGGCCGGTTGTGACAATAGCGTCTCCGAAGCAACTCACGGCATCGCCGCCAACGCCTTTGCTTCCACTCCCAACAACGTTGCCGTCGGCGGCACCGATTTCAGCGACACTTACTCCGGCACCAACGCTACCTACTGGAATTCCAGCAATACGTCCGCCTTCGGTTCGGCCATCTCTTACATTCCGGAAATCCCCTGGAATGATTCCTGCGCCGGCGCACTTCTCACTGCTTACGTGGGCTACAGCCCAACCTACGGCTCAACAAGTCTTTGCAACGATCCGGTCTACGGCTCCCTCTTCCAGACCACCGTGGGTGGAGGAGGTGGCCCCAGCCAATGCGCAACCGGGGCCCCGTCTACAAGCAGCGTCGTCAGCGGCACTTGCCAAGGATGGCCGAAACCTTCCTGGCAGAGCGTACTCGGCAATCCCAACGACGGCGTGCGCGACACTCCGGACGTTTCGCTCTTCGCTGCCGATGGACTCTGGAGCCACTTCTACATTTTCTGCTGGTCGGATACTAAGAACGGCGGGGCTGCCTGCGGCTCCGATCCAAGCGCTTGGTCCGGCGCCGGCGGCACGTCTTTCGCTTCGCCCATCATGGCGGGCATCCAGGCGCTCATCAATCAGAAAGCCGGCGGGCCTCAAGGCAATCCCGCCCCCTTTTATTACCAGTTAGCTGCGGCAGAATATGGCTCCGTCGGCAACAGCTCTTGCAATTCCGATAAGGGCAACACCGTCGCCGGCAGCTGCATTTTCTACGATGTCGCTTCGGGTGACATGGATGTGGATTGCGTCGGGCCCAACTGCTTCCTCGCCGATGGCTCCGTCGGCGTCCTATCAACTTCCAATACATCCTTCGCCCCTGCTTACGCCGGCAACGTCGGCTGGGACTTCGCCACCGGCATCGGCACCATCAACGCCGCCAACTTGGTCAACAACTGGCCCACGTCCTCATCACAACCCAGCTTCACCCTCTCCGCATCCCCCGCAAGCCTGGCTTTCCTGCAGGGCGCGTCGGGCTCGACTACCATCACGGTCCATCCTTTGAATGGATTCAGCGGCAATTTGAATTTGACTGCCTCCGGTCTGCCCAGCGGAGTCACTGCCAGCTTCGGGACTAATCCCGCAATGACGAGCAGTCTCATGACTCTATCCGCTACCGGCACGGTAGCTGTCGGTACCTACACGATAACCGTCACGGGCGTTTCAGGCAGTCTGAGTAGCACAGCCACCATCTCGCTAACCGTGAGTCCTGTAGGCAATTACACTCTCTCTTCTTCTCCGAGCAACGTGACGATTGTGCAGGGAGCCGCTGGCGCGAGCACGATCACGGTCACTCCGCTGAACGGTTTCAATAGCAGCGTCAGCTTGTCGGCCTCCGGTCTGCCGAGCGGTGTAACCGCGTCGTTCAACCCTACCAGCACGGCGAGCAGTAGCACATTGACGCTTACGGCCAGCAGCACGGCAACAACAGGGACGGTCACGGTAACGGTCACAGGTTCGTCGGGCAGCTTGACGAACAACACCACGGTTTCTCTGACCGTGAACGCTCCGCCGAACTTTGCGCTTTCTGTATCGCCCAACAGCTTGACGATGTCGCAGGGAACCATCGGCACGAGCGCGATCACGGTCAGTCCGCAGAACGGTTTCAATGGCAGCGTCAGCTTGTCGGCAGCGGGTATGCCCAGCGGAGTGACGGCGTCGTTCAACCCAGGCAGCACAACGAGCGGCAGCACATTGACGCTAACGGCCAGCAGCACGGCAACAACAGGAACAGTCACGGTAACGGTCACAGGTGTGTCAGGCAGCTTGACGAAGACCGCCACGATTTCCCTGACGGTGCAGTCGGTTCCCACACTTCCTTCGGTTTGGAGTGACGGGGATATCGGAGCGGTGGGCGTGGCGGGAAGCGCCAATTACGCGAGCGGGACGTTCACGGTGGCGGGAGCAGGGCAAGGGACTCTGTTCGCCAGTTCGGATGGCTTCCATTATGTCTACCAGTCGCTATCGGGAGACGGGACGATGGTGGCGCGGGTGGTGAGCTTGCAGGGTAGCGCAGCGCAGGCGGGAATCATGATGCGCGAGACGCTGAACCCGGGTGCGAACCACGTGTATCTGTTCGACTATTCGTCGAGCATCTACATGACGGAGCGGACGAGCACGGGAGCGAGCAGTTCGTATCAGTCGTTGGGAAGTGGGGCTTTGCCGTACTGGATCAAGCTGGCGCGAAGCGGGAATGTATTCACGATGTACAGTTCCGCGGATGGAATGAACTGGTTGCCGTTGGGGACGAGCCAAACGGTAAGCATGGCGCAGAATGTGTACGTGGGACTGGCCGTAAGCAGCCGAACCACTTCCTCGCTAGCTACCGCGACGTTCGACAGCGTATCGGTGAGTTCAGCGGCAGCGCCAGCGCCAGTGATTACCGCGGTCTCGGCGACGACGGGATCGATCGGCAGCCAGGTAGTGATTTCAGGTAGTGGATTTGGAGCGCTGCAAGGTGGGAGTGCGGTGTTGCTGAATGGCGGAGCGGTGACGGTGAACACCTGGAGCGGCACGTCGATCAGCGTCACGATACCGGCGGGAGCGACCTCCGGGTCCTTGCTCGCTTCCATCGCCCCGAGCATGAATGACAGCAATGCGATTCGTTTTACGGTGACGGCGCAGCCGCTGCCGGTTTCCTGGTTGGACCAGGACGTAGGGGTGGTGGGCTTGGCGGGGAGTGCCGGTTACGCGAACGGGACGTTCACGGTGGCGGGAGCGGGGCAAGGGACTCTTTTCGCCAGCGCGGACGGGTTCCATTTTGCCTACCAGACGCTAACCGGAGACGGGACGATGGTGGCGCGGGTGGTGAGCCTGCAGGGTAGCTCGGCGCAAGCAGGGATCATGATGCGCGAGACGCTGAACCCCGGAGCGAACCACGTGTATCTGTTCGACTATTCCGCAACGGTGTACATGTCAGAGCGGACGAGCACGGGAGCGAGCAGTTCTTACCAGTCTCTGGGGAATGGGACTTTGCCGTATTGGATAAAGCTGGCAAGAAGCGGGAATGTGTTCACGATGTACAGTTCCGCGGATGGAGCGAACTGGTTGCAATTGGGGGCCAGCCAGACGGTGAGCATGGCGCCGAACGTGTACGTGGGACTGGCGGTGAGCAGCCGCACGACTTCCTCACTGGCCACTGCCACCTTCGACAATGTGTCCATCACTGCGCCTTAGGCGAGGGCGAGCACCCTCTCAGGCGTGGGGACGGCAGAGTCACTTTACGTCTAGCGATTGCAGCTTGGCGTTGACCAAGAACGGATCATTGAATTCCGTCATTTCGCCCCAGCCTTTGCCAAGAACTGGCAGCAGCCGCGCGGAGAGTGGTTTGTGCCATTTCACGGCCAGGCTCGCCATGTCTCCGATGATCAGTGAGAGCTGCTCCGCGCTGATGTCGCCCGGCAGCGGAATGGTATCGAGGCCCGTGCCGCACACCGCCGAATAACTCAGCAGCGCATCGATGGAAATGTGTCCTTCGCTCCAGCGCTGCGCCAGCCGCGTATCCTCCAGGATCGGCAGCATCAATCCGGTATATCCGGTTTGTTTTACTTTGACGTCTTTGACGGCTGCGGTAATCGTCGCCGCGGCCGTCAGGGTTCCACTCATGCCGACGGGCTGCGTCGTCAGATTCTCGATAGCCGTACCGATGGAAATATCTCCTGACGGCGCTGGCGAAAGGTCGATTCCCATGTAGGCCCAGCCGGTCTCTTGATCGATACGTCCCGCGTGGTGCTCGACGTCAAATGCCGTGGCCGCGAGCGCATCGATCAGCCGTTGTCTGGCCATCCCGAGATCCCGCGCATCTTTGAACGCTGCGGCAACAATGTTCGCCGATTCCAGCGCAATCGCAAATTGATGTCCGAATCCCGTATGATACGCCGCCGGAAAAAACGGCGTCAGCGGCGGCACCATCGCGATTGCTGCAAAACGAAAATTACCCTGGCTATGCTCGGTCTCTTCGAGTTTTTTCATCACGCGAGCCGCGGCGCCCACGGCGTTCCAGCGCACGCCTTCTTCACCCGCGACCACGAGGGTTGCGTTCAAGGATTTCGTGTTGAAGAGGATTTCTCCGAGCAGCTCGCCTTGCGCTGCGCTATCGTCCGCGTTCAGCATTGCAGGTCCGATTGACGCCGCAAATTTTTCCCTCACCGCCAGCGCATCGTACTCCTTGAAAAACGCGATGGTCTGTTCCTTCGTCAGCCCGTTGGTGTACTCCGGAAACGGTTGCGTCGCGATGCGAATGGTTTGCACCTGGTATCCGCGCGATTCAAACGTCGTCTGCGCGCGCCGGAGCATTTTCAACGCATCCGCAACTTGCTCCTTGTACCGCACGCGATCCAGATTGATAAACGCGGTGATCGCACGAATCTTGGGATTCGCCGGAACCGCCGCAGTCTTCGCTTGCGCGCGTAGAATTCCACAGTTGCCGGCCAAAGCCAACAACAGTACCGCGACAGAGTTTCGTAGGAATCGAATCAAGGTGTGTGAATTTGGATGCATGGGACAATGCTCCTCTAAGTGCGCCGCCGCAGCGGGCGCGCCCTTAGAGTTTACAAGATTCGGACGGATCCAGGATTAGTTGGATGGAAAAAAATGTAGGGGCGGACTTTCAGTCCGGCCCCGCGACCTCTACACGTACGCGGCGATGCCGGTGATGCGTTCGCCGATGACCAGCTTGTGAATGTCATTCGTCCCTTCGTACGTAAATACGCTTTCGAGGTTGTTCATGTGCCGCATGATGCAGTAATCGTCGACGATGCCGTTTGCGCCGAGAATGTCGCGGGCCTTGCGCGCCGTATCCAGTGCGATGCCCACGTTGTTCATTTTCAGCATCGAGATATGCGACGGGTCAACTTTTCCGTTGTCCTTCAAGCGTCCAACGTGCAGCGCCAGCAATTGTCCCTTCACGATTTCCGTGATCATCCACGCGAGTTTTTCCTGCACCAATTGGTGTGAGGCGATGGGCTTGTTGGCAAATTGCTTGCGCGTTTTCGCGTACTGCAGCGCTGTGTCGTAGCACGCCATCGCCGCTCCCAGCGCGCCCCAGCCAATTCCATAGCGCGCCTGGTTCAAGCAACTCAGCGGCCCCTTCAGTCCTACAACGCCGGGTAAGAGATTTTCTTCGGGAATTTCGCAATCGCTGAACGACAATCCGGAAGTCACCGAAGCGCGCAGCGACCATTTTCCGTGTACGTCCCAGGCTTTGAATCCCGGCGCCCCCTTTTCAACCAGAAATCCGCGGACTTTATCGTCCTCTGCTTTGGCCCACACCACCGCCACGTCGGCGATTGACCCGCTGGTAATCCACATCTTTTCGCCGTTCAAAATATATTTGCTGCCCTTCTTCACTGCACGCGTCAGCATCCCGCCCGGATTCGATCCGAATTGCGGTTCCGTCAATCCGAAGCAGCCGATGGCTTTGCCCTGCTGCAAGAGCGGCAGCCATTTACTTTTCTGCGTGTCGCTCCCATAGGAATAAATCGGATACATCACCAGCGCGCCCTGCACGGAAACAAAACTGCGCAACCCGGAATCTCCGCGCTCCAGCTC
>Ga0137415_10000244_pt1 | contig 48348 bp, 10 predicted proteins | sample CZODoug3_1_1_16f_FD_183082 | JGI IMG/M metagenome (GOLD analysis project Ga0137415, IMG submission 183082) | Vadose zone soil fungal communities from Angelo Coast Range Reserve, California, USA - CZODoug3_1_1_16fungal (Hybrid Assembly) | ecosystem: Environmental > Terrestrial > Soil > Vadose...
ACGGACCATTCGGCGCCGTCAACCCATTCGACGCACCATCAGAATTCACCGCACTGCCACGGATCACCGCCAACACCTGGTGGCCCTCGCGCTCGGCGTCCGACAGCCTCTCCAGCACCAGCATCCCGACGCCCTCGGCCCAGCCCACACCGGCCGCGGAGTCGGCGTACGACCGGCACCGGCCATCCGCCGAAAGTCCGCGCTGCCGGGAAAACTCCACGAAGACGCCCGGCGTAGACAGCACCGTCACGCCACCGGCCAGCGCCAGTGAACACTCCCCGTTGCGCAGCGCCTGAGCCGCCAGATGCAGCGCCACCAACGACGATGAGCAGGCTGTATCGACCGTCACCGTCGGACCTTCCAGACCCAGGGTGTACGCCACCCGGCCGGACGCCACGCTGGGAGCGCTGCCGTTCCCCCGGAAACCCTCGAACTCCGCATCGCCCAGCAGCGTCGAATAGTCGTTGTACATCACCCCGGTGAACACGCCGGTCCGGCTGCCAGCCAACGACGTCGGCGCTATCCCCACCCGTTCAAATGCTTCCCACGACACCTCCAGCAACAACCGCTGCTGCGCATCGGTCGCCAACGCCTCACGCGGGGACATCCGGAACAGCTCCGCGTCGAAATCGCCGGCTTCGTAGAGAAAACCGCCCTGCCGGGTGTACGTCGTACCGACCGCGTCCGGGTCGGGGTCATAAAGGCGGTCCGCATCCCAGCCCCGGTCATCGGGAAAGGCCGAGACCGCGTCCCTGCCTTCGGACACCAGTCGCCAGAACTCCTCCGGAGTGCTCGCGCCACCGGGATACCGGCAGGCCATTCCGACGATCGCCACTGGATCATCGGCCGTAGCAGGCAATGCCGGTGCGTCCGCTCGTACGTGCGGCTCTGTGCCAAGGTCGCCGGCGAACTGCTCGAGCACATGTTCGGCCAGCTTCGTCGTGGTGGGGTGGTCAAAGACCAGAGTGGCGGAGAGTCGGAGCCCGGTCGCCGTGTTCAAACGGTTCCGCAACTCGACCGAGGTCAAGGAGTCGAACCCCAGCTCCCGGAATGTGCGGTTGGCGTCCACGCCGTCCACCGAGGAATGGCCGAGCACGACCGCGACCGCGTCCCAGACCACGCCCCGGACGAGCTGAGCTCGTTCCTGGGCGGACACCGAACCCAACCGCCGCAGCAAATCCGCGGCCACCGGACCGCCGCCGGCCCGTGCTCGCCGGGCCGCCGTTCCCACCACACCTCGCAACACGGCCGGCACGTCGCCGCGCGACCGCACCGCCGCGATGTCCAGCCGGGCGGCAACCACCACGTCGCGCCCCGTGTCCAGCGCGGCCCCGAACAGCCGCAGTCCCTGCTCGACCGACAACGGTGGCATGCCCTGACGGCGCATCCGGTCAAGATCGGCACCGGACAACGTGGCGGCCATCCCGGTACCGGACTCCCACGCGCCCCACGCCAGCGACACGGCCGGCAGACCCAGTGCCCGGCGGTGTCGCGCCAAGGCATCCAGGCCGGCGTTCGCGGCCGCATAGTTGCCCTGCCCGGGATTTCCCAGCACCCCAGCGATGGACGAGAACAGGACGAAGTCGCTCAGGTCGTGGACGCGGGTTGCGTCGTGCAGGTTCCATGCCCCGGCGAGTTTCGGCTCGAACACAGCGTCAAGACGGGGCAGGTCAAGGGATTCGATCATTCCGTCGGCCAACACCCCGGCGGCGTGCACCACCACCCGAAGCGGATGGGTGTCGCCAATGCCGTCCACCAACTCCTGGACAGCCTCGGGGTCGGCCACATCGCAGGGCACCACGCGAAGATCCACGCCGAGCTCAGCAAGCTCGCCGATCCACTCCGGCACACCCTCGGCGGCTGAACCGCGACGGCTGGCGACGACCACGTGCCGAACACCCATTGCGGACACGAGATGGTTCACCAGGATCCGGCCCAGCCCACCGGTGCCGCCGGTGACCAGTACGGTCCCGTCGGGGTCCCATTCGCGATTCCGCGCGCGCGCCGTGAGCCGGACCAGGCGACCCGCCAGTAGCTTCCCGGCCCGGACGGCCAGCTGCGGCTCGTCCGCGACGAGGGCAGCGGAAAGCGCCGAGGGGAGCGTGTCATCGCCCGATCCGTCCGCGTCCAGGTCCACGAGCACGAACCGGTCGCGGTGCTCGGCCTGGGCCGTACGAACCAGCCCCCACACCGCCGCCGCGGCCGGGTCGTGCCCGCTCAACGCACCGCGGCTGACGAGGACGAGCCTGGATGTCGCCGGGCGCTCCGACGCCAACCACCGGCGCACGAGTTCGAGCGTCGAGGTGGTCAGCTCGCGGGTCGCGCTCACCGGGTCCGCGTGCGCGGCGGTGTTCCCCAGGTTCGCCACCACCACAAGGTCTGGGAGGTCGCCGCCCGAAATTGCCGCCGTACCATCACTGACCTCGACCGACCCGCCACCGCGACGCAGGATTCCGGCCAGGTCGAGGCGGTCCGGCCCGACCACCGTCACCTGCCTGGGCTCGGCGGGCCCGGCACTAACGGGTGACCAGTCGAGTTCAAACAGGCAGTCGCGGCCAGTCGTGCCGCCGAGGTCCTCCGCCGGGGTGGCCCGCAGGACCAACTCGTCGACAGAAGCGACGACGGCCCCGGTGGTGTCGGCGACCGTGAGCGCGATCTGGGTCGAGCCGGACCTCACCACTCGGACCCGCGCCGCGCTCGCGCCAAACGAGTGCAGCGACACGCCGCGCCAGGAGAACGGCATCACGCTTTGCCAGTCACCGTCGAGATCGACGATGGCGGATGCCTGCACAGCGGCGTCGAGCAACGCGGGATGCAGGCCGAAGCCGCCGGCGGTCGGCGCTGTTTGTTCGGGAAGTCCGACCTCGGCGAAGATCTCCTCGCCCCGCCGCCACACGCCGTGCACGCCCTGGAACGCCGGCCCGTAGTCGAACCCGTGGTCGGCGAACCAGTCGTAGAATCCCGCCAGATCAACGGGTTCGGCGCCCTCCGGCGGCCAGCTCGCCGGCAGGTCGGAGTCACCGGTGTGCCCGGCCCGGACCAGAACTCCGGTGGCATGCGGGGTCCACTCGTCCGTCGTTCCCGGCGTACGACTGTGGATCTGGATGTCCCGACGGCCGGTCTCGTCCTCGGCCGCGACCCGCACCTGGATCTGGACGGGCTCATCGTCGGACAGGACCAACGGCGTGGCCAGCGTCAGCTCCTCCACCTGACCGAAGCCGACCTCGTCCGCCGCCCGCAGGGCCAGCTCCAGAAACCCGGTCCCGGGCAACAGCACAACGCCGCCGAACCGGTGGTCGGCCAACCACGGATGCGACCGCAACGACAACCGCCCGGTCAGCAACACCCCGGCACCATCGGCCAACGACACCGCGGCACCAAGGAGCGGATGGTCGGCGGCCGCCAACCCCAACCCGGCCGGATCGCCGGTCCGCGCCGGGCCCATTGGCCAGAACCGCTGATGCTGGAACGCATAAGTCGGCAGATCCACCGATCGCGCGCCGGTGTCGTCGAAGATCCCGGCCCAGTCCACCGGAGGGCCGTGGACGTGCAGCCGCGCCAGCGCCTCGACCGCGGTGGTCTCCTCGTCGCGGTCGGCCCGCAGTGCCGATACCGCACAAACCCCGGAACCGTCAAGAATGTGATGCGTCAAGGCCGTCAGACTCGCATCCGGGCCGAGCTCGAGGAACGCTGCCACGCCGTTGCCCGCCAGCGTCGTGATGGCGTCGGCGAACCGCACCGGCCGGCGTACTTGCCCAACCCAGTACGCCGGATCGCTCCACTGCTCGCCGACGATCTCGCCAGTTACCGTCGACACCGCCGCGATTTCTGGCCGGTGAAACACCAACCCGCTGATCGCCCGTGCATAGTCCGCCAACATCGGCTCCATCAACGGCGAATGGAACGCGTGCGACACATCCAGCGTCTTCGTGCGGTATTCGCGATCGGCGAGCATCTCTTGAACGGCGGCCATCGCGTCCTGGTGACCAGCGATCACCACGGAGCCCGGACCGTTCACCGCCGCCAGTGACACCCCGTCGTGTCCTTCCAACACGGCGGCGACATCGGCCTCGGTAGCCCGAACGGCCAGCATCACCCCACCGGCCGGCAGGGCCTGCATCAACCGAGCCCGGGCGCAGACCAACCCGCAAGCATCCGACAGCGACAGCACACCCGAGATGTGCGCCGCGGCGATCTCGCCAATCGAATGCCCCGCGACGAAATCCGGCCGTACGCCGGATGACTCCATCAGCCGGTACAACGCCACCTCGACGGCGAACACCGCCGGCTGCGTCCAAACGGTACGAGCCAACAGCTCCGGATCGTCGCCCCACATCACGGCACGGACAGATCCGTCCAAGTGCGTATCCAGCTCGGCCAACACCTCGTCGAGGGCCCTGGCGAACACCGGGAATCGTTCGTACAACCCGTGGCCCATCCCGCACCGCTGCGCACCCTGCCCCCCGAACACCACCGCCAGCCCGCCCGCATCCGGCACCCCCCGGGCACCCTCGCGAACACCGTCCTCAGTGGACAACAACACCGCCCGATGCTCGAACAGGGCACGGCTCGTCATCAAGGAAAACCCGACATCCAAAGCCGACCCGTCCACAAAAGACCTCAAGCGCTCGGTCTGGGCCCGCAGGGCCGGCTCCGACTTCGCCGACAGCACCCATGGCACGACGCGCGGCACGACCCGCGGCGCGACAGCCGGGTTGTCAGCCGGATCCGGTGCTTGCTCGTCAGCGTTCTCGACGATGACGTGCGCATTCGTGCCACTGATCCCGAACGACGACACACCGGCCCGCCGAGGCCGGGCGGCATCCGGCCAGGAAGTCGGCTCACTCAGCACCTTGATGGACCCGGAGTCCCAGTCGACGTGACTGGACGGCCGATCGACGTGCAGGGTCCGCGGCGCTACCCCGTGCCGCATGGCCAGCACCATCTTGATGACTCCCGCGACACCCGCCGCCGCCTGGGTGTGACCGATGTTCGACTTCACCGACCCGAGCAACAGTGGCCGCATCCGATTTTGACCGTACGTAGCCAACAACGCCTGCGCCTCGATCGGATCACCGAGCGTCGTCCCGGTGCCATGCCCCTCCACCGCGTCAATGTCCGACGTGGACAGTCCGGCCGACGCCAACGCCTGCCGGATCACCCGCTGCTGCGACGGGCCGTTCGGCGCGGTCAATCCGCTGCTCGCGCCGTCCTGGTTGACCGCCGAACCACGCACCACGGCCAGTATCCGGCGCCCCTGGCGGCGGGCGTCGGACAACCGCTCCAGCACCAGTACGCCCGCGCCCTCCGACCAGCTGGTCCCGTCGGCGGCGTCCGCGTACGCCTTGCAGCAGCCGTCCGGGGCGAGCCCACGCTGCCTGGAGAAGTCCACGAACACGTACGGGGTGTTGATCACCGACACCCCCCCGGCCAGCACGAGCGAACACTCCTGGTTTCGCAGGGCCTGGGCCGCCAGATGCAGTGCCACCAGCGACGACGAACACGCGGTATCGACCGTGATCGCGGGACCTTCGAGGCCGAGGAAGTACGCGAGCCGGCCGGACACGACGCTCATGGTGGCGCCGGTGAGCCGGTGCCCTTCGGCCTCCGGCGGCAACTCGATGTCCGTGCCGTAGCGGGCATCGACCCCGCCGATGAAGGCGCCGGTGTCAGTGCCCCGCAACCCGGATGGGTCGATCCCGGCGCGTTCGAGCGCCTCCCACCCGACTTCGAGCAGCAACCGCTGCTGCGGATCCATCGCCAGAGCTTCGCGCGGCGAGATACCGAAAAAGCCCGCGTCGAACCCCGCCGCGTCCGCGATGAACCCGCCGCGCCGGACGTAGGTGGTCCCGAGCTGACCCGGGTCGGGGTCGTACAGCGCCTCGAGGTCCCAGCCGCGGTCGGCGGGGAACTCGCCGATCATGTCCTCGCCCTCGGCCACCGCCTGCCACAGCCGCTCGGGGGAGGTGATTCCACCGGGGTAGCGGCAAGCCATGCCGACGATGGCGATCGGCTCCCGGTCCCGCGCCTCGATCGCCTTCAACCGGCGACGGGACTGCCGCAGGTCTGTGGTGACCATCTTGAGGTAGTCCCGCAGCTTGTCCTCGGTGTCCGTCATCCCGCTTTGCCTCTCGGTTTCGGAACCGCTTCCCGGGCGGCCGCAGCTCAGTCGATACCCATTTCCCGGTCGATGAGCGCGAACATCTCGTCGTCGCTCGCCCCGGCCACCTCGACGTCGTCACCGCTTTCCGCGACCACGCCCTCCAGCTGCCACTGCAGGGTGGCCAGCCGCTTGACCACCGCACCCCGGGTGTGCGCGTCGAGTTCCGCGGTCGAGATCGCCGCCGCGATCCTGTCCAGCTCGTCGAGCACGGCCGGCTCGGCCCGACCGGAGCCGGCGCCCAGCTCGGAGCTGAGGTAGCCGACGAGCGCGTTCGGCGTGCTGTGGTCGTAAACCAGGGTGGCCGGGAGACGTATCCCGATCTCGGCCGAGAGCCCGTTGCGCAGCTCCACGCCCATGAGCGACGTCATGCCCAGATCCATGAATCCGCGGTCGCCGTCGAGCCGGCCGGCCTGCCGCTGGCCGAGTACGGCGGCCGTTCGGCCGAAAACCAGATCTCGCAGCAGTCGCCGCTGTTCTACGGCCGTCCGCCCAGCCAGCTGTTCGACGAACGACGCGCTACCGAGCGTGTCGCTGGCCGCCCGGCGAATCGGTGCCGGGACAAGCCCGCGCAGCACGCCTTTCGCGCGGTCGCCCGTGATGCCGCGGAGGGCGAGCCGTGCCGGTACGACCAAGGCGATGCCGGCCCCTACGGCCGCGTCGAACAGCGCCGTACCGGTCTTGGCCGGGATCGGCAGGAGTCCCTCACGACGCAGCCGGGCCAGGTCGGTCTCGGCCAGCCCACCGGCCATCCCGGACCGTCCCGCCCAGACCCCCCAGGCCAGCGAAGTGCCGGGCAGGCCATCCGCGCGCCGGCGCTGGGCGAGCGCGTCGAGGAACGTGTTCGCCGCCGCGTAGTTCGCCTGCCCGGCGCCGCCCAGGATTCCCGAAATGCTGGAGAAGAGGACGAAGGCGGACAGGCCGAGATCGCGGGTCAGCTCGTGCAGGTGCACAGCAGAGTCCACTTTGGACCGCAGGACCCGGTCCAGCCGGTCCGGCGACAACGCGGTCAACACACCGTCGTCAAGGACACCCGCCAAGTGCAGGACACCGGTCAATGGCCGGTCCGCCGGCACGGCGTTCAGAAGCTCGGCCAGCTCTTCGCGGTTCGCCGTGTCGCAGGCCGCGACCCGCACGTCGGCGCCGAGCCCGGACAGCTCGTCGCGAAGCTCGCGGGCGCCAGGTGCTTCGAGACCTCGGCGGCTGGTGAGCAGCAGGCCGCGTACCCCGTGTCGCTCGACCAGATGGTGGGCGACCAGGGCGCCAAGGGCACCGGTTCCCCCGGTGATCAGAACGGTGCCGGTCCGGTCCCACGAAGTGCCCGGTGCGGCCGGCTCGGCGCGGGCCAGTGCCGGTACGAACGCGGCGCCGGCCCTGAGCGCCAGTTGCCGCTCGCCGGTCGCGAGAGCCGCCGCCAGCGCACCGAGAGAGCGCTCTTCGTCGTCAACGTCGACCAGTGTGAGCTGGCCCGGGTTCTCGGTCTGCGCGGAACGTACGAGCCCCCACACGGCGGCCTCGGCGAGACCGGCTACCCGTTCGTCAGCGTTGACCGCGACCGCCTGCCTGGTCACCAACACCAGCCGGGACCGCGCGAACCGCTCGTCGCCCAGCCAGCACTGGACCGATCGCAGGACGTCGTGCACCGAGCTGTGTACGGCGCCGACAAGGCCGTGATCACCGGCGCCCGAGGCGACCGGGAGCAGGACGACCTCGGGCACGGCATCATCGGGCGGCAGCTGCTCTACAGCGGAGCTGCCGTACGCCCGGACCCCGGTGCCCACCAGGGCGTCGGCGAACGGGCCCGAACCGACCACCGCCCAGTTGTCCGTCGCGGGGCCTTCATCGAGGTCCGCGAGGGGCGACCACCGCACCTCGAACAGCTCGTCGGAGCGCACGCCCGCCCCGGCCACGAACGGCGCCGCCGGAGTCTCCCGCCATTCCACCGAGTCGATTACCGCGACAGGAGCACCGGTCATGTCGGCCGCGGTCACGGATACACCGGAAGCTTCGGTGCGCACCACCCGAACGCGCAAGGACGTGGCACCGGCGGCCAGCACCGAGAAACCCCGCCACCGTGCCGGCAGGCTGACACTCTCGTCGCTCTCAGCCCCCGGGGACAGCCACGCGGAGACCGCTGCCTGCACCAGGCCGGGATGCAGCGCGTAACCGGCAGCGCCGTCCGTCTCCCGCTCGTGCAGCGAGACCTCGACGAACAGCTCTTCACCGCGTCTGAAGGCGGCACCGAAAGTCGCGAAGAGCGGGCCGAACTCATGGCCCGCCGCTTCGGCGGCCTGCGCGATGACATCGGCGTCCACCGGTTCGGCGCCGGCCGGTGGCCATTCCGCGGGCTCCTGGCGATCCGGCGCCGGTGTCACCGCCACAAATCCGGTGGCGTGCCGCGTCCACGGCCGCGGCTGCCCGGCATCGTGCGGCCGGCAATGCACCGAGACCGGGCGCCGACCGGAGTCGTCGGACTGGCCGACGACCGCCTGCACCTCGACGACCTCTTTGTGCGACAGCACCAGCTGTTGCTCGATGACCAACTCGTCGACGCGGGAGCATCCGACCTCGTCACCGGCACGAACCGCCAGCTCGACGAACATGGCCGAGGGCACGGCTACCGTCCCGAGCACGCGGTAGCCCTCCAACCAGGGGTCCGAGCCGAGGCCGAAGGTGCCGGTCAGCACCGCCTCGTCCCGCTCGGCGATGCGGATGGCGCCGGTCAGTACGGGGTGACCGGTGGACGCGACCGCGGGTGCTTTCGCCGTGCGGGTGGCCGAGGGCCAGTAGCGGTCGGGTTGGAAGGCGTACGTCGGCAGGTCGACGCGGCGGGCGCCGGTGCCGGCGAAAAAGCCGGCCCAGTCGAGCGAAACGCCGTGGACGTGCAGTTGGGCGAGCGCTTCGACGGCGGCGGTTTCCTCGTCCCGGTCGGACCGCAACGCCGGCACCGCGCAGACCTGCGTGCCTTCGGTGCTGTGCTGTGTCAACGCCGTAAGGGTGGAATCCGGGCCAACCTCCAAAAAAGCGGTCGCCCCCGCCTCGGTCAGGGTCCTGACCGCATCGGCGAAGCGGACCGGCCGGCGGACCTGCTCGACCCAGTAGGCCGCATCACCCCACTGCTCGGCCACTGTTCGGCCGGTCACTGTGGACACGGCCGCGATGTTCTGCCGGTGGAACTTCAGATCGGCGATGGCCTTCGCGAAGTCGTCCAGCATCGGGTTCATCAACGGCGAGTGGAACGCGTGGGAGACATCCAACGGCTTCGTTCGATAACCGCGCCCGATCAACACGCCGAGGATGGCTGCCATCGCGTCCCGGTCGCCGGCGATCACCACCGAGTCCGGGCTGTTCACCGCGGCCAGCGAAACCCCCTCACAGCCGGCCAGAACCGCGGCGACCTCGGCCTCGGCGGCACCGACGGCGACCATCACCCCGCCGTCCGGCAGAGCGTCCATCAACCTGGCCCGCGCGGCCACCATCAGGCACGCGTCCGGCAGCGACAGGACTCCGGACACCCGCGCCGCCGCGATCTCGCCAATCGAATGCCCCGCGACAAAGTCCGGCCGTACGCCGCAAGACTCCATCAACCGGAACAACGCCACCTCAACAGCGAAGACCGCCGGCTGCGTCCACCCCGTACGAGCCAACAAACCGGGATCGTCACCCCACATCACCTCGCGGACAGACCCGCCCAGATGCGCGTCCAGCTCGGTCAGCACCTCGTCCAAGGCGCTCGCGAACACGGGAAACCGGATGTACAACCCGCGGCCCATTCCCAGCCGCTGCGAACCCTGACCGCCGAACAGCACTGCCACCTTGCCGGCACCGGCGCGGCCCCGGGCACATTCGGACACGCCGTCCGGGCCCGCCAACAGCACCGCCCGATGCTCGAACAGCGAGCGCGAGGTCACCAACGAAAACCCGACATCCGCCGGCGCCACGGTGTGGTCCACACCGGACAGGAGCCGGGCCACCTGGGCCCGCAGCGCGGGCTCCGACTTCGCCGACACCGCCCACGGCACTATGTCCGGCGACACGCAGGTTTCGACCGCGGCGTCGGCCGGCATCTCGTCGGGTGCTTGCTCGACGATCACGTGCGCGTTGGTTCCACTGATCCCGAAAGACGAGACACCCGCCCGCCGGGGACGCCCGGTCCTCGGCCACTGGACCTCATCGGTCAGCAGCTCGACAGAGCCGGTTTGCCAGTCCACATGAGAGGACGGCTTGTCGACGTGCAACGTCCTCGGCACGACACCGTGCCGCATCGCCAGCACCATCTTGATCACGCCCGCCACACCGGCAGCCGCCTGGGCGTGCCCGATGTTCGACTTGATGGACCCCAACAGCAGCGGCCGTTCCCGGTTCTGGCCGTACGTCGCCAACAACGCCTGCACCTCGATCGGATCACCCAACGTCGTACCGGTGCCGTGCCCTTCCACCACATCAACGTCCGAAGTGGATAGTCCAGCCGACGCCAGGGCCTGCCGGATCATCCGCTGCTGCGACGGACCATTCGGCGCCGTCAATCCATTCGACGCACCATCAGAATTCACCGCGGAACCACGCACCACCGCCAGCACCCGGTGGCCCTCGCGCCGGGCGTCGGCCAACCGCTCCAGCACCACTACGCCGACACCCTCGGACCAGCTGGTCCCGTCCGCGGCGTCCGAGTAGGCCTTGCACCGGCCGTCCGCGGCGAGGCCGCCCTGCCGGGAGAACTCCACGAAGATGTCTGGCTCGGTCAGGATCGTGACCCCGCCGACGAGAGCCATGGAGCACTCACCGGATCGCAGCGCCTGGACCGCCAGATGCAACGCCACCAACGACGACGAGCAGGCGGTGTCCACTGTCACCGCCGGCCCCTCCACACCCAGCGCATACGCGAGCCGGCCCGAGATGACGCTCGACGTGTTGCCGGTGAGCTTCAGGCCGGTCAGATCGCTGTCCCCGGCCAACCGCGAGGCATAGTCATCGCTCGACGCGCCAACGAAAACGCCGACCCGGGTGCCCGCGAGTGCGGTCGGGTCAAGTCCGGCCCGCTCGATCGCCTCCCACGAGGTCTCCAGCATGAGGCGTTGCTGCGGATCCATCGCCAGCGCCTCACGCGGCGAAATCCCGAAGAAACCGGCGTCGAAGTCACCGACGTCGGCAAGAAAACCACCGGATCCCGTACTGATCGGCGGCGGCGAGTCGGCCGACGGTTCGAGCAGCGCGGCGAGATCCCAGCCACGGTCATCGGGCAGGTCACTGATCGCGTCGGTTCCCGTCACGACCACCCGCCACAGATCCTCCGGCGTGCTCACCTGACCCGGGAACCGGCAGGCCATCCCTACGATCGCCAGCGGGTCATGCGCGCTGGACTCGGCCAGGCGTGGGGCGTCCAGCCTCTCCAAGCGGGTGTTGCCGAGCGCGGCCGCCAGATGCTCGGCCAACCGGACAGTGGTGGGGTAGTCGAACACCACACTGGTGGGCAGCGACAACCCGGTCGTGGCCTGCAGCCTGTTCCGCAGCTCCACCGCCGTCAGCGAATCAAACCCTGACTCCCGGAATGCCTGGTCGACGGTGATCTGCTCGCTTGACGGATGACCCAACACGGCGGCGGCGTGACCGCGCACCAGGTCCATCAGGAAAGGCTCGCGCTCCTCAGCCGGCAAACCCGCCAACCGCTGTCGGAAACCGTCGGGGTGTTGCTGGTGCTCACCAACCACCCGCCGGGAGGAGCCGCCGGCCAGAGTCCGGATCATGGCCGGGACCTCGTGCAGGGCGCGAAGCTTTGGCAGGTCAAGCCGCGCCATCCCGACCACCGGCCGGTTGGATGCGACGGCTCTGTCGAACAGCCGCATCCCTTGCTGTACTGACAACGGAGGCATGCCTGAACCGGCGAGCCGCCGCACGTCGATGTTGGACAGGCTTCCGGTCTGGCCCACGTCCGGAGTCCACGCTCCCCACGCCATCGACACACCGGGCAGACCGGCCCGGCGGCGCAGCTGAACAAGTGTGTCCATGAATACGTTGGCGGCCGCGTAGTTACCCTGTCCCGCATTCCCCAGGATCCCGGCCAGCGAGGAGAACACCACGAAGAACGACAGGTCCATCCCGGCAGTCAGCTCATGCAGGTGCCACGCCGCGTCCACCTTCGGCGACAGCACGCGCGTCATCCGCTGTGGGGTCAGTGAGTCGATGACCCCGTCATCCAGGACTCCCGCGGTGTGTACGACCCCGGTCAGTGGGCGATGTGCCGGAATCTGCGCCAGCAGTCCCGCCAACGCCTGCCGGTCGGTGACATCACACGCCGCGACCGTGGCCGTGGCGCCGTCCTCGGACAGCTCCTTGGTCAGTTCCTTGGCACCCTCGGCCCTTTCGCCGCGTCGACTGACCAGCAGGAGATGCCTGACCCCGTGTTCCCGCACCAAATGCCGGGCCAGCCGAGTCCCCAGTCCACCGGTACCACCCGTGATCAGCACCGTGCCCTGGGCACCCGAAACGTCCGGCACGGTGAGGACAAGCTTGCCCACATGCTTGGCCTGACTCATGAACCGGAAGGCTTCCGGAGCCTGCCGGACATCCCAGCTGGCGGTCGGAAGGGGCCGCAGGGCCCCGGCGTGGAACAGCCGCACCAGCTCGACGAGCATTTCCCGGATCCGTCCGGGATCGGCCTCGAGCAGGTCGAACGGCAGGTAAGTCACGCCGGGGTGCTCGGCCTGGACCACGTCAGGAGACCGGAGGTCGGTCTTGCCCATCTCCATGAACCTGCCGCCGAGGGAAAGCACCTTCAGTGAGGCGTCCACGAACTCCCCCGCCAGCGAGTTCAGCACCACATCGACGCCACGGCCGGCGGTGGCGGCCAGGAAACGCCGCTCGAACTCACACGTGCGGGAGGAGGCGAGGTGGCTTTCGTCGACCCCCAGCGAACGCAACACGTCCCACTTGCCTTCGCCGGCGGTGGCGTAAACCTCCACACCCAGATGCCTGGCCAGCTGGATCGCCGCCATTCCCACGCCGCCGGCGCCGGCATGCACCAGCATCGACTCACCGGCCCGCAGCCGGGCGAGATCGACCAGCCCGTAGTAGGCGGTGAGGAAAACAACCGGGACCGAGGCGGCCTCGGCGAAGGTCCACCCGTCCGGGATCGGGACCACCAGTCGTTGGTCCGCGACCGCGACCGGTCCGAACGCCCCGGGTACGAGTCCCATCACCCTGTCGCCGACCCGAAGGTCCCCGACCCCAGGACCGGTTTCGATGACAACGCCTGCCGCCTCGCCACCCAGCGGCCCGGCCCCGCCCGACGTACCGGACATCATGTCCAACGCATTGAGGACGTCTCGGAAATTCAAGCCCGCGGCACGTACTTGTATCCGTACTTGACCGACACCCAACGGCTCGGCCGTCTCCGGGCATGGCAGCAGCCGGAGGTTCTCCAGAGCGCCCTTCTGGGTCGTCTCCAGACGCCACGGTGTCGTCGGTGGTGCGATGAGTCCGTCAGCGGCGGTGACCCGGGTCAACCGGGGGGCACGGAAGTTTCCGTCCCTGACCGCGGCCTGGGGCTCGCCCGTTGCCATCACCTGGGCAAGCATCGTGACATCGAGCCCATTGCCCGGTTCCAGATCGATGAGGGTGATCCGTTCTGGATTCTCCGTCTGCGCCGACCGCACCAGACCCCACGCCGCCGCGGCGGCCAGGTCGGCCACCGGCTCCCCCGGACCGGCCGCCACCGCTCCTCGCGTCAGCACGATCAACCGCGACCCGGTGAACCGCTCACCGCCCAACCACTGCCGCAGCTGCCGCAGGACTTGGCCGGTCACCTCGTGCACCGACGCGACAGTCCGGTCGCGTTCCGGATCCCCGGACACCACGAGCACCACGACCCTCGGCGCCAGCGTCCCTTCCCTGACGGCCGACCCCAGTGCCTCCAGATCCGGGTACAGCGGGCCCGGTACGCCCGAGGTGTCCGGGCCGGACGCGCCCACCACTGCCCACTGGCCGCTATCAGGTCCGGTGACCGCCCCTGCGGCGGACACGTCTGTCCAGCGCACCGTCAGGAGCGACCCGTCCAGCGGGCCGGCGGCAAGACCGCTGTCCGGCAGCGGCCGCAACGCCAGGGACCCGATGGACAACACCGGTACGCCCGCCTCGTCAGCCACCGCCAGGGACACCTCGTCGGGGCCCACCGGGCTCAGGCATACCCGCGCCTGGGACGCACCCGCGGCCCACAACGCGACATCGGAGAAGCTGAATGGCACCCGGCCGGCCGCGGTCTGCGCTCCCTCGGCGAGGAATGCGGAATGCAGAGCGGCATCCAACAGTGCCGGGTGAATACCGAACGACGCGGCGGACTTCCGCTCGGACTCCGGCAGGACGATCTCGGCTAACACCTGCTCGCCGTGCCGCCAGGCGCGGATCAGGCCCTGGAACGCCGGGCCGTACCCGATTCCGGACTCCGCGACCAGGTCGTACATCCCCGTCGTGTCCAGCGGGGTCGATCCGGCCGGCGGCCAGGACTGGCTCAACCAATCGAACGCCGGACCGCCGGCCCGGGAAGGGGTCACTTCCGGTCCCGTGTCGCTCAGCAAGCCAGTCGCGTGCCGTGTCCACAGCTCGTCGGTGTCGGGGCAGGCGTAGATGGTCACCGGGCGCCGAGCTGATTCCTGTTGTTCGCCAACGACAACCTGAAGCTGACACCCGCCGCGTACCGGCAGGATGAGCGGCGCCTCCACCACGAGCTCACTCAGCCGGCCACCGCCGACGGCGTCACCGGCCCGGATCGCCAACTCCACAAAGCCGGTTCCGGGAAATACCACCACATCCCGCACGGTGTGATCCGCAAGCCAAGGATGAGAACGCAGAGACAGCCTGCCGGTGAACAAGAAGCCACCGGACTCCGGCAATGCGACCATCGCCCCCAACAGCGGGTGTTCGGCGGAGGCCAACCCGGCCGCGATCACATCCGCCCCGGTGGCGCCGGCGTCCTGCCAGTAACGCTGGTGCTGGAACGCGTACGTCGGCAGGTCGACCCGCCGGGCACCAGTGAAAAATCCCGTCCAGTCAACGGAAACACCGTGCACGTACAGCTGGGCGAGCGCACCCACCATGGTGGTTTCGGCGTCCCGGTCGGCCCGCAGCGCAGGCACCGCACAGATCGGTGTGTCGTCGAGGATCTGTTGGATCAGTGCGGTAAGAGTCGAATCGGGACCGAGCTCAAGGAACGCGGTCACTCCCGACCTGGCGAGAGTCGTGACGGCGTGGGCGAACCGTACGGGCTCGCGTACCTGCCGCACCCAGTACTCCGGATCGCTCCACCGCTCGCCGGCCACCTCACCGGTCACCGTGGAGACCCCGGCGATCTGTGGTGGGTGGAACCGCAGGTCGGCAATGGACTCCGCGAACCGGTCGAGCATCGGCTCCATCAACGACGAATGGAACGCGTGCGACACGTCCAGCGTCTTCGTTCGGTATCCACCCTCGGTCAGCACCTCATGGACGGCGACCATCGCGTCCCGATGACCAGCGATCACCACCGAGTCCGGACCGTTGACCGCCGCCAGCGACACTCCCTCACGTCCGGCCAGTGCGGCCACAACCTCGGCCTCGGACGCGCGTACGGCGACCATCACCCCACCGACCGGCAGCGCCTGCATCAACCCGGCCCGGGCAGCGACCAACATGCAGGCGTCCGGCAACGAGAGGACTCCGGATACGTGCGCGGCCGCGATCTCCCCAATCGAATGCCCCGCGACGAAATCGGGCCGTACGCCGAACGACTCGGCCAACCGGAACAACGCCACCTCAACCGCGAACACCGCCGGCTGCGTCCACCCCGTACGAGCCAACAACTCCGGATCATCACCCCACATCACGTCACGGACAGAGCCGTCCAGACGCGGCTCAAGCCCCGCAAGAACCTCGTCAAACGCCTCGGCGAAGACCGGGAACCGGGAACAGAGATCCCGCCCCATCCCCAGCCGCTGCGAACCCTGGCCCCCGAACACCACCGCCGTCCGACCCGTGCCCGCCACGCCACGAGCAACCTCACCGACACCATCCACAGTGGACAGCAGAACCGCCCGGTGATCGAACAGGGCGCGGGAAGTCAGCAAAGAAAACCCAATGTCGGCCGCTGGCACGTCGCCGTCGACAACGGTCAGCAGCCGGTCTACCTGGCCCTGCAACGCCGGCTCCGACTTGGCCGACACCACCCACGGCACCACGCTAGGCACCACGCTCGGCGCCACGACATTCTCCAGGGCCGGGACCGCGGTGGGTGTCTGGTCGCCAGCCTGCTCAATGATCACGTGTGCGTTCGTGCCACTGATCCCGAAGGACGACACGCCGGCCCGGCGCGGCCGCCCGGTGCGCGGCCAGGATGTCTCCCCGGTAAGCAGTTCGACAGCGCCGGACTCCCAGTCCACCTGCGCCGACGGCGCGTCCACGTGCAACGTCCGCGGCGCGACCCCGTGCCGTATCGCCTGGACAATCTTGATGATCCCGGCGACGCCCGCGGCTGCCTGGGTATGGCCGATGTTCGATTTCACCGAACCGAGCAGCAGCGGCCGTTCCCGATTTTGCCCATACGTCGCCAACAAAGCCTGGGCTTCAATCGGATCACCCAACGTCGTACCGGTCCCGTGCCCCTCCACCACGTCGACGTCCGAAGTGGACAGTCCGGCCGAGGCCAGCGCCTGCCGGATCACCCGCTGCTGCGACGGACCGTTCGGCGCCGTCAAACCATTCGACGCACCATCAGAGTTCACCGCCGAACCGCGTACCACCGCCAGTACCTGGTGACCGTGGCGCAGAGCATCGGGCAACCGCTCCAGCACGAGTACGCCGGCGCCCTCCGACAAGCCAGTCCCGTCCGCCGAGTCCGAGTACGCCTTGCACCGGCCGTCGGCGGCGAGCCCGTGCTGCCGGGTGAACTCCACAAGGATGTTCGGCTCGGTCATGAGGGTCACGCCACCGGCGAGTGCCAGCGAGCACTCGCCCGAGCGCAGCGCCTGTGCCGCCAGATGCAGCGCCACCAGCGACGATGAGCACGCGGTGTCCACCGTGACCGCCGGCCCCTCGGCCCCCAGTGTGTACGCGAGCCTTCCGGACATAACGCTCGACGTGTTGCCGGTGAGCTTGAAGCCGGTCAGGTCACCGCTCAGCCGGGAGGCGTAGTCGTCGCTCGACGCGCCGACGAACACGCCGACCCGGGCACCCGCGAGCGCGGATGGGTCCAACCCGGCCCGCTCGATCGCCTCCCACGAGATCTCCAGCAACACGCGTTGCTGCGGATCCATCGCCAGCGCCTCGCGCGGTGAGATCCCGAAGAAGCCCGCGTCGAAGCCGGCGACGTCCGCGAGAAAGCCACCGGACCTTGTGCTGACCGGCGCGGGCCCGCCGGCCGACGGTTCCAGCAGCGCAGGCAGATCCCACCCCCGGTCAGCGGGGAAAGAACCGATCGCGTCGGTTCCCGTCGCGGCCAGCCGCCACAGATCCTCCGGAGTGGCCACGCCGCCCGGGTAACGGCAGGCCATCCCCACGATCGCGACGGGATCATGCCTACCCGACTCGATCTCGGCCAGGCGTTGTCGAGTCCGCTGAAGATCAGCGGTCACCCTTTTCAGGTACTCAAACATTTTGTCGTCGTTCATGACGGCACTCATTCGCCAACCCCGGAGATGCCGAACTCGTTGTCGATAAATTGGAAGACCTCGTCAGGCGTCTGCCAGTCCTGAACCGACGGCACGTCGCCCTCCCGGTCATCGCTGCCGTCCCAGCTCACCAGCAGGGACCGCAGCCGATCCGTAATCGCCCGCCGCTGTTCGTCCTCAACCTGAATGGTCGACAGAAGAACTTCGAGGCTCTGCAAACCAGAAAGGACTGACCCGGCTGAGGGCTGGCCAACCGTCCTCGCCCCGGTGTCGCCGAGCATGCTCGCCAAGCGCTCCGCCAACCGGACAGGGGTGGGGTAGTCGAAAACCAGGCTGGCCGGGAGGGAGAGCCCCGTCGCGGACTGCAGCCGGTTACGCAGTTCCACGGCGGTCAGCGAGTCAAAGCCCAGCTCCCGGAAAGCCGGATCGGTCTTGATCTGCTCGCCGGAGGGATGGCCCAGGACCACGGCGGCGTGCCGACGGACCAGATCCAGCAGGAAGGCGTCACGCTCCTCAGCCGACAGGCCCGCCAATCGCTGCGTGAAACCGTCGGGATGTTGCTGCTGATCGCCGACGACCCGGCGGGCAGTGCCGCCGGTCAGGGTCCGCAAGATGGCGGGAACATCGCGCTGGGCACGAAGCGTGGCCAGATCCAGTTGTGCCAACCCGAGCAGCGCCTGATCCGATTGGAGGGCTTGGTCGAACAGTCCCATCCCCTGCCGCACCGACAGCGGCGGCATTCCGGAACGGGCGATCCGCCGCACGTCGGTCTCGGACAGCGTGCCGGTCAGGCCGACGTCCGGAGTCCACGCTCCCCATGCCATCGACACACCCGGCAGTCCGGCCCGGCGCCGCCGCTGAACGAGCGAGTCCAGGAAGACGTTGCCCGCCGCGTAGTTACCCTGCCCCGGATTACCCAGGATTCCGGCCAACGACGAAAACACTACGAAGAAAGACAGATCCATCCCGGCGGTCAGCTCATGGAGATACCAGGCCGCGTCGACCTTCGGCGCCAGCACCCGCGCCACCCGCTCCGGAGTCAGCGAGCCGATGACTCCGTCATCCAGGACTCCCGCGGTGTGCACGACCCCGGTCAGCGGGCGGCACTCCGGAATTCCCGCCAGCAGGTCAGACAGCTCCCGCCGATCGGTGACGTCACAGGCCGCGACCGTGACCGTGGCCCCGTGGGCGGACAGTTCCTCGGCCAGCTCCGCCGCACCTTCGGCTTTCTCACCCCGCCGGCTTGCCAGCAGCAGGTTCCTGACCCCGTGCTCCGTAACCAGGTGCCGGGCCAACAGGCTTCCTAAACCACCGGTACCGCCGGTGACCAGCACCGTACCCTCGGGACGCACTACGTCCGGAATGGTGAGGACGAGCTTGCCCACATGCTTGGCCTGGCTCATGAACCTGAAGGCTTCCGGGGCCTGGCGTACGTCCCAACTGGCGATGGGCAGTAGCCGCAGTGTCCCCGCGCGGAAAAGCCGCAGCAGCTCCACCAGCATTTCGTGGATCCGGTCGGGGCCGGCCTCGATCAGATCGAACGCCCGGTAATTCACACCGGGATACTCGGCCTTTACCACCTCGGCGGACCGGATGTCGGTCTTGCCCATCTCGACGAACCTGCCGCCCCGGGGAAGCACCTTCAGCGAGGCGTCCACGAATTCCCCGGCTAGCGAGTTCAGCACCGCGTCGACGCCACGCCCGTCGGTGGCGGCCAGGAAGCGCCGCTCGAAGTCGAGGGTGCGTGAAGACGCGGCGTGGCATTCGTCCACTCCCAGCGACCGCAACACATCCCACTTTCCTTCACCCGCGGTGGCATAGACCTCCACGCCCAGATGCCTGGCCAGCTGGATCGCGGCCATCCCCACTCCACCGGCACCGGCGTGTACGAGCATCGACTCGCCGGCACGCAGCTCGGCCAGGTCGACCAGGCCGTAATAGGCGGTCAAGAACACGATCGGTACCGAAGCGGCCTCGGCGAAAGTCCAGCCGGCGGGAATTGGGACCATCAGCCGTTGGTCCGTGACCGTAACCGGCCCAAAAGTTCCCGGCGCGAGTCCCATTACCCGGTCCCCGACCCGCGGATCCGTCACTCCAGGACCAATCTCGGTGACGACACCGGCCGCCTCACGACCGAGTGGTCCGGCATCGCCCGGATACATCCCCAAGGCGTTGAGCACGTCCCGGAAGTTCACGCCGGCGGCCAGTACCCGTATGCGCACCTGACCGACGCCCAACGGTTCGGCCATTTCCGGGCACGGAACCAAGCTCAGATTTTCCAGCGCGCCCTTGTGCGTCGTATCCAAACGCCACGGTGTGGTGGGTGGCGTGGCCAGTGCGTCGGCGGCGCTGACGCGGGTCAGCCGGGCGGCCCGGAGGTTTCCGTCCCGGACAACGACCTGCGGCTCACCGCTGGCCGCCACCTGGGCCAGAACCGTGACATCGAGGCCATCGCCCGGCTCCAGGTCAACCAGCGTGATCCGGTCCGGGTTCTCGGTCTGCGCCGAACGCACCAGACCCCATACCGCCGCGGCGGCCAGGTCGGTCACCGCCTCCCCCGGACCGGCCGCGACCGCTCCCCGGGTGAGCACGAGCAGCCGCGTCCCGGCAAACTGGTCGTCATCCAGCCACGTCTGCAATTGCTGCAGCACCCGCGCGATCAGACTGTGCACCGAAGTGACAACCCGGTTCGGACCCGGATCCCCGACTGTCGAAAGCACCACGACCCGCGGTGCCGCGCCTTCCCCGACCGCCGACCGCAACGCCTCCAGGTCCGCGTACGCGGTCTCCGACGCGACGTTTGTGCCCGGCCCGGACGGATCCACCACAGCCCACTCCCCGTTACCGGGCGCGGCGACGGACCTGGCCGCGGCCAGGTCCGTCCAGCGCACAGTCAGCAGCGACCCATCCTGGGTGCCGGCGGCAAAGCTGCTCTCCGACAGCGGGCGCGTAACCAGGCCCCCGATGGACAACACCGGCTCACCCGCGCTGTCAGCTACCGCCACGGACACCTCATCCGGGCCCGTCCCGCTCAGGCACACCCGTAGCTGCGCCGCGCCCGAGGCCCGCAGCGAGACGTCGCTCAGGGTGAAAGGCAACCGGCCGAACCCAGCCTCCGCCGACGCGGCGAAATATGCGGAATGCAGCGCGGCGTCCAGCAGCGCCGGGTGGATACCGTACCGAGAAGCGTGCTGCCGTTCTGGCTCCGGCAGGTCGACTTCGGCGAACACCTGCTCGCCGTGCCGCCAGGCCCGCGTCAATCCTTGGAAAACCGGGCCGTACCGGAGTCCGGAGTCCGCGACCAACTCGAACGTCCCGGCCACGTCCAGTGGGGTCGATCCGGCCGGCGGCCAGGACTGACTCAACCGGTCGAACATCGCATCGAGGGTGCGAGAGCCGGCCACGTCCGATCCTGTGCTGTTCAGCAGGCCGCTGGCGTGCCGGGTCCACACCTCGTCGGTGTCGGGGCACGCATAGATTGTCACCGCGCGCTGACCCGATTCCTGGTGCTCACCAACAACAACCTGAACCTGACAGCCGCCGTGTTCAGGCAGGATCAGCGGCACCTCCAACACCAGCTCGCGAAGCTGCCCACAACCCACCGCGTCACCGGCCCGGATCGCCAACTCCACGAAACCGGTCCCGGGAAACACCGACGCATTTCGGACCGTATGGTCAGCAAGCCACGGATGAGATCGCAGCGACAGCCTGGCGGTGAACAGCATCCCGCCGGACTCGGGCAGGGCGACCATCGCGCCCAACAGGGGATGTTCAGCGGAGGCCAACCCGGCCGTGGTCACATCCGCCACGGTCGACACCGGGTCGGGCCAGAAGTGGCCGTGCTGGAACGGATAAGTGGGAAGGTCGATGAATCGCGCCCCGGTCCCGCCGAACACGGCATCCCACCGCACCGCCACCCCGGCGACATACAACTGCGCCAGCGAGGTGACTATCCGCCGCGGACCGCCCTCACCACGGCGCAACGTACCCAGGACGGCACGACCGGAGTGGTTGGGTTGGTCTTCCAGGGTTTCCTGGATGGAAGCGGTCAGCACCGGGTGCGGGCTGATCTCCAGGAACACCGGGTAACCCGCGTCGATGACGGCTCGGGTAGCACGCTCGAACTCCACGGTTTCCCGCAGATTGCGATACCAGTACGCGGCGTCCCATTCAGCGGTGTCGGCCAGCCGGCCGGTGACCGAGGAATACACCGGTACGGATGCCGACCGCGGCGTGATCGAGCCGAGTTCGGTGAGCAGGCGGTCCCGGATCCGTTCGACCAGAGTCGAGTGTGAGGCGTAGTCCACCGGGATTCGTCGCGCTCGGATCCCGGCCGGCTCGCAGTGCGCCAGCAACTCCTCCACCGCCGCCGAGTCTCCGGAGACGACCACCGAGGTCGGGCCGTTGATGGTGGCGACCGACAGTCGCCCTTCCCAGCGCGCGATGAGATCCGTGGCCTGGTCCGCGGGCAACGGCAGCCCGACCATGCCACCGTGCCCGGCCAGTGTCTCGGCGATAGCCTGGCTGCGGAGGGCGACAACACGGGCGCCGTCACCCAGGGACAGCCCACCGGCCACACATGCCGCGGCGATCTCGCCTTGTGAATGCCCCACGACGGTGGCGGGCTGGATCCCATAGAAGCGCCAGACCTCGGCCAGGGACACCATCACCGCCCACAACACCGGCTGGACGACATCGACGCATTCCAGTGCGGCCTCGTCGTCGAGCACGTCCCACAACGACCAGCTCACGTACGGATCCAGAGCCGCCGCGCAGTCGGACATCGTTTGGGCGAACTGGGGAGAGGACGCCAGCAACGCGCGTGCCATCCCGACCCACTGGGTGCCTTGGCCCGGGAAGACGAACACCACCTTGTCACCGGAACCGGTCCGCCCCTGGGTCACTCGCGGCGCGGGTTCCCCGGCCACCACGGCGCGCAGTCCGGCCAGCAGTTCTTCCCGATCCTCACCCACAATCACCGCGCGGTGGTCAAACGCCGACCGGGATGTCACCAACGACCAGCCGATATCCGCGACTTTGGGCGGATCGTCGGCCCCTACTGTGGCCAGCAAGCGGACGGCCTGATCGCGCACCGCGTCGGCGGTCTTGCCCGACAACACCCACGGCACCGTGCTAGTTGGTTGTGCGCCGGTTGATTCCGTGCCGGTCGACGCCCCCGGCCTGGCGGCTGGCACTTCCGAGGCCTGCTCGATGATCACGTGCGCGTTGGTACCGCTGATTCCGAAAGAGGACACGCCGGCTCGACGCGGCCGCTCCGTCCGCGGCCAGAGAAGCTGTTCGGCGAGCAACTCGATGGCACCGGCATCCCAGTCCACATGGGATGATGGCTTGTCGACATGCAAGGTCCGCGGTGCAACACCGTGTTGCATGGCCAGCACCATCTTGATCAACCCGGCGACACCCGCGGCCGCCTGGGTGTGGCCGATGTTTGACTTCACTGAGCCCAGCAGCAGCGGGCGTTCCCGGTTTTGACCGTAGGTCGCCAACAACGCCTGCGCCTCGATCGGATCACCCAACGTCGTACCGGTCCCGTGCCCCTCCACCACATCAACGTCCGAAGTGGACAACCCAGCCGACGCCAACGCCTGCCGGATCACCCGCTGCTGCGACGGACCATTCGGCGCCGTCAACCCATTCGACGCACCATCAGAATTCACCGCACTGCCACGGATCACCGCCAACACCCGATGACCGTTCCGCCGAGCATCCGACAGCCGCTCCAGCACCAGCATCCCGACGCCCTCGGCCCAGCCCACACCGGCCGCCGAGTCCGCGTACGACCGGCACCGGCCATCCGCCGAAAGCCCGCGCTGCCGGGAAAACTCCACAAACGTGTTCGGCGTGGCCATCACCGTCACACCGCCGGCCAGCGCCAGCGAAGATTCGCCGGAGCGAAGCGTCTGGCTCGCCCAGTGCAACGCCACCAACGAGGACGAGCAGGCCGTGTCGACGGTGACCGCCGGTCCCTCCAACCCCATGGCGTACGCGACCCGTCCCGAAGCGACGCTCGGCGCGCTGCCGCTGATCTGGTAGCCCTCCAACTCGCCACCGCCGAGCAGCGTCGCGTAGTCGCTGTACATGACGCCGGCGAACACCCCGGTCCGGCTCCCCCGCAGACCGGCCGGATCGATACCGGCGCGCTCGAACGCCTCCCACGAGACTTCCAGCAACAGCCGCTGCTGCGCGTCCGTCGCCAGCGCCTCACGCGGACTCAACCCGAAGAACTCGGCGTCGAATTTGCCGGCCTGGTAAAGGAAACCGCCCGACCGCGTGTAGGACTTGCCGACCTGCTCGGGATCGGGATCGAACAGACCTTCCACATCCCAACCGCGATCAGCGGGGAACTCACCGATCGCGTCCACGCCGTCGGTAACGAGTCGCCACAGGTCTTCCGGTGACTCGACCCCACCGGGATAACGGCAAGCCATCCCGACGATCACCACCGGATCGTCCGCGGTATCCATCTTGGACGGTGTCTCGACGAGCGCGGGGCGGTCCGACTCGAACAGCTGTTCCAGCAGGAAGCCGGCCATCGCGGCGGCCGTCGGGTAATCGAACACCAGCGTCGCCGGCAGCGGCATCCCGGTCACCGTGCTCAGCTGGTTGCGGAGCTCGACCGACGACAGTGAGTCCAGACCCAGTTCCCGGAACGTGCGCGACCCGTCGACCGTACGAGCGTCGGCATGCCCCAGCACGACGGCCACCTGGCCGAGCACCAGATCCCGGAGGGCGTCCGGACGGTCGGCAGCCGGCAGGCCGGACAGCCGCTGGACGAGACCGCCGGCGCTTTCGGACCGCCCGCCGGCGACCCGCCGGGCCCGGGCCGGGACCAGGCCGCGGAGTGTGGGCGGCAGGTCCGCGGCCGCCCGCAGCGCGGCGATGTCCAGCTGAGCCGGTACGGCCGCGGCCGTGTCGCCGGCAAGCGCGGCGTCGAAAAGGCGCAGCCCCTGCTCGACCGAGAGCGGCCGCAGCCCGAACCGGGCAAGGCGCCGCCTGTCGGTCTCGGACAACCGCCCGGCCATCCCGCCGGCCGGCGCCCACGGTCCCCAGGCCATCGACACCGCCGGCAGCCCGGCGGCCCGGCGGGCCTGCGCCAGGGCGTCCATCGCCGCGTTCGCGGCCGCGTAGTTCGCCTGCCCGGCGGTGCCCAGCACGCTCGCGATCGAGGAGAACAGGACGAAGCCCGCGAGGTCGAGACCACGGGTGGCCTCGTGCAGGTGCCAGGCGCTGTCGATCTTCGGCCGGAGTACGGCGTCCAGTCGCTCCGGGGTGAGAGCGGCGAGCACGCCGTCGTCGAGCACACCGGCGGCATGCACGACCGCGGTCAGCGGATGCTCGGGCGGCACGGATGCGAGCAGAGCTCGCACGGCCTCCGGCTCAGCAAGGTCACCGGCGACAACGCGGGCATCGGCGCCCCGTACGGCCAGCTCCGCGGTCAGCTCGACCACGCCGTCGGCGTCCCCGCCGCGGCGGCTGGTCAACAGCATTCTCCGCACCCCGTGCTCGGTGGCCAGATGCCTCGCGATCAGGCCGCCGAGCACACCGGTGCCCCCGGTGATCAGTACGGTGCCCTCCGGGTCCCAACCCGCGAACGGCCCAGATCCGCTCGCACGGGCCAGTCGCGGAGCCAGCAAAACCCCGTCTCGTACCGCGAGCTGAGGCTCGTCGCCGGCCAGCGCCTCGAACGGCAGCCGATCCGCGAGCTCATCCAGATCGACCAGGCCGAACCGGCCCGGATGCTCCGTCTGCGCGGATCGCACCAGGCCCCACACGGCAGCGGCCGCGACATCCAGCCCGGCCGTCGCCCCGCGGGTCACCACCACCAGGCGGGACCGGGAAAGCAGCTCGTGCGTCAGCCACCGCTGCAGTACATCCAGTACGCCGGCGGTGAGTCTGTGTGTGGCCTCGACGGGGCTCTCGGCGGCTGGCGCACCCGCGACCCCCGTCAGCACCACGTCCGGCACAGGACCCTCGCCGCCGAGCAGCGACTCCAGGTCCTCGTAGGTGGACACGTCCAGCCCGCTGGCCGCCAAGGCCTCCGCCAGCCCCACGGCGTCGGACTGTTGGAGTCCCGGTAGCATTCCGAGCGTTTCGGGAGCGGGCACCGAAGAACCTGGTGGGACGGGCAGCCAGTCGAGCTGGAACAGCGAGTCCAGGGCCGGCCCGGCCGCGCCGAGCTCAGCCGGCGCCTCCCGGAGCGTGAGCGAGTCCACCGAGATCACCGGCTGGCCCCGCGGATCGACGGCCGAAAGCGCGAGCTTGCCCTCGCCGATCCGCAGCCGGACCCGCAACGCGGTCGCTCCCGAAGCGGTCAGCGACACGCCTTTCCAGGAGAAGGGCAGCTCGCGGCCGGAGTCACCGGTGAGCAGGTAGGCGTGCAGGGCGGAGTCGAGCAACGCGGGATGGAGGCCGTACAGGTCGGCGTCCGCCTGGTCTGGCAGCTCGAGTTCGGCGAACACGTCGTCGCCGCGCCGCCACATGCCGCGCAAGGCTCGGAATGCCGGACCGTACTGGTAGCCCCGGTCCGCCAGCGCCTCGTAAACACCATCGAGAGTTACCGGTTCGGCGTCGCGCGGCGGCCATTCGACCGTGTCGATGACGGCACCTGGGTCAGCGGCCAGCGCCCCGAGGGCATGCTCTGTCCACAGTAGGTCCGGGATGCCCTCGAGCCGCGAGTGCACGCTGAGCGCCCACCGACCGGTTTCGTCGGGGTCGGCCAGGGTGACCCGCACGTGCACGGCCACCTCATCGGACAGCACCAGCGGCGCCGACAGGGTGAGCTCGTCGATCCGGCCGCATCCGACCTCGTCGCCGGCGCGGGTGGCGAGCTCGACGAACCCAGTCGCCGGGAACAGCACCGAACCGCCGACCATATGATCAGCCAGCCAGGGCTGGGACCGCGGCGACAGCCGGCCGGTGAGCACCACCCCACCGCCCTCCGGGAGCTCGACCACGGCCCCGAGCAGCGGATGGCCGGCCGGTGCCTGCCCCAGGTCGGCCAGGTCGCCGGTGGACGCCGCCCGGCTCTCGGTCCAGTAGCGTTCGCGCTGGAACGGGTAGGTTGGCAAATCCACCGTGGACGCACCGGTGCCCTCGAACAGCCTGGGCAGGTCTACCGGAACGCCGGCGACATGCAGGCCGGCCAACGCCGTGACAGCGCTGCGTTCGTCGTCCTGGCCCGCCCTGAGCATCGGTGCCGCGGTGATCTCACCCGGCTCGTAGCCTTCGGCGTCGAGGATCTCAGCGATCGGGCCCGACAACGCGCCATCCGGCCCCAGTTCGACGAAGGCGCGGACACCCGAGTTCGTTGCCGTTCGTACGGCGTCGGCGAACCGGACCGTCGCGCGGAGGTGATCCACCCAGTAGCCGGCGGACATCGGTCGCGCCTCGGTGATCGGCTCGCTGGTCACCGAAGAGATGATCGGGATCGCGGGCGGCGCGTACGCCAGCCGTTCGGCCACCGCGCGAAACTCGTCGAGCATCGGATCCATCAGCGGCGAGTGGTACGCGTGCGACACGCGCAGTGTCTTTGTCCTCCGGCCGCGGTCGGCGAAGTCGCGCGCGATCTCCGCCACGGCCTCGCGGTCTCCGGAGAGCACGACCGCCGTCGGACCGTTGACGGCTGCTACCGCTACCCGCTCGCCGAGCACCGGCAGAACCTCTGCCTCGTCGGCCTGAACCGCCACCATGGCGCCGCCGGCGGGCAGCGCCTGCATCAACCGACCCCGAGCTGCTACCAGCTCCGCCGCGTCCGCCAGCGACATCACGCCGGCGACGTGAGCGGCCGCGATCTCCCCGATCGAGTGCCCCACCAGTACGTCGGGCACCACCCCCCAGGACTCCACCAGGCGGAAAAGACCCACCTGCAGAACGAAAAGCAGCGGTTGCGTGCTGCCGGTCCACTCGACCCAGCGAGCCTCGGTGCCGTCCGCCGCGAACAACGTCTCGCGTACCGGCCACTCCAACATCGGATCCAGCGCCCCGCAAACTTCGTCGACGGCGTCGGCGAATACCGGGAACCGGTCGTACAAGCCGAGCCCCATCCGCGGCCGCTGGCCGCCCTGGCCGGCGAAGATGGCGGCCAGCGGGGCCCGCGTGGCGATTCCGGAGACGTGATTGGCCGGCTCCCCGGCGGCGACCGCTGACAGCCCGCGGATCAACTCGTCACGGTCGGCACCGAGCACGACGCTCCGGTGCTCGAAACTCGACCGCCGGGTCGCCAGCGAAGCGGCCACATCAAGCGGGTCCGCGCCGCCGGCGAGCAACGACTCGAGCCGCGCGGCCTGCGCTCGTATAGCGGCGTCCGTACGCCCGGAGAAGGCGATCGGCACCACCGGACAGGCCAACCTGTCGGCGGCCGGCTCGGGGACCTTGGCAGGGCGGTGCTCCAGGATCACATGCGCGTTGGTTCCGCTGATCCCGAACGACGAGACCGCGGCCCGGCGCGGGTGGCCGGCGTCCGGCCACGGTTGAGCGTCAGTCAGCAGTGCGACCGCACCGGCGTCCCACCCCACCCGCGCCGACGGCGTGCCGACATGCAGCGTCTTCGGCGCGGTACCGCGCCGCATGGCCTGCACCATCTTGATCACCCCGGCGACGCCCGCGGCGGCCTGGGCGTGGCCGAGGTTGGACTTGATCGACCCGAGCAGCAGGGGCTGCACCCGCTCCTGGCCGTACGCCGCGAGGAGTGCCTCGGCCTCGATCGGATCGCCCAGTTTTGTTCCGGTGCCATGGGCTTCCACCACGTCCACATCGCAGGCAGAGAGCCGGGCGCTGGCCAGTGCCTGCCGGATCACCCGCTGCTGGGACGCCCCGCTCGGCGCCGTCAACCCGTTCGAGGCGCCGTCGGAGTTGACGGCTGACCCGCGCAGTACGGCCAGCACTTCGTGTCCGTTGCGTTCGGCGTCGGACAGCAGTTCCAGGACCAACACCCCGGCGCCTTCCGACCAACCGGTGCCGTCCGCGTCGTCGCTGAACGCCTTGCACCGCCCGTCCGCGGACAGCCCTCCCTGTCGGCCGAACTCCACGAAGATGCCGGGGGTGGCCATGACCGTGACACCGCCGGTCAGCGCCAGTGAACACTCGCCCGACCGCAGCGACTGGGCCGCCAGGTGCATGGCGACGAGGGACGCCGAACACGCCGTGTCCACGGTCAGCGCGGGGCCCTCCAGGCCCAGGGTGTAGGCGATCCGGCCGGAGAGCACGCTCGTGGTCGTACCGGTCAGCCGGTAGCCCTCAGCCTCGCCGGACGGCTCGTCCAACCTGGAGCCGTACTCCTGGGCCATCGCCCCGAGGAAGACCCCGGTCCGGCTGCCGCGCAACGACTCCTGCACCAGACCGGCCCGCTCCAGCGCCTCCCAGGAGACCTCCAGCGCCAGCCGTTGCTGCGGGTCCATCGCGGCGGCCTCGCGCGGCGAGATGCCGAAGAACCCGGAGTCGAAGTACGGGGCGTCGCGCAGGAATCCGCCGTACCACCCGGATGAGAGGATCTCCGCGCTCCAGCCGCGGTCCTCCGGCAGTGTCGAGACCACGTCCGTACCGGCGGCCACCAGATCCCACAGCCCGTCCGGGGACTCGACGCCGCCTGGGAACCGGCACCCCATCCCGACGATCGCGACGGGTTCGTCCCCTGGACCCCGCGGCGCCCGTCCGGCGCCGGTCCGATCCTGGGTGCTGTTACCCGCCAGATAGCCGGCCAGCCGCTCGGGGGTGGGGTGGTCGAAGAGCATGCTCCCGGTCAGGCCGAGCTGCGCGGTCCCATTCAGCCTGGTCACCAGCTCAAGCAGCATGGCCGAGTCGAAACCCAGGCCCTTGAAGGAGACGTCCATCGCGACCCGGTCCGGCGTACGGAAGCCCAGCACGACCGCGCACTCGTGCCGTACAAGCTCCCGGACCGGCGCGTCCGGGAGCGGGGTTGGACCTTCCCGCCGACCCGAGGGCCGGACCGCGACTGCCGGCTCGGCGGTCGTCCGCTGGTCAGGAATGTCGTCGAGCCAGTAGCGCTCCCGTTGAAAGGCGTACGTCGGAAGGTCCACTTTGGACGCTCTAGGAAAGACCGTCTTCCACGCGGGCTCGACGCCGCCGACATACAGCTCTGACAACGAAACCGACAGCCTGGACGGTCCGCCGTCACCCCTGCGAAGGGTGCCGGCGGTCACCACCCGCTGCTCGGTGTCCAGGGCGATCTCCTGCACGCTCCCGACCAGCAGCGGGCTCGGGCTCACCTCGAGGAAGACCGCATGGCCGTCGGCGAGCAGGGCTCGGACGGCGCGGTCGAAATCCACCGTCTCGCGGAGGTTCCGGCACCAGTAGTCGGCGTTCAACTCGTCCGGGAAGACCGCGGTCCCCGTCACCGTGGAGTAGAACGTGACGCGGGACAGCAACGACCGGATCGGTGCGAGGTCGCGGAGCAGATCGTCCCGGAGGTTCTCGACCTGGGGAGAGTGGGCGGCGAAGTCGACCCCCTCCAGCGGCCAGCGGTGCAGCCCCGCGGCCGACAGCCGGCGCCCCACCTCGGCCACTCCCGCCGGCGTGCCGGACACGGTCAGCGTGCGGGGACCGTTGATCGCGGCAATCGACACCTGGTCGGTCAGCTCGCCGACCAGCTCCCGGACCTTCTCGGGTTCGGCCAGGATCGACAGCATCGCACCGGCACCGGACAGTCGCTCGGCGACCATCCGGCTGCGCACCGCCACGATCCGGGCGCCGTCCGCCAGGGACAACGCGCCGGCGACGCACGCCGCCGCGATCTCGCCCTGCGAATGGCCAACCACCGCGGCCGGCTCAATGCCGTGCGATCGCCACACCGCGGCCAGCGACACCATCATCGCCCAGAGCGCCGGCTGCACCACGTCGACTCGATCCAGCGACGCGCCCTCGGCCTCGCCGCGGAGAACCTCCGGCAGCGACCAGTCGACCCATGGGCGCAACGCGAGATCGCATTCGGCGATCCGGTCCGCGAACGCCGCCGAGGACTCCAGCAGCTCGGCGCCCATACCGATCCATTCCGAACCCTGTCCTGGAAAAACCATCACCGGCCGCGGATTCCCGGTCGTACGCGCGACACCCCTGACCACGCCGCGTGCCGGCCGCCCTTCCGCGAGGGCACGGAGGCCGTCCAACAGCATGTCGCGGCCGTCGCCGACAACGACGCCGCGGTACGGCAACGACGCCCGTGTGGTCGCGAGCGAAAAGCCGATGTCCCTCGGCACCGCATCCGGCCGCGCCTCGACGTGTGCGGCCAACTGGGCCGCCTGGGCTCGCACTGCGTCCTCCGTACGGCCGGACAGGACCCAGGTGACCGGTCCCTCGGCTGCCGCCGGCAGCACGTCCGCTTCCTTCGCGGGCGCCGACCCGAGCACCAAGTGGCAGTTCGTACCCCCCATGCCGAAAGACGAAACGCCGGCGTACAGACGGTCGTCTGCCGCCCGCGACGGCCATCGCATCGCCGACCGCACGACCCGCAGGTTCCACTCGTCGAAGCGGATGGCCGGGTGCGGACGCTCGAAATTGAGGCTCGGCGGGAGCGACCGGTGCCGGAGCGCCAGCACGGTCTTGACCAGCCCGGCGATCCCGCCGGCGGCTTCGAGATGACCCAGATTGGTCTTCACCGAGCCGACCCACAGCGGTTCATCCGGATCCCGCTGGCCGTACGCGGCGGCGAGCGCGGCCGCCTCGATGGGGTCACCGACTCGGGTACCCGAGCCGTGCAGCTCGACGTAGGACACTCGCGCGGGGTCGACAACCGCATGCCGGTAGGCCGCGCGCAGGACGCCCTCCTGCGCCCGCCCGTCCGGCGTGAGGAGACCGCCACCGGACCCGTCGTGGTTGACCGCACTGCCTTCGATCACCGCGTACACCCGGTCACCGTCGGCCAGGGCCCGGGACAGGGGCTTGAGCACGACGATCCCGCCACCCTCGCCCCGCACATAGCCGTTCGCCCGCGCGTCGAACGTGAAGCAGCGCCGATCCGGGGACAGCGCGCCGAGCGCGGCCGATTCCAACGCGCTCTCCGGCGCGAGGTTCAGTTGGATACCACCGGCCAGCGCGATCGCGCACTCACCGGCGGCCAGACTCCGGCAGGCCAGGTGGACGGCCACCAACGAGGACGACTGTCCGGTGTCCACCGCCATACTCGGTCCCAGCAGGCCCAGCGCGTGCGAAACACGGTTGGCCACCATGGCGCGGTTCAAGCCGGTCATCGTGTGGTGGTCGATCCCGCCGGCGCCGAGCCGGCCAGCCAGTGTCGCGTAGTCGCCGCTCGTCACGCCGACGAAAACACCCGCTCCCGTTCCCTGGACAGAGTCCGGGGCGGTACGCGAGTCCTCCAATGCCTCCCAGGCCAGCTCCAGCATCAACCGCTGCTGCGGGTCCATCGCCCGGGCTTCCCGGGGGGAGACGCCGAACAGCTCCGCGTCAAAGTCGGCGACCTCGCTCAGGTAACCGCCACGTCCGCCGCCGTACGACACTCGGCGGTCGGCCGGCGGCTCGGTCACCTGGTCCACGCCGCTCTGCAACAGCTCCCAGAGCTCGGCCGGCCCGCGGGCACCCGGAAGCCGGCAGGACATTCCGACGACCGCCACCGCGCGGGTGACGTCCGTCGACTCGTCTTCCGATCGGCACATCGCAAATACCTTCGCGTCGCAGGAAAAACGCAAATACCTTCGCGTCCCTGGAAAAACTTGCCTCCGGGCAGGCGTACGGACCCGGGCTCGGGCATGTCGAGCCGCGGCCGGCCGTATTCATTCCGACCCGGCAGGAACGTTCGGCGCCGTCGAAACCCACGCCGGTCCTGAAGGTCAGGGTCGTCTGTGAGAGCTTGAAAAACACCTAGTCTTTCCCCTATAGCTTGGCGCTCACGGGGCGGAACCGACGCCGATACCCCTTCGTGACAGACAGGAGCGCTGCGCCATGATCCGCCGCTTGGGACCGGTTGTCAGAGGTGACGAGAGTGTCGCCTAACTCGACAGACACGCTTGTAGCTGTGCTGGGCGCCGGGGTGATGGGCACCGGCATCGCGGCCACCGTCGCCGGGCACGGAATTCCCGTCGTGGTGCTCGACAGCGATCCTGGCGTGCTGGACCAGGCGGCCGAAAGGATCGATCGACAGCTGCGGCACGCCCGCCTGATGGGAGCCCTGCCAGCCGAGCTACCACCCGGCCCGATAACAATGACGACCCGTTACGACGCCGCGTCCGCGGCGACGACGGTGGTTGAGGCCGTCACCGAACAGCTCGAGTCGAAAACCAAGGCGCTCAACAGCGCGGCCACGACCGTCGGCCCGGCCACGCCGCTCATTTCGAATACCTCGGGTATTCCGATCGACGAGCTGGCAACCGGGCTGCTCCAGCCCGAACGCCTTGTCGGCACTCATTTCATGAACCCGCCGTACCTGATCGAGCAGGTCGAGGTGATCCGGGGGCGCCGGACGAGTCCGGCAACCATGGCCAGCCTGCACGACTTCCTCGGCAGGCTGAACCGGCGGGGAGTCCTGGTCCGGGACAGTCCCGGCTTCGTCACCAGCAGGCTGTTGCACGCGATGCTCAACGATGCGGCGAGCATCGTCGGTGAGGGCATCGCCGACGCGGAAACCGTGGACGGGCTCATGCAGGGCTGTCTCGGTCACCGCACCGGGCCGTTGCGCACCGCGGATCTGATCGGGCTGGACAACCTCGTGGACTCCCTGGACGCGCTCTACGAGCGCACCGGCGAGCTGCGTTACCGGCCCTGCCCACAACTGCGCTCCATGGTCCGAAAAGGAAATCTCGGCCGCAAGGCGGGCAAAGGCTTCTACGAATACTAGAGAGGACCCCGTGACGTCATCCGACCAACTGACGGACCAGCAGTCCGCACACACCGAGCAGGACCTCGTGTCGTACCTGACCGGGCGGCTCAAAACCGAGGTCGCGGCGGCCCAGGATCTGTTCGATACCGGTCTGGTCAGCTCAATGTTCGCTATGGAGCTGGTCGTGTACCTCGAACAGTGCTACGAAGTGGCCATTGTCGGTCCTGATCTCAAGCTGAAGAATTTTCGCTCGGCGCGATCGATGGCCGCGCTCGTCCACCGGCTCAAAACGACGGTGACCCCGGATGCCGGCGCCGGCTGACGCGCTCGCCGACGAGTGCGCGCTGGTCGATGATCTCGTCGGCGACCAGGCCGGCGACTGGGACGTCGCCGGAAGACTGCCCGAACCGGTGCTGCGCAAGCTTGCCACCGCGGGACTGCTGTGCGCACAGGTTCCGGTGGGCCACGGCGGGATCGGGATGAGCAGCCGGCGTAACGGCGAGCTGACGGCTTTCACCGGTTCGCGGTGCAGTTCGCTCCGGAGCGTGATGACCTCCCAAGGCATGGCCGCGTGGGCGATCGAACGCCTCGCCGACCCTGGTCAGCGACACGGCTACCTCGAAGAGCTGACCGGCGGTCGGCTCGCGGCGGTCGGGTTCAGCGAACCGCAAGCGGGCAGCGATCTTTCCGGCATCGAGACGACTATCCGGAGCAACGGCGACGGCGTGGTCGTGGACGGCGAGAAAGTCTGGGTGACCGGGGCCCACTACGCCGACATGATCGTGGTCATCGGCCGGTACGAGGACGAGGCCGCGGCGGTCGTCGTGCCCCGCCGGGCCCGCGGCGTTCTGGTGAGCCGGGTGGTGAACCCAGTCGGCTGCCGGGCCGCCGGGCATGCCACCGTACGGCTGGAAAACGTCCGGCTGCCCGCCTCCGCCGTGCTGGGCGGAGGCGGCACGGCACTGGAGATGCTGGTCACGACCGCGCTCACCTACGGACGGGTGTCCGTCGCCTGGGGATGCGCCGGCATCCTCCGGGCCTGCCTCACCGCGGCGGTGTCGCACGCGACCGGGCGGACCCAGTTCGGCCAGCCGCTCGCCGACCACCAATTGGTCGCCCGGCACCTGGCCAACATTCTGGTGGCCGAACAGGTGGCGACCCGCGCCTGCGAGCACGCGAGTGACCGCTGGGACTCCAGAAGTCCCCAGGTCGGCATCGCTTCGGTGCTGGCCAAACATGTCGCTGCCAGCCAGGCCGCCAGCGGCTCGAGTACCGCCCTGCAGGTGCTGGCGTCGGCCGCCGGCCAGGACGGCAACGTGGTGGCCCGGGCGTACCGCGACGCCAAGCTGATGGAAATCATCGAAGGCACGCAGGAAATCTGCCAGCTGATTCTGGCTGACCACGCGGTCGCAACCGCACGTTGACCCGGTAAGGAGATCCGCTGTGGAGGAAGAACCGACCATGATCAAGTGTCTGGTTTGGGACCTGGACAACACCCTGTGGCAGGGAACGCTGAGCGAGGACGGCGACGTACATCTGGCCGACGAGATCCGGGACGTGATCGCCACCCTCGACTCACGCGGGATCCTGCAGGCGGTGGCCAGCAAGAACGACCACGACCTGGCATGGGCCCGGTTGGAGGAGCTCGGCGTCGCACGGTATTTCGTCCTGCCGATGATCGGCTGGGGCCCGAAATCCAGCTCGGTCCGGCGGATCGCCGACGAGCTCAGGTTCGCTCTGGACACCATCGCGTTCGTCGACGACCAGCCAGCCGAGCGCGCCGAAGTCGCCTTCCACCTGCCCCAGGTGCGGTGCTATCAGCAGGACCAGGTACCGATGCTGGTCAACCTTCCCGAATTCAGCCCCAGCAGGCTCACTGTCGACGCCCGCAACCGCCGCCGGATGTATCAGGCAAACTTCCGGCGGGCCGCGGAGCAGGCCGAATTCCGCGGGCCGGACCGGGAATTCCTGCGGTCACTCGACCTGGTCGTGGAGGTCACCCGCGCCGGCGACGAGGAGCTCACCCGGGTCGAGGAGCTCACGTTGCGGACCAGCCAGATGAACGCGACCGGCGTGCACTATTCCGAGGCCGTCCTGCGCGAGCTCCTCAGCGACCCCGATCATGAGCTGCTTGTTACCACGATGGCCGACCGGTTCGGGCCGCACGGCGCGGTGGGTGTGCTGCTGCTGGAAAGACACCCGGCCGTCTGGCACCTCAAGCTGCTCGCCACCTCGTGCCGGGTGGTCTCCTTCGGTGCCGGCTCGGTGCTGCTCAACTGGCTGATCGATCAGGCCAGCCGGGCCAGCGTCCACCTCGTCGCGGACTTCCGGCACACCAAACGCAACCGGATGATGGACATCGCCTACCGGTTCGCGGGTTTCGACAACCAGTCCTGCGGGTGCCGCGCCGGCGTACCGGCGGCCGCCGCGCCGGACATCCAACGACTGCACCTGATGCCCGACCGCCGGGACCCGGCGGACACCGTACGGCTGATCGCGCCGGATCTGGCCGCGGTCCCGGCCCGCTGAACCGGGAGAACAGATGGCGCAGCAGACCTCCTTCTCGCCGGAACTCCTCGAGTACGTACGCGACGTGTCCTTGCGGGACGATGAAATCCTCCTCGAGCTCCGCGCGGAGACAGCCGAACTGCCGATGGGCAGCCAGATGCTGCTGATGGCCGAGGAAGGGCAGCTCCTCGGCCTCCTGGTGGCTCTTACCGGTGCCCAGCTGGTGGTGGAGGTAGGAACGTTCACCGGCTACAGCACGCTCTGCATGGCACGGTCCCTGCCGCCCGGTGGACGGATCGTCACCTGCGACATCACCGACAGGTGGCCGGCGATCGCCGCGCCGTACTGGGAACGCGCCGGCGTTGCCGACCGGATCGAGGTCCGCGTCGGCGACGCCCGCGAGACACTTTCGGAGCTGCTGGCCGTACGGGGACCGGGAGCCGTCGACTTCTTCTTCATTGACGCGGACAAGGCGGGCTATCTGCACTACTACGAGCAGGCCCTCCAGCTCGTCCGGCCGGGCGGCCTGATCGTCCTGGACAACACGGTTTTCTTCGGCCGGGTCGTCGACCCGGCACTGCGCGACACCGGCACCGAAGCGATTCGTGAGTTCAACCGGCTCCTCCTCGATGACGACCGGGTGGACATCGCGATGTTGTCAATGGCCGACGGGGTCACGTTGGCACGCCGGCGGAAGCTCTAAGGATTTTCAGCGCCCACCGTGCGATCAATGAGGTGCGGCGCCAGCCAGATTTCCCGGGCAGTCTGCGGAAGGCACGGTCAGATGGAACCAGAGCGACGCCCGATCCTGTTTGTCAGCCTGCCAGAGAGCGGCCTGCTGAACCCGATGCTGGTGCTGGCCGGCGAACTGTCCCGCCGCGAGGTGCCCGACCTCTGGTTCGCCACCGACGAGCACCGGCAGTCCGAGGTGGAACAGGCTGCCACCGGGAGCCCGATCGCTTTCGCCTCATTGGGTGCCGTGGTGCCGGAAATGGCCGCGACGACCTGGGACGACGACACCTACCGCGCGGTGACCCAGCGGTCCCGGTTCAAGGCGCGCCGGGCTCTCATCCGGCACACGTACGACCCGACACTGCAGGCGGCCAAGTACCGGAAACTCGAAACGGCGCTGGACGAGGTCCAGCCCGCGTTGCTCGTCATCGACATCATGTGCCGGTACGCTGTCGAGCTCGCGATCACTCGTAAGATTCCCTACGTGCTCTGCGATCCCTATCTGCCGAGCATGTGGCTGTCCGCGCCGGTTCCGTTCGGCAAGTCGTACACGCCGGGCGATTTTCCGGTTCCGCACACCGGGTTCTCGAACCGGATGAGCCCGCCGCAGCGCGTCGCGAATTGGCTGTTCAGGCTCCGTACACTCCTGATGTTCCTCACCCCGCGCATGTCGCGGATGCTGTCCCAGGACAAACGAACCCGCCAGGAACTGGGCATTGTTCCAGAGGCGCGCAAGCCAATGGCAATGATCGATCACGCCGCGCTCGTCCTCTGCCTTTCGATTCCGGAGCTGGACTATCCATTTCCGATACCCGGCAACGTCGCCACCGTTGGCCCGCTGATCCCGCCGCTGCCCGAGTCGGCCCAGCCGAACGAGATCTCCAGCTGGCTTGACTCCCGGAGCTCGGTCGTCTACATCGGTCTCGGCACCGTCACTCGGCTGACCCGAGCCCAGATCCATGCGATGGTGGAGGTGGCGCGTCGGCTTGACGGTGCGCATCACGTCCTCTGGAAGCTGTCGGCCGAACAGCAACAATTGCTGCCCCCTTCGTCCAGCCTGCCGAAGAACCTGCGAATCGTGACCTGGCTGCCGTCGCAGCTGGACGTCCTGGCGCATCCCAACGTGAAGGTGTTCCTCACCCACGGCGGCAGCAACGGATTCCACGAGGGCGTGTACTTCGGCAAACCGCTCGTCCTGAGACCGCTGTGGGCCGACTGCTACGACGAGGCTGTCCGCGCCGAGGACCATGGCTTCGGTATCACCCTCGACCGCCCGGACGAGGTCGATACCGAAGACGTCGTGCGCAAGCTGACAAACGTGCTCCGTAACCCGTCGTTCCAAGCGCGGGCCCGACACTTTGGCCTGCTTGTCCGGAAAGCGGGAGGCGTAGGAACCGCGGCCGATCTCGTCACCTCGGTGTCGGACCGCGGTCTGGTGCCGCGCACCCGAGTAGGGAGCCGACGTAGACAACTCTCACCGACGCCGACCAGCGATACACCGACAGGGTCCGCGAGTTCAACGCCAGTGAGCTGACCTCGCTAGGCGCGTGACGACAGCGCAGAGGGTAATGAAATGACGAGTACGGATTCGAACATCGTCGATTTTCCGGTACGCACGCCCGGCGAACCATTCCCGCCGAAGGTGTACGCGGAATTCCGGAATCGTCCGGGACTCATCCGTTCTGAGCTGCCGTCCGGCCAGCCGGTCTGGCTGGTCGCGCGGCACGAGGATGTACGTACCGTGCTGACCGATCCGCGCATCAGCGCCAACCCGTCGAACGAGGGATTCCCCAAGGTGTCCCGAACCGGTGGCGTACCGACCCAGGAGGAGATCCCCGGCTGGTTCGTCGGACTCGACCCGCCCGAACACAACCGCTTCCGCAAGATCCTGATCCCCGAGTTCTCCGTCCCACGCGTCAAGAAATGGCGTCCGACGATCCAGCGCATCGTGGACGAGCGCATTGACGCCCTGCTGGCGGAAGGGAATTCGGCCGACCTGGTGGCCAGCTTCGCGTTGCCAGTCCCCTCCCTGGTCATTTCCGCCATCCTCGGAGTGCCACCCGCCGACCGCGAGTTCTTCGAATCCAGGACGCGCACCCTCGTCGACATCGTCGCTTCGACCGACAGCGAACGCAGCGATGCGGTCAGGCAGCTTCTGCGGTACATCTCCAGGCTGATCTCCGTGCGGCGGAAGCGTCCCGGCGACGACCTCATCAGCCGGATCCTGGCCACCGGGGTGCTGACTGTCGAAGAGCTGGCCGGGGTTGTCATGCTGGTCCTGATCGCGGGGCACGAGACGACCGCGAACAACATCGCGCTCGGCGTGGTCACCCTGCTGGCTAACCCCAACTGGATCGGGGACGTCCGGGTGGTCGACGAATTGCTGCGTTATCACGCCGTCGCCGACCTGGTGGCTATGCGGACCGCGGTCGAGGACGTCGAGATCGGCGGGCAGCTGGTCAGGGCCGGCGAGGGCATCTGGCCGTTGCTCGCGGCCGCCAACCATGACTCGGGCGTTTTCGACTGTCCGCACGTATTCGACCCGGCCCGCTCGGCACGGGGCAGCCATGTCGCGTTCGGTTACGGGGTGCACCAGTGTCTGGGCCAGAATCTGGTCCGGGCTGAGATCGGGATCGTCTGCCAGACACTGTTCGCCCGCGTACCGACCCTGCGGATCGCCGAGCCGGCCGACCAGCTGCCTTTCAAGTACACCGGAACGATCTTCGGCTTGCACACCCTGCCCGTACGCTGGTGACCAGACCCGCGCCGCGGGCTTGACGGCTTCGCCAGAATATGGCGGCGGTGACCGCGCCCGAAGAACAACAAGACCGCGCACCGGCCTCCCGGCCGCTACGGCCCGGGTACGCCGACCGACAGCGACGCGAGCCACTCCGCCATCACCTTTCCGGTCAGCTCAGCTTCCTCCCTGACGATGGAAAAGTGGTCCGCGTCGATCGAACGAACGACATCTCCCGGCGCCAGCAGCTCCCGCTGTTCGGCCGGTACGTCATCCGCCAGCCCGCAGCGGATCAACAGCTTCGGGGCTGTCGTCGGCCGGATGTCCAGGTGCGGCAGCCTGTTGAGCCACGTGGTCATCGCCGACAGCCGTACGCCGATCGCCACCGCCGAGTCATCCTGAATCCGGCTGGTGATGTCCCGCAACAGTTCCATGTAGTCGGTGGTGTCGTCCGCGCCGTACCGCAGGCTCAGCGTGTCGAGCAGGACGACGCCCTCGGGCCGGACATCCCAGGTTTGCTCCAGAAAGCCCGCCGCGGCATAGGCGAGGACCCCGGCGGTCGAATGACCGACGAGGATGAAGGGCTCGCCCTCGCTGGCGTGCAACACGCTTTCGGCGACGTACCGGCACGCCGCCTCGGCGGAAGAAGGGAGGCTCTCACCAGCGGCGAAGCCGACCAGCGGCAGGGCGACGACCGGGTGGTCGCCGCCGAGGCGGTTCGCCAGCTGGACGTACTGGTGGACACCGCCTCCGACCACGGGTGAACTGACGCAGATCAGCCGCGGACCGCTCGCCCCTTCGGCCAGTGTGACGGGCACGGACAGTTCGTCGAGTTCGGCGGGGGTATCAAAGGTCGGCCGGATGGCGGCAACCGCCCTCAGCATGTCGTACCCCTCCTGCCGTTTGCCTGACCGCAGGGCCTCGAAGAACAGGCCACCCACGGTGTCCCCGTCGGTCGTCGCCACCTGCGTCGCCGAGCCTCCGGCCGCCAGCCGATCGGCGAGCTGGGCGTGCAACCATCGCGCCAACATCGTGGGCGTCGGGTGGTCGGTGGTCAGCATCGCCGACAACCTGAGCCCGAGCGCTTCCGCCAGGGTGTTGCGCAGCTGGATCGAGATCAGCGAGTCGAAACCGGACTCGAAGAAGTTGCCGTCGGGCTCGACGGCGGAGGAGTCGCGGTGTCCGAGCACTTCGGCCGCGCGGTCCATGACGAAATCCCGCAGGAACCGCTCTTGTCCGGCGATGTCGAGCCCGCGGAGCCGGTCCAACACCGTTGCGGCGGCGACCGCGGTGCGCGCGGCTGACCGGCGGCTCCCGGGAACCAGGCCGCGGAATAGGGGAGGCAGCAGCTCCTGATCGCGAAGTCCGGCGACATTCAACCGGACGGCTACGGTGAGTGGTTCGTCGATCGCGATGGCGGTGTCGAACATCGCAAAGCCCTGTTCGGCTGAGATCGCCGGCGTTCCCGCTGCCGCCATCCGCCGCAGGTCGCCGTCGGTGAGTGTGCTCGTCATCCCGGCGTCCGCCGCCCACGGTCCCCAGGCCAGTGACGTGCCAGGCATGCCTTGCCCGCGCCGCCAGTGGGCAAGACCGTCGAGGAAGGCGTTCCCAGCGGCATAGTTGGCCTGCGCTGGGCCTCCCAGGACGCCGGTGATCGAGGAGAACAACACGAACGCGGCGAGGTCACGATCCCGGGTGGCCTCGTGCAGGTTCCAAGCCCCGTCGACCTTGGGCCGCAGCACGTCGGACAGTCGGGCCGGGGTCAACGACTGCACGGCACCGTCGTCCAGCACGCCCGCGGCGTGCACGACCGCGACCAACGGGTGTTCGACGGGCACATCCGCGACCAGTCCGACCACGGAGGCGCGGTCGGTCACATCGCAAGCGGCGATCCGTACGTCGGCGCCTGCCTCGGTGAGCTCGGCACACAACCGCTCCGCCCCCGGCGCTGCCGACCCCCGACGGCCGGCAAGCACCAGGCGTCGTACGCCGCGGTCGACGACCAAGTGCCTTGCCAGCTTGGCACCGAGCCCGCCGGTTCCCCCGGTGATCAGCACCGTCCCGTCAGGGCCCCACGCGGTGGAACGCCCGCCCGCACCGGTGAGCCGGGCCAGCCGTGGCACCCGGACGATGCCGGCACGTACCGCCACCTGCGGCTCTGCCAGGTCGGCTGAACCGGCCACCAGCGGCACCGCTGCCAGCGAGGCCGGCTCGCGATCGACATCGACAAGAAGGAACCGGCCAGGGTGCTCCGCCTGAGCGGAACGTATGAAGCCACCCGCGGCCGCGGCCCGAAGATCGGCTACCGCCTCATCCTCCACAGCGACCGCGCGGCTGGTGACGAACACCAACCGGGAAGCGGCGAAACGTACGTCGTCGAGCCACCGCTGCACCAGGTCCAACACCGTTGCGACGGTTTCGCGCACCGAGCCGGGTGCCTCGGTCGGACCGTCAGTCACCAGTGGAACCAGCACTACGTCCGGTACGGGGGCACCGTCACGAGCCCACTCGCCGAGATCGCCGCCGTCCTCGACCGTGGCACCGGTGGCCTCGACCCTCGCCGCCAGCCCGAGCTCGCCCGCTCCCAACACCGCCCACCGCAGGTCACGGGCTGGCGACGCGCCCATGGCCAGCGGCTCCCAGTCGACCCGGAAAAGGGAGTCGTCCGCACGGTGCGGTAGCTCTGCCGGCGCGGATCGCAGTACGAGCTCGTCCACCGAGATCACCGGCGTGTTCTCGGTGTCCACGGCGGCGAATGAAATCGTGTCGCCATTCGCGGTGCACCTCACCCGCAGGGTGGAGGCGCCGCCGGCGTGCACGGAAACCCCGTTCCAGCTGAACGGCAAGGAATTCCTGCTCGCACGCTCGCCCATCAACGTGTACGCGTGGAGAGCCGCGTCGATGAGGGCAGGGTGGATGCCATAACCGGCGCTGTCGACGCCGCCGGGGAGTCTGATCTCGGCGAAGATCTCGTCAGCACGCCGCCAGGCCGCGCGTAGTCCCTGGAACGTCGGCCCGTATGTCAGCCCGGCGTCTTTCCAGCGCTCGTAGTGGCCGGTCACGTCGAGTGTCTCCGCGTCCGGTGGTGGCCATGTCGGGATGTCCCACCGCGCGATGGCCTGACCGGTCGTGACAACGCCGCTGGCGTGCTGGGTCCAGGCACCGTCGAGGGCGTCGGCTCGCCGCGAGTGCACCTGGACCTCCCGCCGGCCGGACCCGTCCTCCTCACCGACCCGCACCTGCAGATGGACGGCCCCCTCCTCCGGTAGCACCATCGGCACCGCGACCGTGAGTTCCTCCACCCGGTCACTGCCCACCTCGTCCGCGGCCCGGACCGCCAGTTCCAGGAATCCGGTGCCCGGGAACAGCACCGTGTCGCCCAACCGGTGATCGGCAAGCCAGGGTTGGGATTCCAGCGACAAACTCCCCGTCAGCACCACACCCTGACCATCGGCCAGCACCACCGCCGTCCCGACCAGCGGATGGCCCGTCGGCGCCTGCCCTAGGCCGGCGGGATCACCGGCGCGCGGCGCGGCCGCCGGCCAGAAGCGTTTGCGGTCGAAGGCATAGGTGGGCAGGTCGACGCGGCCGGTTCCGGTGCCGCCGAAGAACTCGGTCCAGTCGAGGGGGACGCCGTGGACGTGCAGCTGGGCAAGGGCTTCGACGACCGCGGTCTCCTCGTCCCATTCGGACCGCATCGTGGGTGCGGCGCACCACGGGCCCTCGCCGGTGGATTCCAGTGTCTCCGGGATCAACGCGCTCAGGGTCGCGTCCGGTCCGAGTTCCAGGAAGACCGTCACGCCCCTGCCGGCAAGCGCGGTGATCGCGTCGGCGAACCGTACCGGCCGGCGGACCTGCTCCACCCAGTAGGCCGGATCGCCCCATTCCGGCGTCGCGTGGGTGCCCGTCACCGTGGACACCACTGGGATGGTTGAGCTACTGTGCGCCAGCCCGGCGACCACCTCACCGAACTCGTGCAGCATGGGGTCCATCAGCGGCGAATGGAAGGCGTGCGACACGGCGAGCCTGGTCGTCCGGTGACCTCGCTCTCTCAACAGGGACTCGACGTCGGCCACTGCCTGCCCGCCGGCGAGCACTACCGAGCGCGGTCCATTCACCGCGGCGACCGAGACCCCGTCATCGCGCCCGGCGAGCACGTCGGCGATCTCCTGCTCGCCGGCACGTACCGCGAGCATCACCCCGCCCGGCGGCAACGCATCCATCAACCGGGACCGGCCCGCCACCAGCGCGCACGCGTCCGCCAGTGACAGCACGCCGGACACGTGGGCGGCGGTGATCTCCCCGATCGAATGCCCAGCCACGAAGTCCGGGCGTACGCCCCACGACGACACGAGCCGGAAAAGTGCCACCTCAACGGCGAACACCGCGGGCTGCGCCCATCCGGTCCGGCCGAGCAATGCCGCATCGTTGCCCCACATCACGTCCCGCACCGAGCCGGCCAGGCGCGGTTCCAGCTCGGCCAGTACCTCGTCGAACGCGGCCGCGAACGCCGCGAACCGCTCGTACAGCCCGCGGCCCATGCCCAACCGTTGAGTCCCCTGCCCACCGAACACCACCGCCACCTTGCCCGCGCCGGCGCGGCCCCGAGCGCACTCGGACACGCCGGCCTTGCTGGCCAGCAGGACCGCGCGGTATTCGAACAGAGACCGCGACGTCACCAATGACTGGCCGACGTCCACTGGGGACACCCGGCCGATCTCGCACGCCGCGAAGCCGGTCAACCGCTCCACCTGACCTTGAAGCGCCGCCTCGGACCGCGCGGACACCAGCCACGGCACCACGCCGGCCAACACCGGGTTCCGCGCTGGTTCGCCGACGGGGATGGGCGCCTCTTCCAGGATCACGTGCGCGTTGGTGCCACTGATGCCGAACGACGACACGCCGGCCCGCCGCGGTCGACCCGTCTCGGGCCACGCCACCCGGTCGGTCAGCAGCTCGATGGAACCGCTGTCCCAATCGACGTGAGAGGTAGGAACGCCGACATGCAGCGTCCGCGGCGCGACGCCGTGCCGCATGGCGAGGACCATCTTGATGACGCCCGCCGCGCCGGCGGCGGCCAGCGTGTGACCGATGTTGGATTTCACCGACCCCAGCAGCAGTGGCCGTTCGCGGCCCTGCCCGTACGTCGCCAGCAGCGCCTGCGCCTCGATCGGATCGCCCAGCGTCGTACCCGTGCCGTGCCCCTCCACGGCATCGATGTCCGAAGTGGACAGTCCGGCCGACGCCAACGCCTGGCGGATTACCCGCTGCTGCGACGGACCGTTCGGCGCCGTCAGGCCGTTCGACGCGCCGTCGCAGTTCACCGCCGAGCCGCGTACTACGGCGAGCACCTGGTGGCCGTTGCTCTGGGCATCCGACAGCCGCTCGACCACGAGCATGCCGACGCCCTCGGACCAGACGGTCCCGTCGGCACTGTCCGCGTACGCCTTACACCGGCCGTCCGACGCGAGCGCACCCTGCCGGGTAAATCCGGCGAAGCGCAACGACGTCGACATCACGGTGACGCCGCCGGCGAGCGCGAGCGAGCACTCCCCCGTACGCAACGCCTGCGCCGCCAGGTGCAGCGCCACCAGAGACGACGAGCACGCCGTGTCAACGGTCGCCGTCGGCCCCTCCAGACCGAACGTGTACGCGAGCCTCCCGGCGAGCGCGCTGGCGGCGACGCCGGTCCCGGCATGACCGTCCAGATCCTCGGCCGCCGCCAGGACCACGTTGACGTAGTCCTGGCCGTCGGTGCCGGCGAAGACGGCCGTACGGCTCCCCCGCAGCGAGGCCGGGACGATCCCGGCGCGCTCGAACGCCTCCCACGCGGTCTCCAGCAGCAGCCGCTGCTGAGGGTCCATCGCGGCCGCCTCCCGGGGGGAGACACCGAAGAACGCGGGATCGAAGTCGGCCACCGAGTCCAGGAAACCGCCTTCCAGGGTCGCGCTGTGCCCGCGTCCCTGGCCGGCCAGCATGCTGAGGTCCCAGCCGCGGTCAGTTGGGAAGCCGGAGATCGCGTCAGCACCGGACGCGACGAGGTCCCACAGATCCTCAGGTGACCGGACGCCGCCAGGGAACCGGCACGCCATACCCACGATCGCCACCGGCTCCTGCCTACCCGACTCGAGTTCGTCGAGGCGACGCCGAGTCTCGTGCAGATCCGCGGTGACCCATTTCAGGTAGTCGACGAGCTTCCCGTCGTCCGACATGGTGGACGCCTTTCCAGTACGAGTTGACGCGTTCAGCGGTCCTTGGACCTGCCGAGTTCGTTGTCGATGAAGTCCAAGATCTCGTCGGCGCTGGCCGCCCCGATGCGCTGTGTCACGAAGGCCCGTTCGCTCGGATCCTCCGGTCCGCTCCACCGGGTCATGAGCTGGCGCAGCCGCAGGGCGACGCCGGCCCGGGTCACCTCGTCCGGCTCACCCACGGCCATCGCGGCTTCCAGCCGGTCGAGCTCGGCCAGCACCGACCGGTCGTTGCTGGCCGGGCCGTCGCCCACCAACTGGGACAGCAGGTGTCCGGCGAGCGCCGCCGGCGTGGCGTAGTCGAAGACGAGGGTGGCGGGTAGCCGAAGGCCGCTGGCTGTGGTGAGCCGGTTGCGCAGTTCGACCGCCGTAAGCGAGTCGAAGCCGAGCTTGCGAAACTCCTGGTCGGCCTCGATCGGATCCGCCGACGGGTGGCCGAGCACCCGGGCGGCTTCGACGCGTACGACCTCCACCACGAACGGCAGCCGGTCAGCTTCGCGCCGCTCGGTGACCTGCCGGGCCAGCCCACCGTCCCGCTCGGCACCGGCCAAGGCGGTCGGGCGGGCCGGTCGGACCAGCGCGCGCAGGATGGCCGGCGTCGCGCCGTGTCCGCCGAACGAACCGGCACCGGTCGCGGCAGCGACGATCAACGGTTCGCCCGAGCCGACGGCGACATCGAACATCGCCATCCCGAAGTCGACCGGGATCGCCGTGACACCGGCCGAGGCACCGCGGCGTACGTCCACCTCGGCGAGTCCGCTGGTCATGCCGGTGTCCTGGGCCCATGGTCCCCAGGCAACGGACGTGGCGGGCAGCCCGGCGTGCCGGCGGTGGTGCGCCAACGCGTCCAGGAAAACGTTCCCCGCCGCGTAACTGCCCTGCCCCGGGCCGCCCATCGTGCCGGCCGCCGACGAGAACATCACGAACGCGGCCAGCTCGAGACCCTTGGTGGCCTCGTGCAGGTGCCAAGCCGCGTCAACCTTTGTCCGGAAAACCGTCGCCAACCGCGGCGGAGTCAACGACTGGACGATCCCGTCATCAAGCGCGCCGGCCAGGTGCACCACCGCCGTCAGCGGATGTTGCGGGCAGACACCGGCCACCAATGCGGCGACGGCGTCCCGATCGCCGACATCACAGGAAATGACCTCAACCCGCGCGCCGGCCGTACCCAACTCCGCGACCAGCTCATCGGCCCCGGGCGCCGCAGGGCCACGACGACTGGCCAGCAACAGATGCCGTACCCCGCGATCAAGCACCAGATGCCGCGCCAACTCCGCGCCCAACCCACCGGTCCCCCCGGTGAGCAACACCGTGCCCTCCGGGTCCCAGGAACGCGGCAGGCTCAACACGATCTTGCCGACGTGCTTGGCCTGGCTCATGAACCGGAAAGCTTCCCGCGCCCGCCGTACGTCCCAAACCCGCACCGGCAACGGGCTCAACACACCCGCTTCGAACAGGGTGATGACCGCCACCAGCATCTGCCCCAACCGATCCGGCCCGGCATCGGCGAGATCGAACGCCCGGTAGGACGCGCCGCCGAATACACCGGGATCGCGGACGTCCGTCTTGCCCATCTCCAGGAAACGGCCACCAGCACCCAACAACCGCGCCGACGCGTCAACGAACTCACCGGCCAACGCGTTCAGCACCACGTCCAGACCACGCCCACCGGTGACATCCCTGAACTTCTCAGCGAACTCCAGCGACCGGGACGATGCAATGTGATCGTCGTCCAACCCCATCGACCGCAGCACATCCCATTTGCCTTCGCTCGCGGTGGCGAACACCTCCGCGCCGAGGTGCTGGGCAAGCTGGATCGCAGCCATCCCCACGCCGCCGGCGCCGGAGTGGACCAGGACCTTCTCTCCCGCCCGCAGATCCGCCAAGTCCGTCAAGGCGTAGTAGGCGGTCAAGAAAACCAACGGAACCGACGCCGCTGTCTCGTCCGACCACCCGTCGGGGACTCGGGCCAGAAGGCGCTCGTCCAGCGTCACCGCCAGCGGGCCGATCCCGCCCGGCACGATCCCCATCACCCGATCCCCCGGGCGCAGCCCAGAAACCTCCGGGCCGATCTCCACCACGACACCGGCGGCCTCCGAACCCAACGCCCCGGCCTCGCCCGGATACATACCCAATGCGTTGAGAACATCCCGGAAATTCAGCCCGGCCGCCCCCACCCGCAGCCGCACCTGACGGCCCTTCAACGGTTCCAAAACCTCCGGGAACGGGCCCAGCGCCAGATCGTCGAGACTGCTCTTCCGCTCGCTGTCCAGCCGCCACGGCACACCATCGGCCGGCGGAAGGAGTTCCTCCGACGACGACAATCGAGCCAGTCTCGCGACTCGTACGACGCCTCCTCGGACTACGCACTGCGTCTCACCCGCTTCGAACAAGCCAGATATCGCCGACAAGGTCTCGGTCGAGAGCACTCCGTCCACGTCGGCCAGTACGAACCGGCCGGGATTCTCCGACTGCGCCGACCGCACCAACCCCCACACCGAGGAGGCAGCCACATCAGCCACATC
>Ga0137415_10000245_pt1 | contig 48337 bp, 41 predicted proteins | sample CZODoug3_1_1_16f_FD_183082 | JGI IMG/M metagenome (GOLD analysis project Ga0137415, IMG submission 183082) | Vadose zone soil fungal communities from Angelo Coast Range Reserve, California, USA - CZODoug3_1_1_16fungal (Hybrid Assembly) | ecosystem: Environmental > Terrestrial > Soil > Vadose...
GCTTCGCGAGGGCTTCGTCGACCCAGGCCTTCGACGCGAGTTTTCCCGCAAGCGTGTTGGCCGCGGTCTTGAGCTCGCCTTCGTTCTTTGTCTTCGCAGCCGTGTAGATCGCTTCGGTTTCCCCATAGGGAACGCAGAGGAGGCCGTCGTCGTCGCCGATGACAAGATCGCCGGGCTCGATGACCATGCCGTCGAGCGCGATCGTTACGTTGAGCTCGCCCGGCCCGTCCTTGTAGGGGCCGCGATGCGTGACGCCCGCGGCGAAGACTGGAAAGGTATTCGTCTTGACCCAACCGAGGTCGCGGATGGCACCGTTGATAACGACGCCGGCGACTCCGATCTTCATTGCGTGCGACAACATGAGTTCACCGACGAGGGCGTTCGTCAAATCGCCGCCGGCGTCGACGACGATCACGTCGCCGGGCTCGGCGACCATCAGGGCCTTGTGGATCATCAAATTATCGCCGGGACGTACCCGCACTGTCAACGCGGGGCCGGCGAGGCCTCCGCCCGCATGGTAGGGACGCAGCCGCGCGCCGCCGCCGGCCATCCGTGACATGACATCGCTGACGCAGGCGACGGGAACGTCCCGGAACTTCCGGACGGTCTCGGCATCGACCTTTCGCTGCCGGGTCAGGATTCTGAAGCCAAGAGACATAGAGCTGCTCCTACAAAGCGGCGTTTGTGACGCGAAGGACTACATCCACGGCATCAGGGACGCATGAATTACATCCTTCACGCCACCTTCGAGATTGCCGACCGAACGGATCGCGAGATCCGCATCCTTTAGCGGGAAGCGATGCGTCGTCATGATGTCGAGCGGAAACCGATCCGATGCGAGTTGCGCCAGGGCGAGTTCGCAGGACCGGTAGGAGTGCCCGCGTGCGCTCTTGATCGTGATCCATTTGGTGGTCACTTTCTCGAGCGGGAAGTTCGGGAATTCCTTCAGCTCGCCCTGCACAACCATGATGCCGCCTTTGCGCTTCAGCGCTTCGACGCCGAGCAGGATCGGGATCGTGCCCGCGCCGGCGGTGCAATCCAGTGAGACGTCGACCCCTTTGCCGCCCGTGATCTCGCGGATGCGTGCCAGCGGATCTTCCTCGTGGACGTTGATGACATAGTCGGCGCCCAAAGCTTTCGCCGCCTCGAGCCGGACTTTGTCCTTCGACGTGCCAGTGACGATGATGAGCGCGGCACCCGCCTGTTTGCAGATGACAGCCTGCGAAAGCCCCTGCTGGCCCGGGCCCTGGATCAGTACCGTCGAATTGTAGCCGACGTTGCCGTCGAACAACGACCACTCGACGCCGTTCGCCATCGGCGTGACGAGGCCTGCCCGCTCCGCACTAACGCCCTTCGGAACGTGGTGGACGACGGAATTCCACGGAAGATAGACATATTGCGCGAAGCCACCCCAAAGGTGCGGCGCCCGCTCGGACGACGTATATCCGTAGCGGATCGATTCCGGATTGTTGCGCCAATCCGTATTTTCGCAATGCCGATATTCGCCCTTGTTGCACCATTCGCACTTGCCGCACGAGACATAGTGCTCGACGAAGGCCAGATCGCCTTCCTTGAAGCCCTTGCGGCGCACGAACTCTTTGCCAGCCTTGACGATCGTGCCGACATTTTCGTGGCCCATGATCACCTGGGCTGTTGTCGGTGGGTGCTGATAGAGTTTCACGTCTGTGCCACAGATACCAGCGACTTCGACCTTCATGAGCGCGGCGTCGTCTGCGATCATGGGTACCGGAAACTCGCGGAGCTCCATCTTGCTCGGCGCGGTTCGGACCATCGCCAACACATTCTCTGCCAATTTTAAGCTCCTATCTACGTTTTCCGAAGTTCCGCCGTTCAGAGCGGATGCCGTTGACGGCGGCCGAACGTGAAATTATATGCTCAGGGGACGGCTCCGCGTCCGAATGAGAGTTCCCGCTGCGCCATGCTGATGAAATCGTACAGTCGCCGCACCAATGTCGATGCCATCGAACGGGTTAAGGCATGGACGCGCGAGCGTTTCACGCTCACACCCGATGATGCCGTCCTGATTGCCGAGCTGGCATGTGGCCTTCCGGGTTGTCCCCCAAAAGAAACCGTCATCGCGTTCTGGACCGCTCCCGGGCGGCGGCACAGTTTCAAGGTTTTCAAACCCCTCGACGATGTCGTCGAAGACGATTTACCGCCCTCTTGGATGAAAGACGCCATCATCGGCGATAACTCCTTCAGCTGCTGCTGACGATGGAACCGCCCGCCTGTTCGTCATCCCAAGCGACCCGACCAGGCTTGCCACGTTCTTTGAGGCGTGCGTCAAGCCGCGGATAGACGCGGCGCGCATTCCCTTCGAAGATCTTGTAACGGCTCGTTTCGTCCAAAGCGTCAATCTGGTCGATGTAGCGCTTCGTGTCGTCGTAATGGTGACCAGTTTCGGGATCGATACCCTTCACGGCGCCCAGCATCTCGGACGCGAACAGGATGTTGTCGACCGGAATGACTTTCGCCATCAATTCGACGCCCGGCAGATGATATACGCAGGTATCAAAGAAAACGTTTTTGAGCAGGTGATCTGTCAACAGTGGCTTCTTCATCTCCTGCGCCAAGCCGCGATAGCGACCCCAATGGAATGGTACGGCGCCGCCACCGTGCGGGATCACGAACCGCAGGGTCGGGAAATCCTTGAAGAGATCTCCCTGGATGAGCTGCATGAAGGCCGCGGTATCGCCGTTGATGTAATGCGCGCCCGTGTAGTGAAAATTCGGATTGCACGACGATGAGACGTGGATCATCGCCGGGACATCGAGTTCGCAAAGCACTTCATAAAGCGGATACCAATGGCGATCCGTGAGCGGCGGATCTCTCCAGTAGCCGCCAGTCGGGTCCGGGTTGAGATTAACACCGACAAAGCCCAGCTCGACGATCCGTCGCAATTCCGGAATGGAGTTCGCCGGCGGAGCGCCCGCAAACTGTGGAAGCTGCCCGACCGGCGCAAAACTGTCGGGCAAAAGCGTACAGACACGATGGATCAGATCGTTCGACATTCGCGTCCATTCATGGCTGACGGCTTCGGTGCCGACGTGGTGAGCCATGCCCGCGGCGCGCGGTGAAAAGATCGTCAGATCGCTGCCGCGTTCCTTTTGCATCTTCAGCTGCGGCTCCACGGACTTGCGCAACATGTCATCGGTGATAGCGAGATCCGTCGTCGTCGGCCGACGCATCGCGTCGGCGAGGCCGGCGAGCTGCTTGTCCCGGAACCGCAGCAGCGCTTCCGGCTCGGTCGTATAGTGACCATGGATGTCGATGATCATCGTTTTCGCCTCAATCCGTGCGCTCGTCGTCCGAGAGCGCGCCCGATCATCCCGCCGGGAAGACCTCGTCGAGCTGTAACACCTTGGACGTCAGCTTTTGGTCGGCAGCGAAGTCACAGAGCGCCTGCATCGCCTGCCGATTGGGCTCCAAGCCGTATGGCATTGCTGCGACGCCATTTGCTCCCGACCTGATGCGGGATTCGTCAAGCACCCGCACGAGTTCGTCACGCAACCATGGATGTTGCACGAGCAATTCCGTGCGAACCGCGACAATGTGATTGACGGGAAAAAGGCCCGTGCGTTTCGACCATTCCTCAGCCTCCGCGGCTGCATTCGGAACGACCGTACGCACATTGGATGGATCAACCTCGCGCTCGCCCATGATTGCGACGAGTTCGCCCGAGAACAGCATGTCGCGAAGGCTCTTTCCGCTGACATTGCGAACGGCATTCGGCGGGTCCCGGTACTCCGCGACATGTGCGTCTTCCATGGTCACCCAAGTGATCTTGTCGAGATCGACGCCATATTGCGTTTTGAGAATGCCGCGGATCCAGACGCCCGTCGTCTGCGAATAGGCGCGGACCCCGACCTTCCTGCCCTCAAGGTCCTTCGGGCCGCAAATGTCGGAGCCGGTCAGACAAACGAGATTGCTGTGGTGGAGACGACGCCAAAGTTGGATCGGAATCCCCGATAGAGGCTTCTTGAACTCGAGTGCGAGGAGATGCGTCGTAATCGCGATCTCGCCGACATCGATGTCGCCGCCGCGCACCATGGCCCTGAAGGCCTTCGGAAGCGGCTCGTACTCGACGAAATCGAACTGGATGCGTTCCGATGTAATATCCCCGTCCTTCAGCGGTCGGACATGATCGTGCTTACCAAGCGAGGTCTTCAGAATGATGCGGCCGCTCAAATCGCGCCCTCCCCGATCCCCGCAGACCGCCCAGCCAATAGCGCGTCACTCATGGCTTGCGCACCTCGTTAGGATCGATGCAAACCTTGCCGTTGACGACATGAGCCGACCACGTGCGAAGCGCTTCCGTACAGGGGGCCAACGTTGGCTCGCCGGTGATGAAGTTGAAGCGGCCCTGATGGAAAGGACATTCGATCTCGTCCTCTTCCTGATAACCGTCCGACATGTGGCCCGGCCCGTGCGTGCAATGGTCCGCGGTCACGTAGAAGGCGCCGTTCTTGGTATAGATGGCGTATTCCATTCCATCATGCTCGACGTGCAGCGGCGCGTCAGAGTTGACGTCGTCCGTGGCGCACAAGGCGAGCATCTCGCCAGCTTCACACATGCAGCAATAACCCCCGATCGGTGATGTCCGTGCCGACGCAGCGGCGCGGACTGCCTCGTTCGCGCGAGAACTGACGCGGAAAGACAACAATTGAAGTTCCTTGGTCGCTTGTCGCGATGCCAGCATTTGATTTCGTTGCTAACCGAGCGGAACCATTCCGCAAGGCCCCTTGTGCGCTGTGCGAACAGATGTTATGTTAAATGAACAGAAATAAGGTTTTGACGCCGATGTCAAGGACGCAAATGCCCCCCTCGACGAACCGCCTCCCAGGAGCCTCGCCCTTGACGGGCGTGGGCGCGGATGTGGCCGATGGTGCTGACTCCAAGAATTTCGTGACGGCCTTTGCCCGCGGGCTTTTAGTTATGACGGCTTTCAGCGGGCAGAACCGCCCGATGACTTTGTCTGAAGTCGCACGCATCGTCGAGCTTCCCCGGGCGACTGTGCGCCGTTGCCTTCTGACGCTGCAGGCCCTGAATTACGTCGAGTCAGATGACCGATATTTCTCGCTCTCACCACAAGTCTTGATGCTGGCTCGAGCGTATTTATCGTCCTCGGTTCTCCCGCGCGTCGCACAACCCTTCGTCGAGCGGGTCAGTGAAAGCACAGGCGAGAGCTGCTCAGTGTCGATCCTGAACGGGGCAGACGTGATCTACATCGCGCGGTCGAGTCGTCGTCGGATGGCCTCACTACACCGCGACGTCGGCACCCATCTGCCCGCCTTTTGCACGTCGATGGGCCGCATTCTCCTCGCGGCCCTGCTGCCGAAAGAATTCGACAAATTCCTGGCGACCGCCAAGCTCGAGCGCCATACGCCGCGAACCGTGACGGATCCGGGGGCCCTCCGCGAAATAATCACAGCGGTGGCGCACGACGGATTCTGCGAGGTCAATCAAGAGTTCGAAATGGATCTGCTCTCGATTGCGATCCCGGTCAGGAATACCACCGGGACGATCGTTGCGTCCATGAATGTGAGTACGAACGCCGGACGCACCACCCGCAAGCATCTTCGCGGTCCGATCCTCTCCGCGATCCGCGAGGCCGCTGCCGATATGCGGCCCCTGCTTATAACCTGAGCGTACCGTCTTGGACCCGAACCTCGTCAGGCCATTCGCATTGACAAATGCCGTCCGCACGTACAGTTTGTGCGGAAATATCTTTCTGTGTGCGCTCTGCGCACATAGGTCGGAAGGCTCCTGCCATGCTTCGCAAAGAACAGAATGATCTTCTGACCCAGACCGGGCCCGGCACGCCGATGGGCAACATGTTTCGCAGCTATTGGCTGCCGGCGCTTCTTGCCGAGGAGCTTCCGGAGCCGGGCTGTCCGCCGGTCCGCGTCAAGCTCCTATCCGAGCGCCTTCTCGCGTTCCGCGACAGCGATGGGAAGCTCGGCCTGATCGATGAATTCTGCGCACATCGCGGCGTATCGCTCTGGTTTGGCCGCAACGAGGACGGCGGCATCCGCTGCGCTTATCACGGCTGGAAGTACGACCGCGAAGGCCAGTGCATCGACATTCCCTCCGAGCCGGCCGGCAGCGGCATGTGCGGTCGCATCAAGCTCACGTCCTACCCGCTGGTCGAGCGTGGCGGCGTGCTCTGGACCTATATGGGCGAGCCGGACAAGCAGCCGCCGCTGCCCGAATATGAATTCGCGACCGTGCCGACCAATCAGTCGTTCACGAGCAAGCGGCTCCAGGAATGCAACTGGTTGCAGGCTCTAGAAGGCGGCATCGATTCGAGCCACGTCTCGTTCCTGCATAGCGGCCTCCTCAATACCGATCCTTTGTTCAAGGGGTCGAAGGGCAACGAGTACAATTTGAACGACACGCAACCGGTGTTTGAAGTCATCGAGAACGAGAGCGGCCTGCTGATCGGCGTTCGTCGCAATGCCGAGAACGGCAATTACTATTGGCGCATCACGCCTTTCGTATTGCCGTGCTTCACCATGGTTCCCCCGCGCGGCGACCATCCCGTGCACGGTCATTTCTGGGTGCCGATCGACGACGAGACGAATTGGGCGTGGAGCTTCGATTACCATCCCGTTCGCGCTCTGCGCGACAGCGAGGTGAAGGCCATGCGTGAAGGCCACGGCATCCACGTGACTTATGTGCCTGGCACGTTCATCCCGAGCGCCAACAAAACCAATGATTATCTGATGGATCGTGCTTCGCAGAAGGCCGGCGTCAACTATAGCGGTGTGAGCGGCATCGCCATGCAGGATGCCTCGCTGCAGGAGAGCATGGGTCCGATCGTCGATCGCACGAAGGAAAACCTCGTCTCGACCGATAACGGGATCATCATGGCGCGCACGCGCTTGATGCGGGCCGCGAAGGCGCTCGCCGAGAAGGGCGTGACGCCGCCCGGCATCGATCCCGAGCATCACAAGGTCCGTTCCGCAGCCCTCGTTCTGCCGCCGGACCAGCCCTACAAGACGGCGGCCACCGACGCGCTGAAGGCCGTTCCCGGAAAGGCGCACGTATCGGTCTAGTCATGAACACATCCACGTTCGCCATGAGTCAAAGCGTCCTCGCGACGCGTCCCGAGGAGCAGCGATTTCGGATCGACAAGCCGAACTCGCGTCCTCGCGACAGTCTTCTAATCGGCCTTGATCGATCGTCGCGCGACTTGATCGCCGGGCTCGTGGACGAGCGACCAGAACGACGACACTCGTTCGATCTGAGCCATGACGAACCGCACGACAGATCTGAGGTCGCGTCTTGGCTCGCGGCTGTCTCTGCGAAGACGAAGGCCCTGAGTGATGCCCTAGAAGGGAAAAACCTCGTCGTCGTGATTGCATCCGCTGGAGCGGATGCGCAAGCCGCCGCAATCATCGGCGATGTATGCAAGGCACACGGTGTCCAGATGACCGCGCTTGTGGTCAATGCCAAGCAGCACTCGGATGAGGTCGCGGCGACTCTGGCGCAATTGCGTCCGTCTGCCGCCATGGTCGTCGTGGCGGGGGACGATATCTACGTCGCCGACATGCTCAAGGCTTTGCAGGCCTGACCTCGGGCTGTACTCTTAATCAGGTGCACGACGGAGCTTACCTTGGCCCTCTCGCTTTCGATCGCGGTCGGCGATTACGACCGCATGCGGCCGCTCATGGACGGGGCGGTGCAGATCGATGGGGTCGATCCCGTCTTCATGCGATTGTTCCCAGAAGAGATCTTTTTTCCGTGCGCTGCGACACCAGGACTTCGACGTCTGCGAATTGTCGTTGTCGAGCTTCACCGTCAAGACGGACCGCCGCGACAATCCCTATGTCGGAATCCCCGTGTTCCCGTCGCGCACGTTCCGCCATACGTCGGTGTTCATTCGTAACGATTTGCGGGATCAAGACGCCTGCTGATTTGCGCGGGCTAGAGAATATTCAACAACCGCCGGATCCTGATTGTCGGTCCAAGCTTGATGAGCCTTGATAATTCGCGCATGCTTTCTTGGTCGCGCGGCAATCTTGTTCGCAATGCGAACAGGAGGACAAATCCTGAAAAAGTTTTCTCGCCACGTAATCTTCTCAATATCTTTGATGGTCTCAAGGCAATCACCACAACGTTTACGTTAAGGGTAGGGACGAATGTCTTCATTGAACGACACCTTCGACGTCGATGAACTCATCGACGATAGTCCGATCGGGAAGTTGCAGATCTTGGTTCTTCTGCTCGGCACTATGGTGATTTTTGTCGATGGTTTTAATATTCAGGTCATGGGCTACATTGCTCCGCAACTTGCCAAAGCCTGGCACCTCCCAAACGAATTGCTCGGGCCGATTTTCTCGTCAGGCCTTTTTGGCGTCTTCGGCGGCTACTTGTTCCTAGCCCCGATATCCGGGCGCGCAGGCCATCGACTGATGATTATTGCGTGCACCGCCATCGTCGGCATGCTGACACTGCTCACGACGCTCGTTCATGATGCATATGCCCTGATGGCATTGCGCTTTATCACCGGCTTGGCCTTGGGTGCGACTAATCCGAGTGCCGTCTCGATTATTGCTGACTTCTGTCCGAAGCATCGGCGCTCGACCTTTGTTGTAATCGGCATTTGCGGCGTGTCGCTCGGGTCAATGGTCGCAGGTCTCGCAGCTGCAATGCTCATGGCGTCATACGGTTGGGAGGCGGTGCTCATCATAGGTGGGGCATTGCCCCTGGTTCTTGCGGCAATTTTGATTATCGCACTGCCGGACTCGTTGGAATATCTCGTCAAGAAAAAGGGCGGCAGTGCGCCCGAGACTCTTGCGCTTGCTCGCCGCATCGCGCCAAATCGAACGTTTATCGCCGGAACGAAATTTTCTTTCTCACAAAAGGCATCGGGTGCCGTCACACAGATTTTCGTCGAGGGACGGCTCTCCGGGACGCTCGCGATTTGGATAGGCTTCACCGCAAATCTGCTCGTCTATTATTTCGTTCAAAGCTGGCTAACGACTCTGATTATTGCGGCAGGGCACACGCAGCAGGTTGCAGTATCGGCGACCACCATGCTTGCGGCGGGCGGCGTGCTATCGATTTTTGCGGTCGGCCCCCTAATGGATAAGTATCAACCCTTCAAAGTTATTGGCTTCTTCTTTGTCGTCGGCAGCACCTGCGTCGCATTGCTCGGTAGCCTTCTGGCGGCGTCTGTTCCAATTGTGCTTGTCGCGTCATTCCTTGCCGGCTTTACGGTATTGGGGGTCCAGAAGGGTATGAATGCGGTAGCCGTGCATTTCTATCCTACACCGCTCCGCTCGACGGGTCTCGGCTGGGGGCTGGGGATAGGCCGTCTTGGAGCTGTCGCAGGACCGCTTGTCGCTGGCATCCTGATGCAGGGGGGACAGGCGAGCGCGACACTTTTCTATTTTGCGGCCATATCAATGCTTGCTGGAGCCACGGCCATGTTCTTTATGGCTGCACGCTACGGCAAGCGCCTAAAGGAGTTCAGTCAGCTGGGAGATAGGCATGATGCCGTTCGTATTCTCCCCTGAGGTGCAGCTATGATGCTTGTGTTTTCGATTCAGCCGCAGGGGTAGGTGAAGTCGCGGTCTGCTACAGCGCTACTTCGAAATCAGGGACACAATGATGCCGATGAGATACCGCAGTCTTTCAATGCCCGGTTCGATCTGAGGTTGATCAGCGTTCAGCCAGAAACGTAGCTCCGTAAGGTAGATATCCAGGAGGATTCTCGCGACGCCTTCAATCTGCGTGCTTATCCTCAACTCGCCCTTTTCGGCGCTACGATTCAGGATTGTGGTCAACCTTTGAAGCGCCTGAGCACGACGACCGATGTCACGTGCCATCTCCCTGCCAGTTTCGCCCGAGGAAAAACTGCTGGTTGACATCTCCCTGACTGCAGCTTGGTACAAGTCTGGGTGTTGGGACCAGAACCTATAGCGATGGCGGAAGAACGTAATGATTTGGTCGAGAAGTGACTGATTGACACCCGCCGCCTTAAAGGCCACGTCGGTCAACTTGTCCAAGTCGTCGTTTATGCTCATTAGGCACAAATCAACTTTGTTCTGCGCGTAGAGGAAAATTGTCCCGGCAGCGACACCCGCCCGAGCCGCGATCTCGTTCGTTGTTGCCCGGTCGAAGCCCTTTTCGGCCAGAACTTCGAGCGTAGCGCGCTGAATTCTCCGCCGCTTCTCTTCCTTATTTCGCTCTCGTAGGCCTGGCAAAATACCACTCCCCTGGATTGCCCATGGCATGGTGTAAAAGCGTCGATCCCCGTTTAGTCCGACGTTGACCGCCTTGCGTAGGAGATCACCGCTGTAGGCAACTGGCCCGCCTCCGCCAGTGTCCCGAATCCGAAGCTCGCCATACCAAGCGGCGTATCATTTGGCGAGCTTCGGATTCGAAAGGACACTAGCAAATCCACTCCACCAGTGTGGTTTTGGTTCAGAAGTTCTCTTGATGAACTCGCAGCGAAAATGAAGAGAACTTCTGAACCACCACACTAGGCTCTGGACGATCGCTACGGCAGGCCAGTTACCTACAGCTCTCCTACGCCACGCATCGGGACACGGCCCTCCCTTGTTGCGTCATCTGATCCTTGGGACCGGATGACGACGATGCAATCTTATTTACATGCCCTCTCTTGACGACCTGCAACGGGTGTGTCAGTTTCCAGAAAAATGAGTATACTCAGTTTTCTGCGTGCGCCTCTGCGATGCGACGATTGGCCTAAACGATCTAAAGATAGGGAGCGAAAAATGAGAATGGCCTTCGCCAGCTTCTAACCGAAATACCCGAGCGCTTTCGGCTTTAAGCAATGACAAAGTGGACTTCCAATAATTCTAGCGATTTTTTGCGGATGCACTTTGCCACGAAGTCGCAAAAGCATGTGTTTATCTATCAAAAGATCGCGATCCCTGCGCTGGCGGCCAAAAAGTGAGAACGTGCGGCATGACTTATTATAGTGTTGGCATGGTGACCGACTTTAACGAGGGTGATCGGAAAGTCGTAGTCTGCGGCGACAAGGAAATTGCCGTCTTCAAACTGGATGGGCAATTTTATGGTTGGCACAATTACTGTGCCCATCAAGGTGGCCCTGTCTGTCAGGGGCGTATCATGAAGCGCGTCATGGAGTTGGTCGACGCGGACGGTTGTACCCGCGCGCAACACTATGATGAGAACGAAACCCATATTGTTTGCCCGTGGCACGGCTACGAATTCAGCATCAAGACAGGAGAGCATCCCGGCAATCCGCGGGTAAAGCTACTCGAGGCCAAGGTCAAAATCCGCGGGGGAGAAATCTGTGTTTCTCTCTGAGAACGACCTGAAGAATGACCAATTTTCCTGGATCGATGAGGTTGCCCCGGAACTCATGAAGGCATCGCGTGAACTCGTGTTGAACAACGAGGCTTCGCGCGTCTCCGATCAAGCCGTCGCGCAGATGATGACAGCGGCAATTCGACTGTATGTCGCGAAGTCAGACGGCGAAGAGCGAACATTCAAGCCCATCGCAGGTGAGCGGGACAGCGAACTCTGTCCCACAGAACTTCTGTCAGCGGTTTCCGAACTTCTGCGCGCGCTACACCTCGGCCCAATGGAATTGGCGTTGTGGTTTCGCCGCCGCCCTGACGCCGACCTGACCGAGGATTGGAGCAAAAGTGAACTATCAAACGAAATTAGCTGCTCAACCCACCGAAGTTCAGCAGATTGACGGCTTTACTGACACGCGAGATCTTCTTGCGCACGCTAAGAAAAGTGCTCTCAGGCGCGGATTGGCGGACTGGTTCATCTGCGACGTCGACGCTCACCACGTTGAGACCATTTCCTGGAAGGAAGTGGTGCAGTACATCGAAGATCCCGTCATTCGTGACAACGCTATGCGCTTCCATGCTGAACGCGCCGGTGCTCCGCCATACGGGCTAAATGGAGACCTAGGACTACGATACACGTCGGTCGGGGGGCGGATTCCACACCAAGATGAGCGCAAGGAAATAGTTTCCGAAACCGACGTGCATCGCGATGTCGTTCTGACCAGGCGAGCGATGGATTCTCTGGGCATAGACAACATGGTCGTGTTCCCGACTCCTATGTTGTTTTTAGGCATGCATCCTCAGCCAGAAATGGAAGTCTGGCTAACCCGGGCATACAATCGTTGGTTGATTGATCGCGTCCTGTCCGGCGACGATCGTATCAAAACTCTGCTTTGTTTACCCTTCAACACACCGAAGGAAGCGGAGCGCATGGTTGAGGAGTTTGGCGACGCAAAAGGTGTCATTGGTTTTTCGGTACCAAGCACGCGATACAAGCCAGTGCATCACAACGATTACATGCGTCTCTATTCAATCATCCAGGAGACGGGCAAACCTCTGGCCTTCCATGCGGGCTACCATTGGCACGATCCCTCTTTGGCTACGATAAATCGATTTCTGGGTATGCACGCCCTCGGCTTCGCCTGGTGCAACATGGTTCATATGACGAATTGGATCCTGAACGGCATACCGGAAAGGTTCCCACGGCTGAAATCGATTTGGATTGAGAGTGGTCTGGCGTGGGTGCCGTTCTTAATGCAGCGTCTGGACGACGGCTATTTGATGCGCCAGTCGGAAGCGCCTCTGTTGAAGCGCATGCCGAGCGAATACATGCGCGAAAACTGCTGGTATACGACGCAGCCGATGGAAATCACCCATCCGAAGGCTCTCCAAAATACGTTCGAAATGATTAACGCGGAGACGCAACTTCTCTTCGCATCGGATTGGCCTCATTTCGATTTTGACCTGCCCCAAATGATCTGCGACTTGCCGTTTCTGAACGAACAGGCCAAGCGCAACATCCTCGGACTGAACGCAGCGCGTATCTTTAATCTCGATCCCACGCCACGCAAAAGGATGACGGAGTAGTTCCGCAGCGCCCGGACACTCGAAAAAGCAAACCACAATGACGAGGCGCATAGCTTCGTTCAAAAAAGTTAATCGGGGAAGAAACGATGTCCAACAGTGTGATGGTGGGGGATTAGAATTCGCCGTGGAAAACCAAGCACTACTTAGGAAAATAGCGTGGCGACTTCTGCCTTTTCTATTTCTTATGTTTGCGATCAGCTTCCTGGATCGCATTAATATCGGCTTCGCCGCGCTATCTATGAATAAAGACCTGCATCTGACCGCGACTGCTTTTGGATTTGTGGGTACGACTTTTTATGTGGGCTACGTACTATGCGAAGTGCCAAGCAATCTGCTTATGGTCCGCTTTGGCGCTCGCGTTTGGCTATCGCGAATTATGATCACTTGGGGGCTTGCTGCGTCGGCGACGATGTTGGTCGTTGATACGGCGAGTTTAGCAGGCGTGCGCGTCCTCGTCGGGGTGTTCGAAGCCGGGTTTGTGCCGGGCGTTCTGCTATACCTGACCTATTGGTTTCCGGATTCTCATCGAGCGCGCGCAAACGGCTTGCTGATGCTCGCGCAGCCTTTCGCTTCCGCGATCGGTGCCACCGTCTCAGGTATCATCCTCGATCAGACGCAGGGCCTTTTGGGGCTGGCTGGCTGGCGGTGGATGTTTCTGCTCGAAGGGCTGCCCGCTGTCATCGTCGGAATCATCGCATATTTCTATCTGACCGACCGCCCAGAAAAATCAAGTTGGTTGAGTTCTGATGAAGCCCGTGCACTAGAACTCATTCTTGAGGCGGACCGGAACAAGTCGGCCCGGGCAACTGTTCGTCCGTCGATTTGGAGCCAAATAACCGAAACAAAGGTGATTTTATTGGCACTCTCATATTTTGCGTTGGTCACAACCCTTAACGCGACATCCACTTGGGGACCTACTATTGTGCGTGGAGTGCTTCACGCCTACTCACTCACCCAGGTTGGCTTCGTTGCCGCGCTTCCACCAGTTTGCACTATCATCGCAATACCGCTGTGGGTTTGGAGTTCCGATTGCAATAATGAACGTATCGGGCATCTCAGCGCCGCGCTCATGCTGGCCGCGGTCGGTTGGCTCTTCGTTATTTACGCGACGAATCCTGTCGGTCAGATGTTCGGTCTATGTTGCACAATGAGCGGGGCGTTCTGCGCCATGGCCGTTTTCTGGACCCTGCCACAGAAGATACTTTCAGCTGAAGCCCGTCCAGCGGGCATTGGCCTGATCAGTGCCACCGGGCTTTTCGGATCTGCTGTTAGCGCACCTATCATCGGTGTTCTGAGGGACCTAACGGATAGCTTCGCAGCCGGGCTTTTTTACGCCACGGCTTTGCTGGTAATTTCGATGTTATTGGCGTGGGTCGTTACGAGCATGACTTCGCTTGAAGCCTCAACTGCCAGATAAGCTGACCTCTGAAATCACATCAAGTTGCGACCGCGGTCGCGTGGAGTTAGAGCGCCACCCGATTCCAGATCGGAGCAAGCTAATGATTCCAGTCCGCCGAATCGGGCGAGAGACCGGCGCATCTTCGTCCAATGACCAATGCATTCTGATATTGTTGTACTAACGAGCTAGGATCGCTTGTCCCGGATACCCAGAACGCGCCGAGATATTTTGGCGCCTCATCCCGAGGCTTTTGTGATCTGACGTGCAACCCATTCTGCCGACGGATTTGTTGTAATGTTGATCCATACAAGGTCTCTGTGGTCGTTCGACAGAGCGGATCGGCGTCAATTCCGCCCGAGAACTCGAAAACGGCAAGGGTCATCGCTTCGACGCCTGTCTGTATCGTCAGTTCAGGAGTAGGCGCGAAATGCGGGGAATGATTGACCGGCAATGCAATGCCCTTGGCTCGAGAGGCCTCGTAGGTCGCTCGATCGGTACCGCCGGCCCAGAAGTACATAGAGGGGACGCCGGCGTCTACGAAGGCAGAATAGTCCTGAAGGCAGAATAGTCCTCGCTCGCGCTCAGGCCACCTGGCGTGCTCACACCACGCGGCCTTCCCGGCGGAAGCTCCCTTCCGAGATCGCAGTCTGGTGCTGGTGACCGCTTCCGCCTCCTGCCGCAGCTCGTTGCCCCGCGATAAAAGCAATACGCCTCGCTCGGCAGCTGCGCGCTCGATCGCCAGGCGCCTGAGCGTATCGATCGCCTCCCCGCGTTCTATCTCGCTGAGCGAATTGAAGCCCCCATCTTTAACGCACAAAGCAATATTTTACACAGTAATTTATTGCGCAAAACAATATTTTATGCATAATTTTATCTGAGCGCAGAGTGCGCCCGGAGGAAATCCCAGATCAATCACACAGGTGGCAAACCCGCGGAATCCTTTGCTGGCTCCTTAGTCACGATGGCCCAACCAATTCGCTCGACCAGTTCCGGCGAACTCACCGCGCGTTGCCGTGACGGTAGATACGGGAGGACTCGATGAAGGACTTGATCAAGCAATATCTCGATCGGGCAATTTCCCGGCGCACATTTAGCGCCGGCTTGGTTGCGGCGGGCTTTTCCGGTGCCGCCGCCAGATCCATGGCCCAATCACTCGGCGCCCCGCTCGCGTCCCGGTCAGCTGGCGGCATTCGCGAAATGCGCGGAACCGGAGGCGCAATTTTCGTTCAGCAGCTCAAGGCTGCGGGGGTCGAATATATCTTCTTTAACCCGTCGACAGGCGATTGCCCGATCTACGACGCGCTGGTCGATGAGCCTGGCATCCAGGTCATTCAAGGCGTCCAGGAGGGCGCATGCGTTGCTATGGCCGACGGCTACGCACGGATCTCCGGTAAACCTGGCATCGTGGTCATTGCAAATGTTGGATTGCCCAACGCACTGACGCAGCTCGTCAACAGCTGGAAAGATCAAATTCCGGTCCTTCTCGCCGCCGGGTCCGGCGGACAGAGCACGCTCGGCGGCGACGCTTTCCAGGAATACGATCATATCGAAGACATGACCCAGCCGATCACCAAATGGCATTGGGTAGCCCAGACAGCTGATGCGATCGCCGCGACGACGCGGCGCGCGCTGAAGTTCGCGTCGACGCCACCCTGTGGACCGGTATATCTGTCGCTGCCGGAAGATCTTCTGCGGACGGAGGCCGCTGCGCCAATCTACGACCGCGCGCTGTTTGACGTCCCTATGCTGATCCGGCCCAGCAGGGACGACATCGAGAAAGCGGCGCGCCTGTTGATCGAGGCGGAGAATCCGCTGATCTCAATCGGCGACGAAATCACCCAGTGTCGCGGCGAGAAAGAGTTGCTTCAACTCGCGGAGCTGCTCGGGCTGCCGGTATCGGGCCAGGCAAGCTCGCTTGGCTTCTGTTCGAAGCCTTTCCCGACCCGGCACCCGCTGTTCATCGGCGCTTATTTGAAGACGATGCGCTTTCCCGGACCGGTCGATGTACACCTCAACCTCGGTTGGAAGCACGGCGAACAATATATGCCCGGTGCGACGCATATCTCGATTCGACACGATCCGACCAGCCTCGCGCGCACCGCACCGGTCGATCTCGGGATCGTGGCAGATCTCAAGCTCGCGATGGCAGATCTTATCGATGCCGTGAACAGTCTTGCGACCCCAGCCCGGCTGAAGAGCATCGCCGACAAGCGCAGCAAGCGCGTGAGCGAGTACAGCTCGCAGCGGGCGAAGTTGATCCAGAAAATCGCACAGGATCATGCGGGGAGTTCCGAGATCACAATGGAGCGGCTCGGCGTCGAACTCGAACTGGCGCTCGAGAAGGACACTATCTACGTTTGCGACGTCGATTCCGGAAAAAACATGGATCCATTCATGTCGTTCGGTGGTGACGATAAGCAATATGTCGCCACCGGGCCCTCTGTGTTCGGTTGGGGCATTGCGGCCGGACTTGGCGCGAGGCTTGCCGCGCCGGACCGGCCCGTCGTCTCGGTGGTCGGTGACGGGAGCTTCCTGTTCGGCGGGCCACAACCGCTGTGGAGCCTTGCGCGCTACCACGTTCCGAATACGGTGATCGTGCTCAACAACAAGAGCTACAACAATGAGCGAAATCGCATCTGGATGAGAGGCGGCGCGCAGTTCAAGAGCGGGCGCGACATGACCTGCTATCTCGGCGATCCGGACGTGGACTACGCCAAAGCGGCGCAAGCCTTCGGGGTCGACGGCGAGAACGTACGAAGGACCAAGGATATCGCCCCGGCCTTGGCGCGAGCCAAACGCTCCAACGCTGAAGGACGTCCCTACCTCCTCGATGTCGACGTTCAACGCGAGGGCCTCGGTGCGGCCTCAACCTGGTATTCCGCCCATTCGGTCGCAAACAAACGCACACGGAAAGTCTGACCATGTCGCGCGGACTCGATGCTGCAAGTCTTCTTGCGTCGCTGCTTTACACGACCTGTGCTTTTGCGCAGGCCCCTGACGTCCTGCCTCCGGGCGAAGGACGCGATATCGTAGCCGTGGCCTGTAGTCAGTGCCACCCAATCACGATTTTCAAGAGCTTGCGGGAAAGCGACCAAGGTTGGCGGCAACATATCAACAAAATGGTGCTGCGCGGCGCGCAGCTGACTTCTGCCGAGGCTGATCTCGTCGTCGATTATCTGTCGACTGTATTCGGGCCCGGCGTGTCGCTGCCGTCAGCGGCGAAGATCGACTTGCCTCCAGGTGCGGCCAAGGAACTTGTCGATACCCGTTGCTCCATCTGCCATGATCTCACGCGCGTCAGCAGCGCCAGGCGGTCGCGCGACGAATGGAAGGGTACGGTTGCACGGATGGTTTTCTACGGCGCGCCCATAACGCCCGACGAGCAAGAGAGTATCGTTGGTTATATCCAGAATAATTTCGGCCGCTGATCGCCTTGCGAAAGCGGCCTCAATCCGAGATTTGCCCAATATTATATATTCAGATCGGTGAGCCCTCAGATCGGCTAGCGAGGCCTTCGCTTGTTCAAGCTCAAGCCCGTGTTGCGGCTTTGCTCCCGTCGATATCTTGAGCCCGGACCAGCGAGCCGGAGACAGGTCGCATCTCCGAATACGCTTGATCGTCCGACTTACTGTGGATCGCCAGCACTATGAAGAGATCCCCGACAATTTCTTGCCGGGGATCTTTCGCGCAGTCGATGTCATGGAGAAATCAGAAGCGGTATCTCATCCCAATCGTCGGTGAGACAACAGACGTCGCCAGGTAGCCGAAGCCGGTACCTCCATGAACCATCGAATAGGTAATCCCCGCATAAGTGGAGAGATTCTTGTTGAATTGATAAGTCGCCGCAATGGAGGCCGTATCCTGGCTACCGGCGCAGTTCGCGGCCCCTGCCCCGCCAGGATTACAAACAGCAGTCCGATTGTAGTCGTTTTGCCAACTGTAATAGTAGGCGCCATACAACTTTAACTTGTCGGTGACGGCATACTGCACGCCGCCCCACGCGACCTGCAACGTCTTCGGGTTGGTATAAGCGGTGTTGGTGACAATCATGGGATATCCCTCATTCACCGCTCCATTGAACAGGGGATTTGAGGGGTTGGTGTAGAGTATATTGATATAACCGGCGAAACCTTTTGCCGGTCCATATTCGTACGACGCGGTGACCTGGTATGTACGGGCATCATAAACCGTCCCGGACAAGGTATTGCTCTCCGACAATCCAGCGGCGGTCAGAGCGGCGGCCTGAGCCGCGGTTATGGTACCTGTGGCGCCACTTAAGACCGCCATGGATATCTCATCGGTCGCGTGGCCGTAGACCCCGTCGACCGAAAGACCGTTGTATTTGAAGCCTCCGTCAAATTGATAGGTGACACCGCGAGATCCGTCGGCGAAAGCGTACATGGCTCCTCCATGAACGGGGCCATATGCATTCTCATATCTCACGGAATTATTCAGAATGCGTTCTTCAGCGGAGCCGCCGCCGCCGGGGGCTCCGACAACGGTGGTATATGAGAACGCGGCCATCCCCGCCATCGGATCATAGCGGTAGGTCATCTCCGACAACAAAGTGTTTTGTCTACCCGCGGTCAACGTACCCCAGACTGGATTGCTGGCTCCAGCCCATGCCGCGCGGCTGAAAATCTGGCCTGCCATCGCTGAATCATTGCTGACGACCTGATTGGGCAAGGCAACACCATTCTGCTGGACCAGCGACTTCGGCCCGTTGACGAGCTCCCCCGAGGTCGGAAGGAACGCCCCCTCGAGCTGGGCGATAGCGCGCCAGCCATCCCCCAGCGCCCAATCCCCTTTAAGACCAAAGGTAGATAACGAACCTCCGTTCGATTCCAGGCCGAAGTACGGTTTGTTGGAGGGCTTCTGGGGCGTGAACGCCGCGCCGTTCACGAAATAATCGCTTATTCCGGCGCCATGGTTCTGATAGGTCAACCCGATGTCCACGCTTCCATAGAGCGTTATCCCTCCCCAAGTCATGCTCGGAACTTCGGGCAAACTTTTCAAAAGCGGAAGAGTGGGCAGATCAGCGGCCGATGCTGCGGTTGCTAGAACTAGAAACGGCGCAGCTGACAGTAGGTGTCTTCTCATAATCGATAGTCCCCCCGTGTTATCAAGAATGGTTCCAATCAAGGCAGCCGGCATCGCGCAGCGGCCTCACGCTGAAGGCCCTGCTGTTGAAAATCTTGTTTTAGCCAAAGGTGGAGCGTGGCCGGCTCAAGCCAGCGCAAGCTGAAGCGCGGTCATAATCTGATCGGCACTCGTGTCGAAACTCGCGGGAGCGGGATGATCCGTCTTGTACCGCGCGAGCTTAAGAAAATGCGCCGTACTCCATCTGTTGAAGTGGGCAAAGACCCGCTTGCGATCTTGCCGTCGACCGAACTGTCCGCAATGCGCCGATAGGCATGAAGGTCACGCGGTCATCTATCGGGATGAAGCACAAAAGGCACGTTTGCCTTGACCGATCGCTCGTCACTTGCGGGCACACCCGGGGATACCAGTGCGGCGCGTGACGGCGTCGTAGCTGCAAATGCTGCTGTCTGACGAAAAGACATACGCAAACCTCCCCAATTGATAAGTATTTTGGCCCGGGTAGCGAGCAACTCATTTACGCACAAAACATCTTTTTATGCAAATTAATTTTCACGCATTAAAGATTTTCAGCCACCGGGACAAGGTGGGCGCCCGGGAATAAGTCCTGGTCTTGCGCCGACCGACCAACGCTGGTGGATGTGTGAGGATGAATGACGTGGGCGACACAGGCCCATTCCGGCAGGGCTGTTTGGTTAAGGCGCTCGGCTTCGCTCTTGCGCCGAGCGACCAACGCTGGTGGATGTGTGAGGATGAATGACGCAGGCAGCACAGGCCGATTCCGGCAGGGCTGTTTGGCTAAGGCGCTCGGCTTCGGGTCTGGCCGGATAGCCGCAGCGCTCGCTCAGAGACATCGGAAGTGGCAGCCAATATTGCTGTCAGGACGTCATCGGACCGCAACCCGTGGCTCCAGCGCATCGCCGGTGACACATAGCGAAGGTAGTGGCTGACCACCGATCAAGAAACAACTCAATGTTACGTCTATTCGTTGGGAGGCAGAGTTCTCAACCAAGCCACCAGGCTGCTCACGTCGGACGACGTTAGATTTGCAAATATGGCCCACGGCATCGGCGGGTCTTGAAGCTCATGCCCGTCACGGCCGATTCCCTTGGTCAACGCGCGCCTGATATCATCATCGCTCCAATCGCCGATGCCAGCGGTTTTGCTCGATGTTATATTGGGCACAAGAATCCCTCCCATGCGCTTACCGCCCCTGCCTGCGTTGCGCTCGTAGTCTGTGACACCATCAACCGACGGTGTGTGACACAAAAGGCAATGTCCAAGTGTTGCCAGATAGCGCCCGCGCGATACCGGATCCTTGGCCATCTGCTTCGCAGAATAAACAAGCGCGGCATCCGGGACGACATCAAATTTGGTCTCCTTAAGGTAGCTTGGCGTGGGTACAGAATTCTTGATCGCCGAGAGCGTTTTCAAATACGAAGCGATCGATTCGATATCCTCGTCAGTTATGGCTTTATAAAAATTCACCGGCATTATGGCAGCAACTGGTACTCCGTCGGGGCGGACACCCTCTCTAAAAAGGAGCTTCAAGTCGTTCGCAGTCCAATCCCCGAGCCCTGTTTCCTTGTCAGGCGTGAGATTACTTGCGGTTACCGAATATGCCTCGGTATTGTAGGTCTTGTTTCCACCGCTAAATTCCCGTCCAGGGATAGGCTTCTTGTCAGGACCTTTTGGCGAGTGGCAATCGGCACATCCCAGTATCGCGTCAACAAGGTACCTTCCGTGCTCAACAGACGGCTGTGCTCGCGAGGAACTTATCGAAGCGAATGAAGATGCCGCACTCAAAACAGCAACAAGAAGCCGCATCGAACTAACTGCGCCACGCATAAGTAACCTTCCCGATAGGCTGTTCGTAACTTTCAGACTCTGCAAATTTTCTTCATGCCGTTGAGACAATCTGAGCGAAAACTCCACAACGGGCGCTGTGAGTCCCACGGCAACATCACCATCACGAGCCATCAAAACACCTGGCGAAGATCGAATGCCGACTCGTCGCAGGCTGGCGTGCTGACAGGCCACGGACCGATAGGTCATTTGCCGCAGCGTAGGCCCAACTGCCGCAGCAGAATACGGGATGCGGCTAACGCTTACTTCAGCTCTACCTCCACAAATTCGATACGAGCTTTTCCGTCATTGCGAATTGTGCGAGTTACGCCAGCGGTCCTGCCAGAAGAATTCTCCCGATCGCAAAGCTTCTTTCCGGTCGCCTGATCCGGAAACGGTCTCAACAACCTCACCTCCGCTAACGACGATTCGAACGCCAGGCGACTTCTGGCTGATTTCCCCGGCGGTCTCGCCCGGCCCAAGCACTAACCTCCACGCCCGGACCCGCTCATTTTCGATCACAAGCGAATAGCCGGCCGCACCTTCACGCATGCCGGCGGCAAACCCCGCAGGTCTGGGCTTTAGCAAGACCATGAGGATATTGTGCAGCGGCGTCGTGCTATCTGCCAACACACCGCCGCGATGGGTGACAGGCGCCGTGGAATAGTCTTTGAAACTAACCACGCCGACCTTGCCGGGAGAAATCAAAACGGGTGGGATGCCCGGCCGCTCCGCAGTCTGGGCCGCAGCTTGGATCGCCACGGAAAGTTCATCCAAAGAATGGGTGTGCCAATTTGATTTTCTACCGGGTGGGATGTAGGCATCGATCATCATAACGTAATCGTTGTGATACACCGGCAGGTGGTAGAACGCCTTTTCCACCGGCACTGCCGCATTTTCATCCTGCGCTTTAGCCGGTTGAAACATCGCCAGCACACCGAAAATGATCAGTCCATAAAGCCGCATCCGTCCTTTATCCCCTCCATCTCGATCACTCCGCAAAGCAATAAAACAGCCCGTTGCCGCCAGCCGCATGAAGGGCTTCGAGCGAGCAAGCCGACGTTTGATGAGATGAATTCCAGGACCGCGCTTGATCGGTATCCGTCCGGCCAAGTCGGTCAACATGACCAACCACTGCAGAACCAGTCGTGCTGCTGGTCCAGTTACGGCAGGTCATGCTGAGATTGGAAGGAAAGAGGCCGCCTTCCGGCGTCGCCCCGGTCATCATGTCATGATATAGGGGAGTATTACCGCGCGGTGGAATGATGGTGCCGAGTTCTGTAAGCCCGGTCTGCGTATTGATCTTGTTATTCGCATTGTGGAGATCGTCGACATTTTGCGCGATGACATCGCCCTTGAAATTCTGCCACGGCCCATGTCCAATCCGATCCCGCGCAGCAATCGGTCCATCTGGCGCATACGCGTCGGTGCTCAGATACGCTCGCCATTTTTTGTTTCCCGCGCCTGCGGCAGTTGCCAATTCCTGGCAAATCTGGTCTGCGCCCGTTAACCCACCCAGATCTCCGCCTCTTCCGGATCCGCGGCTCGTAACGAAGAAACTCATGTTTGGGGACTGAGGATGACCGTGCGTCGCCTCCAGTTCTTGCGCGCTCGCTAGCATCCAACAAGCCACGAGCCCTACAGATCCCAACATCAAGGCCCGGATCATAGCTGCTGCTCGCATCTCTGCATTATCTGTGCACATAGCTCAATTTTATGCATCATAAAGAATTGTGCACAAAATATATGCCGCGTCAACCAAGCGCCAGTTCATTCCAATGTGATTGCAGCGAATCTGACGGAAACCGGCCGATTGAGCGGGCACCCTTGCCCTCTCGCGTGGTGGACCGATCGCTCGTTTAGCCACTTAAGTCGATCAAAGATTTCAAGATGTTGGATGCCTGGAGGAGTCTACCGATCGGCCTTGGCGGGATTCCACCTTAACTCCTGTCCGCAACTGCGAACGAAAACGTGCAAGGAACAGCGGGACCTGCTCGTAAAAGCCGAGCGGTCGATTGAAAATCTGCCATTTTGGGCGTAACAGTATGGAATGAGCACATTCGAAGGCAGAGCGCTGGACGATAAGCAGGACAAGGGAGTCCGAGGTCTTTCCCTTTCGGAGACGGCTTTTCGTGCCATCCGGCACAAGATACTGCGCGGTGATATTTCCCCTGGGGACAAACTGAAGATAGAAGTGCTTGAGCGCGAGCACGGCTTGTCGAGCAGCCCGCTGCGCGAAGCGCTCAATCGCCTGGTGGCCGAGAAATTGGTGGTGGCCGACAACAACCGGGGTTTCCGCGCAGCCGCCATCTCGGCCGATGAAATGCGGGATATTACAGAGTTCAGGCTTGTCATCGAGCCTGCGGCATTCAGCCTGTCCATTAGCAACGGGACGGATGAGTGGGAAGCCGGCACAATCGCTGCATTTCATCGTCTTGGGCGGATTCGGGAACGCCTCAAGAAAGAGAAAGTGACGCTTAACGACGAATGGACGGACAGGCACAAGGAATTCCACGCGGCCTTGCTGTCCGCCGCGCCGTCACCTCGTTTGTTGTCGACTTGCTCACTCCTTTTCGATCAAGCGGAACGATACCGTCGATTCTCGTTTACCAATCGTAAGCAACCACGCAACACTGATGCCGAGCACCAGCGGTTGATGGAAGCAGCCGTTGCCCGCAAGACTGATCTGGCGGTCGCCTTGCTGCGCGAACACATCGCCATCACGGCACAGAACGTAATCGATTTGATAGGTGGCAAGCGATAGAGACCCGGTCGGCATGCCCGGCTGAAGTTGATGTCCGCTCGCTCTCGGAGCGTATGTAATTGTCGGACGCCAGCGGAATGAGGCGGTGGGTCACATCCAGACATAACCAAGATTAGCCGCGGTCGAACGGTCGGTTCAACGCGTTCAGGCGTTTCCGAGCACCAGCGAGCTTTCCTTCCAATTTGTCGTCAATGGTGAACCGGCGCTATCGAATGTGGGCTTGGGAAGAACGCCGTCTGATTTGACGCTTCACGACTCCTTCAATTCTCCGGAGGTGTCGACCATTTTTCGCTCCCGGTAAGATGACCTTGGAAATACATCCGGGCCATTCGTCGGAACGCCGGGCTTGGATGCTGCGTGCCGTCGGCCTGTGCGCATGAGTATTTCCGCTTCACGCCGCAGGGTACAGACGGCAGAGACCAACCAGCCGCTGCAGCGCAGCCATGGCGAATTCAATGTTGGCCTCGTCTACAAATTTTCCGTCTTTGATTTTGCTCGCGACGTTGCTGATAACGATCTGCCGTCCGGGCAGGATGACTGACGAGACTGAGAGCAACGTCTCGTTCATCTGGGCCTGCGCACGCACGCCGCCGGTAAGGCCCGGCGAATTCGTAATGATCATGACCGGCTTGTCTTTGAGGACGGACTTTCCGCTCGGCCGTGACGCCCAGTCCAGAGCATTCTTTAGCACGCCGGGAATGCCGTGATTGTATTCCGGCGTTGAGATCACCAGCCCGTCGACTTGAGCTATGACCTGTCGAAAAGCTTGCACGACGGCACCCGCGTTTTCTCCGTCCTCATCCTCGTTGTAAAGCGGCAGACGGACGTCCGCCATTTCGAGTTTGATGCCAGGCCCGAGTGCGCCCTGCAACGCTCGCAGGATCGCTACGGAATATGACGCGGAGCGAATGCTCCCACTTAAGCCGAGAAGGCGAACGAAACGGGAGCTCTGATCTAGCATCGACATTGAACCTGTGAAGTTAAAAGGTAGCCTTGGGAGCGGCAACGCTTGGCCCGGCAGCGCCCCTCAACATCAATTGCACGATACTCACCATTTATGCAATATATGATATTATGTGCATAGTTTTGCGCGTGACACGCGCAACCCGCTGAAATGGACGGCGGATGTCATCGGCCCCGAGCCCGGAGAGAACTATGTCGAATCAAGGAGTTAGATCCAGGCTCGTGGCCGATGTCCTGGTGGTGGGCGCTGGCCCCGTCGGTCTGACGCTGGCGCTGGACCTCGCCTGGCGCGGCGTCGATGTACTGGTGCTGGAAACCCGGCATCGCGGCCAGCCCCCGAGCGTGAAATGCAATCACGTCGCGGCCCGCACGATGGAGATGTTCCGACGTCTCGGTGCTGCAACCAAGGTGCGCGAGGCCGGCCTGCCGGCTGACTATCCCAACGACGTCGCCTACCGCACGGCCTTTCTGGGCACCGAGCTCACGCGTGTTCCGATACCTTGCCGCGCCGACCGCTACAGCGCGACCAGTGGACCCGACACCTGGTGGCCGACGCCCGAGCCGCCGCACCGGATCAATCAGATCTATCTCGAGCCGGTGCTATTCGCGCATCTGGAAGCCCAGCCTGGCGTCCGCGTCCGCAACCGCACGTCGCTGCAGGAGTTCGAGCAGAGCGCGGATCACGTCACCGCGCGAGCGACCGACCTCAATTCCGGCCAGGATATCGAGATCGCCTGCAAGTTCATGGTCGGTTGCGACGGCGGAAACTCCATGGTGCGCAAGGCGATCGGCGCCAAGCTTAGCGGTGATCCCGTCTTGCAGCGGGTGCAGTCGACCTATATCCGCGCGCCCCATCTGTTACCGATGCTGCGCGAGAGGGGCGGCACGCCGGCATGGGCATCCTTCACCATGAATCCCCGGCGCTGCGGCAACGTCTATGCCATCGACGGGCGAGAAAGATGGCTGATTCACACCTACATGTACGAACACGAAACCGATTTCGACGCCGTCGACCGCAACACCGGCATCCGCGAGGTACTCGGCATCGGACCCGCCTTCGAATATGAACTCCTCAGCAAGGAAGACTGGATCGGGCGTCGCCTCGTGGTCGACAAGTTCCGCGACCGTCGAGTATTCATTTGCGGCGACGCCTGCCATTTGTGGGTTCCCTACGCTGGCTACGGGATGAATGCCGGCATCGCCGATGCGACAAACCTTTCCTGGCTGCTGGCGGCGCATCTCGATGGCTGGGCGGATGAAGCGATCCTCGATTCCTATCAAGCCGAACGGCTGCCCATCACCGAACAGGTCTCGCATTTCGCGATGAATCACGCACTCGCCATGAACAAGGCCCGCAAGGAGATCCCGCGCGAGATCGAAGCCGATGGCGCTGAGGGCGAACGCGTCCGCGCTGCGATCGGCAAGGCCGCCTACGACCTGAACGTTCAGCAGTATTGCTGCGCCGGGCTCAATTTCGGCTACTATTATCAGGGCTCGCCGATCATCGCCTATGACGGCGACACTCCTCCGCCCTACAGCATGGGCGAGTTTACCTCGTCGACGGTGCCTGGCGCGCGCGTGCCGCATCTGTGGCTGGCCCCTGGCCGCTCGTTATATGACGCGCTCGGCCCATATTATACACTGCTGCGCTTTGATACGGCGGTGGATGTCTCGGCGTTGACGACGGCAGCCAAGGACGCGCACATGCCGCTCACCGTGCTGGACGTGCCCCGCCAGATCGCGTCGGATGCCTATCGTCACGCTCTGCTGCTGGCGCGTCCCGATCAGCATGTTGCATGGCGCGGCGACGCCCTGCCCGCGGATCCTCGCGCACTCGTTGAAGTGCTGCGTGGCGCCGGCCCCGGAGCCGCGCGCGTGGCCGCCAGACACGTATGACCCCGTAGACGAAGCCTCCTTGGACGAAGCATCCTTGCTTCGCGAAATCACACCGGCAGCCGCCGGCGGACACCCCCGCTGCAGATGTTGACCTTTTCGGCGCCCAGCGCAGGGTGCAACGGTGGAGGTGTCGACGAATCGCATCGCCCCGGCATGTCGCCCCCAAGAGGCCGTTCAGCATCATCCATTGCGCAGCAGCGCCGGATGCCGTTATTATATTGCACAAAGTATATAACCACGTATCGTATGTGAATACATGCATAATAATGAAATGTACTTCCCACCGCTTTCTGGCTGACCAGGGCCTCCTGTGGATAGAACTGCGTCACGAGCAACAATGACCGATAGTCCCCCTGCTTTATCCAGATCGGACCGGGAAAAGGCCGATCACTCACTGTCTCTTTCGGAGAGAGCCTTTCGCATTCTTCGGCAGCAAATTCTGAACGGTGAAATCCCGCCAGGGGAAAAGTTGCGAGTTGAAGCCTTGCAACGCGAGCATGCGTTTTCGAGTAGTCCAATACGTGAGGCACTCAATCGCCTCGTCGCGGAAGGGTTGGTGATTGCCGACGACCATCGCGGCTTTCGTGCCGCGTTAATGACTTCTGCCGACCTCGAGGACATCACACGGTTTCGCCTCATCGTCGAACCTGCCGCGCTCAGTCAGTCTATCGCGAACGGGACTGACGAATGGGAAGCGAGGGTCGTTGCCGCATTCCATCGGCTTGAACGAATTCGGCAGCGTATTGAGCTGGGCGAGATACCATTTAACGCGGAATGGACCCAGCGCCATAAAGATTTTCACACCGCGCTGATATCCGCGGCTCCATCTCCGCGCCTGCTTTCTGCTTGTTCCAATTACTTTGACGTTTCGGAGCGATACCGGCGTTTTGAGGCTATGAATCGAACGCAGTCTCGTGACACAACTGGCGAACATCGTCGATTGATGGAAACTGCCCTCGCGCGACAGGCTGAGATGTCGGTCGCCTTGCTTCGCGAGCACATCTCGCTTACGGCAAAAACCACCCTCGCCCTGCGGCAATCAAAAGCAACAGGATTGGATTAGCACGTCTGGTGGCGATGAGCGGCCAGGCGCGAGCGAATAGACGCCGTGTGCGGCGACGTTCGGGTCATCACAGGGCGACGCAAACCGCTCGTCCGCATGGATATCCAGCTTCATCAACCCGCTAGAGCAGCTTTCACCCTTACTGGATCGAAAGGCATATGCCGTAGACGCTTGCCGGTTAACGCGAAGAAGGCGTTCCCCACTGCGGCGCCCGTCATCGGAACGCCAAGTTCACCAGCGCCGCTTGGCGGCGCCTCCGATGTGATGATCTCAACATGAATCTCGGGTACTTCGCTGGCACGAAGAAGCGAATAGTCATAAAAATTGCCCTGCTGTACTTCGCCCTGCAGGATAGTTATCCGTTCCTTCAGCAGCGCAGACAATCCGAAGATGATTCCACCTTCCACTTGCGCGATGAGATTCTTCGGCTGCACGGCAAGGCCGACATCGATTGCGGCCCAAAAACGATGCACGCGGATTACACCGGTCGCACGGTCCAGCGCGACTTCTGCTACACCAGCAGCTAATGAATTCTTGAGAGGAGCCACAGAAAGACCATGCGCACGACCTTGCGGCGGCGCGCCGAAATTAGACATCGTCACGATCTTATCCAGCAGCGCTTGCGCGCGGCGATTCTCACCAAACAATAGACGCCGAAAGCTGACGGGATCGCTCTTGGCAGCAACCGTCAGTTCGTCAACGAAGGACTCCGTGGCAAAACGATTATGGCCATGCCCAATTCCCCGCCAAGCCGCAATACGGGCGCGCCTCGGCGTTATCACGTGTTCGGCGAGAACATTTGTTATGGCGTAAGGCGTCGCGTCGGTTCCACCCATGACGAGGGCGTCCTTGCCACCGGCTCTCGCCAGCGCTTCCGGAGACTCGAACCCCAGCAGCGACGGACACGCAACACGATGTTGCCACGCAACGACCCGACCATCCCCGTCCAACGAAGCTCTCAATTTGTGTGCGGTAGCTGGACGGAACCAACCCTGCTTGACATCATCCTCCCGCGTCCACATCAACTTAACCGGCCGTCTCATGGCGCGCGAGATCAGCAATGCATCGCGTAGCAATTCGCGGGCGAACAAGGTCTTGCGTCCAAACGCGCCTCCCATCTGCATGAAGTGGAATCGGATGCGGCCCGGCACAGTGTCAAGCACCTCGGTCGCCACTTCCAAGGCAACGCTTTGACTCTGCGTGCCGATCCACACCTCCGCTCCCTTCCCGTCGGCATCCACCTGGGCAACCGCTGCAAGCGGCTCGAGCTGCGCATGATAGACATGCTCTGTCGAATAATCCGCTTCCACCAGCCTGCCGCCTTTCGGCGCCTCTCCTGGCTGATCACCTCGCTCAACCCAGACCACCCCGCGACGCCCCATATCATTGGCGGCCTCGACGGTGTCCGCCAGGTCAGCCGCACTGTCAGCCGATCTGAATGGAGAGTTCCGCGTCCATTCCACATTGAGCAATTCCCGCGCGGCCAGCGCAATATCCCATCGTTGCGCGACGACAGCGATCGCATCCGGCAAACGAACGACCGCCAGCACGCCGCGCAAAGCTTTGGCTTGGTCGTCCACAACGGAAAGGGGCACCTCACCTTCCACAGGTGCCCGCAAAATGGCCGCATGAACCATATCCGGAATTCGGACGTCGATCCCGTATGACTCAGCCCCTCTGGTCTTCGCGGGGACGTCCAGCCTCGGTATATCGGCCCCGATCAGCCGGTACGCGACGCGGGGCTTCAAGTCGGCATCCGCGATTGCCGGCACATCGGTGATCAGAACCGGCAAGGCAGCGACTTGTCCGAAACGAAGCCTTCTTCCGCTCGTCCGCTCCACGATCGTGCCCGGCTCGGACATCACGTCGGCCGGCGAAACATTCCAGTGCCGCGCCGCCGTGTAGATAAGCACGCGGCGCACGGCGGCGCCGGACTTGCGCAACACGTCAAAGTAGGCCTCCACTGACGTGCTTCCGGCGGTGTAAAGCCTGCCGCCGAGCCTTGGATTGCCAAATGTCTTGGCATCCTCGGTGACGGTCTCGACCCTCACCTTCGACCAGTCTGCGTCAAGTTCCTCAGCCAGGATAAGCGGCAACGCCGTCATCGCACCCTGCCCCATTTCGGTCGCTGGTACCTTGATTGTCAAGGTGTCATCGACCGCGATACGGACCCAGGCAGTTATCGCGACAGATCCAGCTTGAGGTGCGGCCCCGTGGCAGACGGCAACAGAGCCGTCGGCCAGCAACGCCAACGCAGTCGCACCGCTGCCGGCGAGAAAATCGCGGCGACTGTGGCGCGACTTTTCTTTCAAAATGGTCATAAGCCGCTCCCTTCCTTGACCACACGTTCAATCGCCCGAACAATTCGATTGTAGGTCCCACAGCGACACAGATTGCCGTCCATGTGCTGGACGATTTGCTCACGTGTCGGCGCCTTTACCGCGAGCAACAGCGCGGCAGCTTGCATGAGTTGCCCCGACTGGCAGTATCCACATTGCGGCACTTGCTCGGCAATCCAGGCTTTCTGCAGCGGATGATCGCCCCGTCGATCAAGACCTTCGATCGTCGTGATCTTCTTACCTTGCACGCCGCCAGTTGGCGTCACGCACGCGCGCCGTGATTCACCGTCGATGTGAACTGTGCATGCGCCGCATATTGCGACGCCGCAGCCATACTTCGTTCCCGTAAGCCCGAGGTGGTCCCGTAACACCCACAACAGCGGCGTCGTGTCCGGTGTATCGACCACAACTCGTTCATCATTGACATCAAGAACAATCATGTCAGCTCCGAGGCCTTGTTTCCGCTTCCGCTATTCGCCGCATCGCATTGCATCGAGCGACAAGACGCCGCGCCCGATAGGACTACCTGCTGTCATTCCTTTGATGACAGAGTACGCAACCCGGCGACTAAGGCATCGAGGTCGGATTCTTCGAGCGAAGCGCGATAAGGCCACGGCATTTGGAAATGCAGCCGAAACCTCACAACAATTTTCTCTCTGATGGACTGACCGAGGCGCGCCACGACGCCGCTCGGCATATTCATTGAGTCAAGTTGAGGACGGCGACGATTGAATCACCTGAACTTCAGGGGCGACAGCGACCGAAGCGAACTTGTTCGATAAAAGCCTGCTTTGGACCCATGCGTCGAGCCCCCAGAAGTGACCGGCACGCACGACGCCGAGATAGAGCAGCACACCCGCGTAAACGAGATGCTGGTCGATGATGAAGTTGGTTTTATCTTCGATATACGGCCAATCCATATGTGCCATCCAATAGACCATCATCAGGAGCGCACCGAAACCGGCGCTGAACCGGACCAGCACCCCGACCAAAAGCGAAAGCCCGATTAGAAGGTGTCCGTAAGCGACAAGGATAGACAACACATGGGCGGCCGACGGCGTCGCGAAGATGGCAAATAACTCGTGGAATGTCCTGGTATGACTGAGAAATCCTGCCACGCTGAATTCAGGCGACAGGGTCTGACGAAATGCCGGATAGAGAAAAGTCCAGGCCATCGCGACGCGCAGATAAAGAATGATAATCCTTTCCGTGATCGGCCGTTGCATAGCGCATTCTCTCCGTCTGAACTTTGAAACCAACCCGATGCGAGAACAGTAATCACGGCACGACGGCGGACTTTCGTTCGCCAAACGATACGACCGCTACCAGGAACACCTCTCAGCGGCTCGATGCGCCTTGAGTGAGCACCGGTTCGCCGCGGATCGGACCTATGTAGGATTCGAAACGCTTGCGAAGATCCGACACGAGCGATTCGGTCATCATGAAGTCCTTGAATTGGTCCGCTGTTTTGTATTCGGCGATAGGCTTGAGGCCTCCGGTCGGAACGACGTCGCCGCGTGTCGACCACGCGCCTTGGCGCGATTGGTAATCTTGCGACAGGAGCCAAGCTTCAAACAAGCGGGCCGCGCTAGGATGCGGCGCGCCTTTGAATATCCCAATTCGGGTTTCAAAAATTGGAATCGGGTCATCCGAAGGGAATGCCAACTTGATTCGAGCGCTATCGTCTCCGCCCTGGGCAATACTGCTGGCGGATACATCGAAGGATAGCGCGGCTCTTCCGCTTGCGATCTCCTGAGTGATGCCAAGATGGCCGCGAATGAAACGCGGCTTGTTCTCCATGAAACGCTTCATGTAGTCCCAGCCGTACTTCTGCACGATGGTGTGGTAGAGATAGAGCGTAATGTCGTCATCGTGCGGATAGGTCGATATGATCTTCTCGCTGAATTCAGGCTTGAGGAAATCCAATGCCGACCTGGGAACGTCGCCCGGGGCAACCAGCGCCGGGTTGTAACCGTATGCCAGGGCGTAAACGCGCACGCCGACGCTGTAGCCATCCGGATCTTTGAATTTGCCGAGGACCTGGTCGAAGTTCGGACCGCGGATAGCTAGTAGAGCACCTAGGCGTTTCCAGCGCTCGAAATCCTGGATCGTTTGCAGGACGGCGACATCGGCCTCGAGCCGGTTACCAGCAATTTGCTCGTCAATGCGCGGCGCCAGCTGATTGCTAAAACCGGCTACAAGGTTGCATTCAATCCCTGGAAAGGATTTTGCGAAATCTCCGAGAGCTCTCTGATGGGTAGCGGTAGGCCCACCTCCATAATAATTGAGTGAACCTTCCCGCTTTGCTTCCGAATAGAGCGCGTCAAGATCGCCTGCAGCACGCGCGCCAGCATTCAACAGGCATAACGTGCTTCCGGCGACTGCGGCTCCTAAAATCGTCCGTCGGCTCACGTCAGTCGCATTTGGATGTAAGCGCATTCGACCCTGCCCTTCTTATTGCACATTACGTAATTTTACGCATAAAACAATATCCTACGCAACAAAAAGTACCTGCGATGAATGCGCCCGGAGCCCAGCAATTGACGGTCGGGATTCCGCACCTGGTTCCAAGGCTGTCAGCCGGATCGGTTACGCTGGGCGCCGACCTTCTCAATCGCGAAAGCTTGGGGGACCGGGAACACCCCAGATGTTGGAAGTCCGGCCGCCAGGCTCCCAGATTTTCGGACGCTGCGGAAATTCCTCATGCCATGGTTGCGGATCGAAATAGCCGAGCGTCTCGTCGCTCATTTGATCGAGCTCGGCATAGAGTTCGATGATTTGCCCATCCGGGTTGCGGTGATAGGTGAAAATGTTGTGCCCCGGTCCATGACGCCCCGGACCCCAGATGAGCGGAATTCGACGCCTGCCAAGATGATCACACGCATTCTTAACATGGGCGATATCGTCCAATTGGAATGCGATGTGATGCATTCGTTGATCGGAGTTGTTCAGAAAATTGACTGTATGATGATCCGGCCCGCAGCGCAGAAACGCGAAGAAGTCGCCAATCCAGTCCGACTCCCGGAAATCGAGAAGACTGGCAAAGAATTTCACCGTCGCCTTGACGTCCGCGACCTTGAAGGCGACGTGGCCCAGCCGAAGCGGGCGGATCGCGTCTTTGGATGTCTGCTGCGGCGAAACAGCTGCTTCAGCCTGAGCTTCAATGGTAAAATTGCCCGGCCCGGCAAAGCTGATGCGTCGCGCTACCGATGGCGCGGGATCGGTCGCTTCCAAAACCGTAATTCCTTGCGACTCGATCCGCCGTCGCAATTCCGACAGACCATCGTCGGATGCGACCTCCAGGCCAAGCTGGGTGCAATCCGATCGAGGTCCCTTTTTCAGGACAACGGAGTGGTGATCCAACGGACAGCTAAGAAACACCATATCCCGCGCCTGCGCCTGAACGGCGAAGCCGAGCGCCTCCTGGTAGTACTCGGAAAGGCGATGCACATCGGAGGTCTCAAACGCTGCATAGCCGATCTTCTTGACAATTCCCATTAGTCCCTCCAATGCGCCGCAACGTTGTTTCGTGTTTCTCGTAGATCGTCAGGGTTCGCTAAGTCGACCGATCAAGGCAGTCGCGTCTTTGCCATGCCCAACAAGCACCCCGCGCCGCTAGCCGCTGGTCGAGCTGGCTGCAGACGAATTCAGCCAAATACGGTTTCCCTTGTCGCGACTGACGCAAAGCCGCATCAGCATGAAACTCAGCACGGCCCCCAGGGCGAGAGGCACAACCGGGGCCAGAAAAAGTTGACTGATCGGCAGTTTCATCCCGACCAGCCATCCCCCTACGAGTGGACCGATCATCGAGCCGAACCGGCCCACGCCATAGGCCCAGCCAATGCCTTTGGCGCGGATTTCAGTCGGGTAGACGGCGCTGGTGATAGCATTCATGCCAAGAGTGATGCCCACCAAACAGAAGCCAGCCAGGAAGATCGCAGCGCCGAGCAGATAGATCTCACTACCGACGAAACCAATAATTGCGATAGCCGGGCAAGCCAGAAGATATAATGCGACAATCGCTGCTACGCCGTACTTATCGACAAGGCGGCTGATCACCAAAGCTCCAATGACCCCGCCGACATCGAACATGGCCGCAACAACGGCAGTTTCGTTAACGGTCATACCTTGATCGCGGAAGAGGATAGGCATCCAGCCATGCATAAAATAATTGGCCGCCAGGAACGTGTTGTACAAGATCCAGATGATCAGCGTGATCCACAGCAAACCGCCGCCAAAGAGCCTTGCGACGTGAGAACGGCGCGGGTCGACAGCCTCGGTTTCGGGCACGATAAATCTCGCGCCGTGCGTGGCCTGAAGGGTTGGGTCGAGGGCATTGGCAATCCGCAGAATTTGTCGCATCGGCCGCCGCGCTATGACCATGAATTTCAGCGATTCCGGTAGCGCGAAGAGCATAACGACGCCGATGGCGAGAGGCGCAATACCGCCAACGACAAAGAGCGATCTCCATCCGTAGGCGACTTCCACCGTGCTGCTCGCGACTGCGGGAAGCATGAATCCAAACGTGAGGCCGATTTGAGCCATCACAACCAAGGTCGCCCGCACCCGCTTGGGCGCAAATTCTGCGACGAGTGCCACCCCGTTGGCGACTACCCCGCTGAGGCCAACTCCCGTGATAAAGCGTAACACAAGCAGTTCGGTCTCCGTCTGCGCGGCGGCGGTCAATAGCGAGACAATGCCGTAGATGAAAACGCCACTGATGAGGGTCACGCGTCGACCGAAGCGATCGCCAATCCAGCCGAACAGTGGAGCCCCGACGAGCATGCCAAAGAGGGCAGCACTAATGATCGCGCCGAGCGAAGAACGATCGATATGTAGCTCCTTCAACATACCAGGCGCCGCGAATCCAATGGACATCTGATCATATCCATCGGTTATCATCACAAGAAAAACCAGAAACACGACCCTTACGTGGAATGAACGCACCGGTTGATCATCAATCAGCTTCGAGACATCGATTGCATCGTGATCGACCATGTCAGTGTACCCCGCTCGCCTTGGCCAATATCGTTCGGCCAGGTGTGAGACTGAAATCACCGCTTCGGCTGCGCCAATCTCGATGTGCGACGATGCGCGCCATTACCGCAACAGTCTGATAGCGATGCGTTCCACGGCCACGAGATCCGAGATTGTCCGTCGGGCTATCTTCCTTGCCGGCACAGGGCCCAGCAGCACACGTTATCCTCGCGCGTGCGACGATTCCCTCGGAAACCGATCGACGCCGGATTCCGCACGCCGAGCCGAACTCAACAGCGGCGCACCCGCCACGATCTCCCAACTTGAATGATGACACCGGCTGCGTTTCCTCATTTATTGCGCATATAATATATTTTTGTGCATTCTATTTCATAAGTTCGGTGCCTCGTCAATGACGACTCTTCTTCTATTCTTCCGGATGCGAGAGGTGGATCGCGGCCGCACTAAAGAGGTTCTCGCGTGCAGCAGCGAGCCGATTCACGGTACCGCCGACCGTTGGCCGGTTAGGAGCACGCAAGGCCTGACCGGCGGGTCGTCAAGATCGCGTCTCGAGGACGAAGTGTGTTGGACCAGCGCTTGCGAGAATTCGATGAAATAAACCCAGTGCCTCCAAGCGAAGTGGACTCCGCCTCGCGGGATGAACAAAAACGGCACCGCGGGGACATCGCGGTGCCGTCACCTGGAGGCAGATCGGGCGGTCAGAACTTCAGCGTGACGCCCGTGTAGACGGTGCTTTCGGTGCAGGTGTTGTTGCTCACGCCATTGACGACACAAAGCGAACTGGTGGCATGATCGTAGCCGGACTTGTTTTGCACGTAGCGGTAGGCCACCCACACGTCGACAAAGTGGGAATATTTTGGCCCCCAAACTGCCTTGCTGGCATCAAGCGTAAGGCGAATCGGCTCGCTGTCGAGATTGATAACCGTCGCAGCGCCAGTTGTGAGTGGCGAACTTTGGTTTCCTTTCGGTCCAATCCAGGACGCTCGGCCACTGATGGACCAGAACCGCATGTTCTCAGGCAGGAAACCCAGGTCCATGTAATAGTTGGTCTCAATCGTCCAGGTCGCCTTGAAATCCGTGTTGCCGTCGGCGAGGCAGGTTACTCCGGGGACGCCCGGACCGAAAAGACCGCACTGGAGCCAGGCGCTGTGATTGATTTCCTTGTAGACCATAGGCGCCACGTTGAAGTAGCCCTTGTAAGGAAGATCGAAGGCGAATTGTAGGCCAGCCACGAACGCGCGTTTGGCCTGCGCGTTAAAATCATTACTCGCACTGACTTCAGCACCGACCTCGAACGAAATATTGTGCAGCGGCCCCATGCTGAAGACCTTGGTGTCGAAAATTTGATTCCAGCCAAAGGTAGAACGCTCCACGCCCCAGACCTGGCTCGCGCCGGCGCAAGTTGCAGGGGTACTATAAATCACGCCGGCGTTCGTGCAGGGAGCCGCGGGAGTGTTATGATCCATCTTGTATAACGCGATGTTGAACATATTGGTGCCGTAGGCCCACTCGTCGAAGTGCGTGAACGCATAGACCTGCTTGGCGGTCTTGCCATTGATCGAGCCGTCCGGATTCCGCGAATAGTCACCAGCAAAGGTACCGGTCGGCATGTAGGCGAAGGTTATCCGATTGTCGTTCACAAGGAAGAACGGAAGGCCGGGAAGCGCTTCGGCCTTGACCGGCGGATCCACAGCCGGCAGATCCGCAGCTTCGGCGGAGCCTGTTGATACCAGTGCGGCAAGTGACAGCGTCGCGGCTACAAATGCTGTTTGACGGAAAAACATGTTTACACCCCCATTGAATGAATGATCCGACTTGTGCGTCGGCTTGATTAATTATTTTGTGCATAAAACTATATTATGTGCAATAAGAATTATGATGTGCGTGAAATCCAGGCAGCAACGAAGCGACGCTGGGCTTTCACTGGCGCAATAATCATCGACACATCTTCTTGCATGGCCCCGCCCTTGCTGCGTCGTGGATTCACGCCTGACCGTAGCTAAGCTTATCGACCGTCGCTGCTTGGCGAATACGTGCGGTCAATGTCGCTGTTGGACTTCATCCTGACGCCGGGCCAAGCTCGCGATCTGAAAGGCATCAACGCACCCTTGAGAGTGTTTCTTCCACAACCTCACGGCGCTATCGCAACCGCGAGCGATGACCTCCAAGCGATCATTCGCGAAGAGGTTTCCCCCCGTCGGATAGCTATCCTTTCTTAGGCTATTGAAGCTCAAACACCGACAGGACGGATCCGCCTTCTGGATTTTTGATTTCAGGAACCAGCGTATTCAAGGCGCGTGTATGTAGCGAACCGCTGCTGGTAACAACAGCAACATACTGCTTGCCGTTAACGCTATAGCTGATCGGGGAAGCGACTACGGCGTTGCTCAACCGCGTCTGCCAGAGAAGCTTACCATTCGTATCGTCGTAGGCACGGAAGTAGCGATCGAGAGATCCGGCAAAAACAAGGCCACCTGCGGTCGGCAATGCCCCGCTGGTTAATGGTGCAGGCCAACGGCTGGACCATGCTTGGGTATGGTTCGAGAGACGTACCGCATCGAACCGGCCGAAATTGCCGTCGCTGTTAGGAACCGGCACCCGCTTGAATACCGCCATCCCGCCGCCTTTATAGGCTCGTCCTTCGCCCACCGGGACCGGAGTGGTCTGCGAACAGAGTTCCGTCATCGGCAGATAAAGCATACCCGTTTTTGGACTGTACGCAGTCGAAGGCCAGCCCCGCGCGCCCGGATCGGCGGGACAATTGAGCGTCGTACTACCGATACGTGGGATTGCGGCGGGATTTAAGGTCCTGAAGCCGGTCTTCGGATCGATCGAGCTGACTACGTTTTGCGGAACAGTTTCTTTTGACCAAAGGAATTGGCCGTCGGTGCGATCAAGAGCATCGATCATGCCGAGCTTACCGACCGTTACGAGCGCCTTACGGGTTTTTCCTTCGACGGGAATGTCGACGAGTACGCGCTCATAGGCTTCGTCAAGATCGGCCGAGTCACCCGGCAGATGCTGATAATGCCACTTCAGCTTTCCAGTCTTCGAATTAATAGCAAGGGTGGAATCCGTATAAAGGGCGTTGCTCTGGAAGCCTTCCTTCTTCGGCAATAGTCCGTTGATTTCAGCTATCCAAGGATAAGGCTGGGCGACCCCGTAGAAGAGGGTGTCGGTATCCGGATCGTAGCTTCCCCCGATCCAGGCAGAGCCCCCAAAGCGAGCGGTGATCGGCAGGCCATTCCACGTCTTTTCGTTGGGATCTCCTGCCTGCGCGATGGTGTGGATGCGCCAGAGCTCTTGACCGGTGCCTGGATCGTGGCCGGTGATAAAACAGCCCCCGGGTTGCGCATTACCGCATCCACTCATCCCCGCCGTCAGGACGCCCCCGGCCATGAAAGTTCCACTTGAATAACGCCAGCCTTGCTTCCAATCGGCCACTGGATGGTCCCAGACGACAGCGCCCGTCTTCACGTTCAACGCCACGAGATGGACGTCCGAGGTCGCGATCAACAGCATTTCGCCATAGATCGCCATGTTCCGCTTGGGGAGCGCTATGGGCCCGCCACCTGAAATCAACGCCGGCTCCAAATCCCGTTGATACTGCCACAGGAGATCGCCGGTCGCGGCGTTCAGCGCCTGCACCCGATCGCCGACGCCATCCACGAACAGCACGCCATCATGAACAATCGGCACAATCTGTGTGGGGCCGGCCGGTAGCGACCAAGCCCAAGCGTCCCGCAAATTCTTGACGTTACCCTTGTTGATCTGAGTAAGCGGACTGTAGCCCCAATCATTGTAGGTCCGCCGCCACATCAGCCAATCGCCATCCGGGGGATTGCGCAGCATGCTTTCTGTCACGGGCGTGATCGCCGAGAGCGGATTGGCTTTAGAGGCCGGCTGGGCAAGCGCTCCGGCTGCGGTCAATAGAAACGGTAGGGTTATCACAAAAATACGTCCGGCCACTGCCCGCATGACTCTCCTCCTTCATTCGTTTTCCGTCGTTTTCAGACGACGTTGATGAACCTGATTTTCGCGCGGTCAGCGCATAGAAGCCCAATAATTTGCGCCATTTCGTGGTGCTGAATCGAAGTCGTATGACCGATATTTCCGAATTTTACGTTCAGTCTTGTCCGCGGTATTGAGCCGCCTTAGACCATTGCGGTCACCAATTCTCCGAGGCGCTCGATCCTCACGCGAACCACGTCACCTTTCTTGAGGAACTCGCCGCGAGCAGCGCCAACTCCTGCGGGGGTACCGGTTAAAATGACATCACCCGGCCAAAGCGTAAAATTGCGCGACAAATCCGCAATTTGTTCATTAATGCTGAAAATCATTTTGCCCGAGTTTGAATCCTGCTTCACCACTCCGTTCACATCAAGAACGATGGAAAGATTGTGCGGATCGGGCAGATCACGAGCGAGCGTAATCCATGGCCCCAAGGAGCACGAGCCGTCGAAGTTTTTGTGCGAAACCCAGTCCATCTTGAAACTGGACGTGTCCGGCAAGGCTTCGCGCTTGCCCAGATCACGCGCAGAGAAATCGTTAGCGGCCGTATAGCCGAGCACATAATCCAGAGCAGACTCCTCTGAAACCTGAAAAGCCTTCTTGCCAATGACGACGGCGAGTTCCGCTTCCCAGTCGATTTTTTTGCTGCGTGGGTGCATGGCGACAGATGAATTCGGTCCGGTGAGACAATGCATTGTCTTCATAAAATGCCAGGAACGAAGACCGAGGGAATGAGGATCGGGAGGCGCAGGCAGTCCCGAACGAGCGGCCATCTCAGCTGCGTGGTCGGAGTAGTTAGCGCCCGTGCAAAAAATTCCTCCAGGATTGGTGATCGGCGCCAGAAGCCTGACGGAATCGACGGGTCTTCCTAATTTTTCGGAACCGGCCGCAATCATGTCCAGCCGTGGCAGGGTGGTGTCCCAGCTGGATACGAGCATCAACATGTCTCGATCCCGCTCACGACCCGTGGCTGAGGCGATCTCGATCACCTTATTGTCCACGATGATCCCCGCTGACGCGCCCGACTCGGTCTCAATATTGCAAAGGGTAAATTTCATCCGATAATCCTTCCCAAGATCTTTTTCTTGTTGTGCTCTTTGAAACAAGTCCGGCCATTTCTGTATGACGTGTGCTTTCTATTCAGATCTCGCTTCGGCTTTCGGTGGAATTTTGCGAGCGCTCGCTAGGGACGGCTCGCGTCCCGCAACTGCTCGATTATTCCCGACGGCCGCGCGAATAATACGCGCTCAAGTGGCGCACTCGAGCGGCGCGGAGGCAACCAGTGTCAGGAGGATCACAACGAGTCGTCGTTAACCAGATCACGCCGCGACCAAGTGAATCCATAGGGCGATCCACCGGCCCGACTCGCCAACGGATCGTGGAAACCACGGCTTGACCGCGTATCGACGCACGCAGAGGTTTCAATTTTTCTGACGACCTTTGTCATGAATTTTCTTTCTAGCCCTGCTGCCATCCTTAAGGCCCCGAGATTTAGCCGCTGCCGGAGATCGCCGAACACTTGCGTTTGCAAGACCTGCTCATCTGCGGGTCGAGGCCGTCGCTCGCGATTTAACATTCACGCTTCGCCTTGGCAATCATTTTGTGCACATTTCTTATATTTATGCATTACTCTGGACGGTATTTTGCGCATACAAAATCGGAGCGCTTACTCGCATGCGTCGAGGTCCGATCAGCACGCTGTCGGAAAAGAGTCGATGCAATGATCGAACAAGATTCAGGCCGTGTACGCCTTCTCGGATTGAGCGATAGTCTCCGCCCTTGCCCCTATTCGACAGCGATACTGCGGGAGCTGCGGGTCGATATTCGCGACTAAACCAATCTCGCGGACCTGCACCTGCCGCTGCATTCGCCTTCCGCGGTCCGTCGGTTGATTGATCTCCGCCAGCAGGCTCGCACTACCCGCTGCGCTTGAGATGTTGGCGATACGCGCCGAACAAGGCTAGGATCGGCTATCCGCGGCAGGAATCCCATCGCCCATCATGAATATGCTTACGAATCTAGACGCCGACGATGGTCGCGATCTCATGGTCCTCTATAAGCGACCCGGCTTCATGCTGCGGCGCGCACACCAGATTGCCGTCTCGATCTTTCTCGGGGCGACGGCTGCCGAGGGCGTGACAACGACATCGCAGTTCGGCCTCATGCTTGTCCTGCGCGCTCGGCCCAACATCGATCAGATCAGCCTGGCCAAGCTGCTTGGCCTCGACCGTTCCACGACAGGGCTTGTCGTGTCCAAACTGGAGGAAGCAGGCATGCTCGTCCGTCGGCCAGGCGCGAATGACCGACGTCGCAAGCAACTAAAGCTCACGAAACAAGGCCTCCAGATGCTCTCGAGGCTGGAGGCCACCGGTCAGCTTGTCGAGGACGAGGTGCTGTCACCCTTCACGCGGACTGAGCGGAAGGAGTTCCTGCGACTCCTGGAAAAATTCGTAAGCACGCACAATGCCCATGTGCGCATCCCAATGTCCCCACTGGACGGCGCGCACGACTAGGCGCGGCGTCCGCTCGGAAGTGGAAATGTAACCCTCCAATCAGTCGTGTTGCCGTAGCCGGCAATTTCAGCACGTCGCCGGCGAGCACATTGTCGGCAATTTCCGACAATCATCCTACGCTGCGCCGCAGCATCGAATTTCTAATCGAATTTCTATATGCCAGATAGACAGACGTCTTACTAATATGCTTGAACGCCTGAAGATCGAACGAGCCAACAGAGGAGAGTCGCTTGCCCGACGCCATCCACGCCGCGCCCGTCCATGACATCAAAGCGCGCCCCCAACGTTCGCGCATCGCGGCCGAAGCATTCCTCTCTCGCCTGTCCGAGCATGGCGTCGACCGGCTGTTCCTGAATCCGGGTACCGACTTCCCCTCCATCGTCGAAGCCTTCCTCGCCGCAGCCGAAGACGACGTAACCGTTCCCGAACCGGTGCTGGTGCCGCATGAGAATACCGCCGTTTCGATGGCGCACGGCTACTATCTCGTCACCGGCCGACCGCAGGCGGTGATGGTGCATGTCAGCGTCGGCACCGCCAATACCATCAACGCGATCGCCGATGCGAGCCGCGACAACGTACCGGTACTGTTGTGCGCCGGCCGCTCGCCCATCACCGAGCGCGGTCTTTTGGGCTCGCGCAACCGGCCGATTCACTGGGCCCAGGAGATGTTCGACCAGGCGAGCATGGTCCGCGAATGGGTGAAATGGGATTATGAGCTGCGCGAGCCGTCGCAGATCGACGACGTGGTGGATCGCGCCTTCGAGGTGATGAACACATCCCCGCCGCGCCCCGTCTACCTCACTTTGCCGCGCGAGCCACTCGCGGCGGAGGTTAAGGCCGGCATCGCGCTTTCAGTGCGTCGTGATCCGCCAGCCGCGCCCTATCCCGCGCCTGCCGACATCGCTCGCCTCGCGAACTGGATCGCCGAAGCCAAGGCACCGCTGATCGTCGTCTCCGGCTTCGGCCGCCTGGCGGAGGACGTGGAGCGGCTGGCGGCGATCACCGATCGCTATGCGCTGCCCGTCGTCTGTGCGACGCCGCGCTTCGTCTGCCTGCCGACCGACCATCCGATGCACGCCGGCTTCGACGTGGCGCCTTATCTAGCCGACGCGGATCTCATCGTCGCAATCGAATGCGACGCGCCCTGGTTCCCGCACCTCATCAGTCCGCGCGCCGATGCCAAAGTCGTGCATATCGCCGAGGACCCGGCCTGGCAGCGTCATCCGATCCGCACCTTCCCGAGTGCACTCGGCATCACTGCCCTGCCCGGCTCGGTGCTCGCCGCGTTGGAGCCGGTGCTCGCCGAGCGCGTCCCGCAAGAGAGCGCGATCGTCGCCACCCGTCGTGCGCGCCAGCTTGACCGTCGCGCCAGCCGGTTACAGGCGCTCGCCGCTCGTGCGGTGCAACCACATGGCCCGATCACGCCCGAATTCCTGAGCCGTACGATCGGCGAGGCGCTCAGCGACGCCGTGATCGTCAACGAATATCCGCTACGCGTCGAACACTGCGCGCGCGCCAAGCCTGGCACCTATTACGGCCTCGGCACGGCCGGTGGCCTCGGCTGGGGCCTGGGCGCGGCGCTGGGCATCAAAGCGGCGGACAGCTCGAAACTGGTGGTCGCGACGCTCGGCGATGGCTCTTATATGTTTGCCAACCCTGCCGCTTGCCATTGGACGTCGGATGTCCACACGCTGCCGATCCTGACAATCATCTTCAACAACAGCCGCTACGGCGCGGTGCGCAACTCAACGCTGTCGATGTACGCCAACGGGCGAGCCGGCCGTGACAATGGCCGCTTCCTCGCCGATCTCAATTCGAACGCCCGTTGGGACAAGCTGGTGGAGGCGCATGGCGGGTATGGCGAGCGCGTGGCCGACGCGGCCGAGCTCGCCGCGGCCATCGGTCGCGCCCGCCACGCCGTCGAGGTCGAGGGGCGCCAAGCGCTGCTCGACGTCATCTGCCCCTACTGATCCGGAGCCACGATGCCCCTCGGCAAGACCTGCAGCGCCGCCCATTGGATCGACGGCGACTTCAGCGACGACGGCGTGATGGTGGCAGCGGTCGCGCCATCAACCGGCGCCGACATCGGCAAGGTCGCAACCGGCGGCCGCCCGCAGGCCGAAGCCGCGATCGCTGCCGCCGCATACGCGTTCGAGACGAGCGAGTGGACACAGAACCTGCGCCTGCGCGCGGCGATGCTCTTCGCCGCCGCCGATCGGATGGAGGCACGTGCGCCGGAACTTGCGCTGCTGCTTGCGATCGAAACCGGCAAGCCGATCCGCGCTGCACGCGGTGAGATCGCCGGCACGATCTCCGAGACTCGCTATTATGCCGGTCTCGTGCGCACCGTTGCAGGACGGATGATTGAGGTCGAGCCTGGCGTTTATTCGCTGCTCGCGCGCGAGCCGGCAGGGGTTGCCGGGATCATCGTCCCATGGAACGCGCCTGGCATCCTGCTCGTTCGCTCGCTGGCACCGGCGCTGGCGGCGGGTTGCACCGTGGTAATCAAGCCCGCGTTCGCCTCCTCGCTTTTCCACGATGCCGTGATGCGCTGCTTCGCCGATGTACCGCAATTGCCCAGGGGCGTGATCAACAGCTTCAACGAAATTGGCAGCGAAGGAAGCGAACTGCTCTCGACCTCGCCGCACGTTGATGTGCTGAGCTTCACGGGGTCGAGCCCGGTCGGCAAACGAATCATGGCGGCCGCTTCGGGAACGCTTAAGCGCCTCAATCTCGAGCTCGGCGGTAAGGCTCCGGCTATCGTATTCGAGGACGCCGACATCGACGCAACCGCCCGGGGACTTGCCGCCGGAGGCCTTATCCAGTGCGGTCAGCAATGCACCGCGATCAATCGCATACTCGTCCATGAGAGCCGGTACGACGCCCTCGCAGCCGCGTTGGTGAAGGCGGTGCAGAGCTTCCGCCTCGGCCCCGTGGAGGATGACGCGACCGACCTCGGTCCGCTGATCAACAATGCGGCGCGCGACCGCGTGCAAGCGGTCGTCGCCGAAGCCGCCGAGATGGGCCGCGCTCCGCTCGTGGGTAGAATCCCGGGCGGCGAGCTTGCGGCTGGTTCCTATCTCGCGCCTAGCCTCGTCGCGGTAGAACAACTCGACTCGTCATTCGTGCAGGAGGAATTCTTCGGCCCGGTGATGAACCTGGAACGCTTCGGAAACGACACCGAGGCGGTGAACAAGGCCAACGCCACGCGTTACGGGCTTGCCGCCAGCGTCTGGACGCCCGACCTTGCGCGCGCCCACCACGTCGCGCGCAAGCTGCGCGCAGGCACCGTCTGGATCAACGACCATAACCGCCTCGTCCCCGAGGTGGAAACCGGCGGCTTCCGCGAGAGCGGCTATGGTCGGCTTCATGGGCTTGAAGGGCTCGGCGAGTTCCTGGCGACCAAGCATATCTGGCAAGCGCACGGACGTCTGTGAAATTCAGCCCAGCATAGAGAGTTGGTTGTCCGGCGGGCGTCGAGCCCGGCAGGCTCATGCGCGCGTTACGACGTCGGTCAGGCCAAAGCCCGCCACTTTTTTATAGTTGTCCGAGATAGCGCGGAGCTCCTCCTGCGAGATAAGAGATTCGAGATTTTCAAAGGGCTTGTCGCCGGTCAGCTCCTCGACCCGAATGTTGATGAGATCTGGCGGGCTGGCGCGGTTAGTGCGCACCACCTGTGCGGTTACATCACGGCGGGTCGCCTCATATTCCACGAAGGCGGCGCGCGGTTCCGGTTGGCGCGCCAGGATGTCAGCCAGCGCGCGAACGTCGATCAGCGCCTGCGCCGAGCCGTTGGAGCCGCGCGGATACATCGGGTGCGCGGCATCTCCGGCGAAGGTGACGCGATCGAAGGTCCAACGACCGATGGGATCCTTGTCCACCATCGGATATTCGAAGATTGTTTCGGCGCCCGCCACCAGTTGCTCAACGTCGAGCCAGTCGAAGCTCCAGCACTTGTAGAGCGGCAGCACACGCTCGCTTCCGGTGGTGCGGTTCCAGTCGTTGGGGATCGATGCGTCGGACTCTATCTCCGCAACCCAGTTGATCAGCTGCTCGCCTGTTTCGGGATAGTCGACGATCGGGTAGATCACGATCTTGCCGGTCTTGATCGATCCGATGCGGATGTAAGTCCGCCCGTCAAAGATCGGCTTGTGCCGGGTAACGCCACGCCAGGTGTTGATGCCGGCGTAGCGGACGGTCTCCTCGGGATAATAGAGCTTACGGATCGCCGAGTTGACTCCGTCGCACGCCACCACCGCCTCGGCAAATGCCGGCGGCGCGTCCGCGGCGGTATCAGTCTTGAAGTGGAGGGTGACGCCGTCGGCGCCCTGATCCAGCCCGACGCAACGGCGATCGGTCACCACCGCGTCCGGCCCCAGCCGCTTGACTACCTCGGCGTGGAGCAGCATGTGCAGCCGGCCGCGATGGATGCCGAACTCCGGAAAGGGATAGCCCGCCGCACGTCCGCGCGGCTCATCGTAAATCCGCTGGCCGAAGCGATTGAAGAACGCGCTCTCGCTGTTCTCGATCGCGACCGCCGCAATCTTCTCCTGCAGGCCGAGCGCGCTCAGTTCGCGCACACCGTGGGGCAACAGCGTGATACCGACGCCCAGCTCCTTAAGGATCGGCGCGGCTTCAAAAATCCGACACGCGATGCCGCGATCACGAAGGCTGAGCGCCAACGCGAGACCCGCGATGCCGCCACCGACGATCGCGACCGGAAGCCTCGGACCGTTCACCACGTCACCGTCGTGCGGATCGTGCGGGCGGTAAAAGCACCATCGCTACCCTCGATTGGGATCGTCACGGGCGCAGCGGCGGAAACGGCATTGGCCATCGATAGGTCCTCAGTTCAGGCAAGGGGGATCAGGCGCGGCCGCGCGCCTCGCGCCAAAGGCAGAGGTTTTCCTGGGCGGCGCGATCGGAATAGCTAAACAATACGGCGTCCTCATTCGCCGTGTGGACGACGGGCACCCAATTCGGCACCACGAAGATGTCCCTGGGTTTCCATCGCACCCGGGTGTTGCCGATGCGGCTCTCGCCTCCACCTTCCACCACCGCGAAAACGGTGGCGTCGGTAGAGCTATAGCTTTCAGTCCTTAAGCCGGAGGAGAGCAGCTGAACGAACGCCGCGACCGTTGGCGTAACGTGGCCACCACTTGCTGGGTTGACATAACGCAGCTTGTGGCCGTGGTATCCGTCCGGTGCGCCGTTGGCGGCCATCGCCGCCAGTGTCTCGCGAGTGCGCGCGTACGGGTAGTTGAAGATCGGCGAGCTCTGGCCGGCCGGCTTCCAGTCGACCGGCGCCAGATTGTTGCCGAAGCGCACGTCGCTGTCGCCGACTGGGCGCGTCAGCTCCTGTGCCTCGGCGTTGCCCGCCTCTGCGAAGCTGGCGTCGAAGAAGGAAACCAGCGGGATATCCAGCGCGTCCATCCACACGATGGGCTGGTCGGTGTCGTTACCATGGTCGTGCCAATGCCAGGCTGGCGTGATAACGAGGTCGCCCGGGTTCATCAGCGTTTTCTCACCGTCAACGGCGGTGAAGGCGTTGGAGCCTTCGACGATGAGCCGCAGCGCATTCTGGGTGTGGCGGTGCGCAGGCGCTACGTCGCCTGGCATCACAAGCTGGAGCCCAGCGTACAGCGAGCGCGTGATCGCCGCTTCCCCGCCCATGCCGGGGTTCTGCAGAATGAGCACGCGACGCTCGGCCTCGCGCGCTGTGATGAGCCCGCCCGCCTCCATCAGGAAGTGACGAACGTCGTCATAATGCCAGATATGCGGCACCGCCGGACTGTTCGGCTGCGGCGTGACCAGCGGTTGGAGCGTCTCCCAGAGCGGCGCCATGTGTTGCTTGCCAAGCCGATCATAGTAGCCCCGCCGCGCGGCAACGGGGTCATTCGCAACATTACTGGCCATCCCGCATCTCAAATTAGTAAGACGTCTCTCTATTTAGATGAATCCAGCTTGGCTAGTCAAGTCGCGTTGATCGGACGCTGGTGTCCAGTGGTTCCAATCAGGACGAAGCGCAAGCGCCGACTGGAACACCGCGCCAACTTGCGCGGTGAGGTGTGATGATCCACACCGGCTTCCGGGTGTTAACGGGGGGCGCCAGACATGAACTTTGGAAGACGCCGTCAAGTGGATTGATAACTAGTCGGCTGATCGAACCCACTCACTTTGACTGCCGACATGAGCCAGCTGGCGCTGGATATGCGTCACAACATTGATCCAATGATTTCACGATGAGCATGACGGCAGGAACGTTGCGTTCGCTCCGACGAGCACAATCGCACAGATTGGCGTAGTACGCTGCGCTACGCGCCAGTGACCCAATGCACACCAAATTGCGACATCAATCACCAGCGTACGCCTCAAAATCAGATCGGTACTGCATTCGGTACTGCACGCTTCATTTGGCTGTCGCCAAGTGCTGATGGTGCTTCACTTTTCTCGATAGTCGGTCCAATCCATCATCGGGGCAATGGAAAATCTTCGGTCTAAGGCATTCATTTCATTAATCTTTTATGTCTCCAATCGA
>Ga0137415_10000246_pt1 | contig 48256 bp, 38 predicted proteins | sample CZODoug3_1_1_16f_FD_183082 | JGI IMG/M metagenome (GOLD analysis project Ga0137415, IMG submission 183082) | Vadose zone soil fungal communities from Angelo Coast Range Reserve, California, USA - CZODoug3_1_1_16fungal (Hybrid Assembly) | ecosystem: Environmental > Terrestrial > Soil > Vadose...
CGAGGGGCTGTCGGTCCCCGGATCGAGCTGCGGATCGACGGGAACCAAGGGTACACCTGGAGTCAGGCACTCAGCTTTTCCCGGGCGGCGAAAGACCTGAATATCTCGATATTCGAGCAACCGGTGGCCACCACGGACGTTGAGGGAATGCGCGTCCTGACGGAATCCTCGCCAATTCCGATCATGGCAGACGAGATGGTCCTCACACCGGACGACGCGAAGAAGGTCCGGTGGGCGAACGCCGCGAAGGCCGTGAACCTGAAGCTCATGAAACATGGCGGGGTATGCCGCGCGATCGACGTGAATACGATTTGTGAATCCGCCGGCTACCCGACGATGGTCGGTTGCATGGGGGAACCCCAAATCTCGATCGCCGCCGCGCTCGCCTTCGCCCTCAGCCAGAAGAACGTCCGGTGGCTCGACTTGGATTCGCACTTCAACCTCGCCGAGGATCCGTCATCGGGCCTGGGGTTCGAGAACGGGGAGCTCGTCGCCCCCGACCGACCCGGACTCGGTATTGCGTTGTCTTGACGCATCCTATGGCTCGACCGGCGGTTCCGCGTTCAGGGCGCGGTCCTGTTCCTCTTCCTCAATCACGCGAGCGACCGCGACCACCTCGTCGCCGTCGCCTAGACGCTGGAGCCTCACGCCGCGAGCCGCGCGGCCCTTCACGCTGATGTCCGCAACGGCGCAACGAATCACGACCCCTGCTTTCGTCGTCACGAGGAGATGCTCTTCCGGTTGGACGACCTTCACCGCAACGACGCGGCCTTTCGCGTACTTTGCGCTCGTCGTGCGTACTCCTTTCGATCCCCGACGGGTCTTCCGGTACTCGGAGGTCGTCGTGCGCTTTCCGTATCCGCTCGAGAGGACCGTCAATAATTCGGCTTCCGAATTGGTCGACAGGGCCATCGACACGACCTCGTCTCCCGTCCGGACACGCATCCCCGCGACACCCGCCGCGGGTCGCCCCATCGGACGGACTTCGTCAATCGGGAAGCGATTTGCGTACCCGCCGGCGGAGGCGAGGATGACCTCCTCGTTGCCCCTGGCGATCTGGACGTCGATCAACTCGTCTCCCTCATTGAGCTTGATTGCGCGGATCCCGCTTTCCCGGATGTTCTGGAATTCCACGAAGCCGGTTCGTTTGATTCGACCCCGTTTCGTCACGAAGAGGAGGAATCGGTCCTGGGGGAAATCTCGAGTCGGAATCATCGCCTCGACTTTCTCATCCGAATCGAGGCGCTCCAAGAGGTTGACAACGGGCTTCCCTCGTGCATATCTCCCGGCGGCGGGCAGCTTGAAGGCCTTTCGCTTGAACACCTTCCCTTTCGACGAGAAGAAGAGGATGAAATCGTGAGTTGAAGCGACGAAGAGGTCCACGACGTAGTCTTCCTCCTTGGTGTCCATCCCCGTGACCCCCTTTCCGCCTCGACGTTGTTTCCGGTACACGCTGACGGGCAGCCGTTTGATGTATCCCGTGTTCGTGATGGTCACGACGTTGTCTTCTTCGGGGATGAGGTCCTCGATCTGCATGTCGTAGGCTTGGAGCTCGACGGTCGTCCGGCGGCCATCGCCGAACTTCTCCTTGATTTCGCGGAACTCGGCTTTCAAGATGTCGAGGACCCGCTCTCGGGACGCCAGGATCGATTCCAGATTCTCGATCTTGTGGTTCAAGTCGGTCTTCTCCTGGCGGAGCTTTTCGATCTCGAGTCCGGTGAGCTGGCGCAACGTCATGGCGAGGATAGCTTTTGCCTGATTCTCACTCAGGAGATATCGATTCATCAGGCCCGCTTGCGCCTCATCCGCGTCCCGCGCGCGCCGGATGAGCCGAATCACGTCGTCGAGGTGGTCGACGGCGGTGATGAGGCCCTCCACGATGTGAAGGCGCTCCCGCGCCTTTTTCAGGTCAAACTCCGTGCGGCGCCGCACGATGCTGACCCGGTGGTCGATGAACGCCTGCATCGAATCCTTGAGCGGCAGAACCCGCGGTTGTCCATCGAGCAGGGCGAGGTTGATCACGCCGAACGTTGTCTCCATTTGCGTGTGGTGGTAGAGCTGGTTGAGGACCACGTCCTCGACGGCGTCGCGCTTCAACTCCAAGACGATGCGCATGCCATCTCGGTCGCTCTCGTCCCGAAGGTCCGTGACGCCCTCGATCTTTTTCGACTTGACGAGCAAGGCAATCGATTCGACAAGGGACGCCTTGCTGACCATGTACGGGATTTCCGTAATGACGATCCGCGCGCGGTCGTGGCCCGCCTCCTCGAACTTCGCCTTCGCACGAATCCGGATCAGCCCACGCCCAGTCCGGTACGCATCCGCGACCCCATCCGCGCCGTATAGGATACCGCCCGTGGGAAAGTCCGGGCCACGAACGGGACCCGTCTCCGGGTTGTACAGGTCGATCAACTCGGCCTGAGGGTTGTCGATTAAGACGATCAGGGCGTCGACGATCTCGCCGAGGTTGTGAGGCGGGATGTTCGTCGCCATTCCGACTGCGATGCCGCTGGAACCATTGACGAGGAGATTCGGGAACTTTGAAGGAAGGACGAGAGGCTCCTTCAGCGTCCCGTCGAAGTTGTCCATCCAGTCGACCGTGTCCTTCTCGAGGTCCTCGAGCATCGCCTCGGCGGTCTTCGCGAGACGGCACTCCGTATAACGCATCGCGGCGGGCTCGTCCTCGGTACTCCCCCAGTTTCCCTGCCCGTCGATGAGCGGATAGCGCAACGAAAAGTCTTGGACCATCCGAGCGAGGGCGTCGTAGACCGAGAGGTCTCCATGCGGATGCCATTTTCCGAGAGTTTCCCCGACCACCCGGGCCGCTTTCTTGTGTGCAGATCCCGAGCTCATCCCGAGCTCGTTCATCGCGTGTAGAATGCGCCGCTGGACGGGCTTCAGCCCATCGCGGACATCGGGCAGCGCCCGCCCGACAATCACGCTCATCGCGTAATCGATGTAGGAGCGGTGCAGCTCGTCCTCGATTGGCTGCGGCGAAACGCGTGGACGGGACTCCTGGGCTTCTTCCGGCATGATCCTCCTAGATGTCCAGGTTCACGACTTCCTTCGCGTGTTCCTGGATGTATTGCCGGCGGGGTTCGACGGCTTCGCCCATGAGGATCGAGAATAGGGCATCGGCGGTCGCGGCGTCCTCGATCGTGACCTGCTTCAACAGGCGACGGGCAGGATCCATCGTCGTCTCCCAGAGCTCGTCGGCGTTCATCTCCCCCAGACCCTTGTACCGCTGGTACGCGACGCCTTTGTCGCCGAGTTTCTTCGCCAGGTCCTCCCGCTGTCTCTCCGTGTAGGCGTAGTGGAGTTCCTTGCCTTTCTTGATCTTGTACAAGGGCGGCTGCGCGATGTACACGAACCCGCTATCGAGGAGCGGTCGCATGTATCGGAAGAACAGCGTCAGGAGGAGCGTCGTGATGTGCTGCCCATCGACGTCCGCGTCGGCCATCGTGATGATCTTGTGGTATCGGACCTTCTTCGGATCGAACTCTTCGGCGATGCCTCCGCCAATCGCGGTGATGAGCGTGCGGATCTCCTCGTTTTTCAGCATCTGATCGAGCCGGGCCTTTTCGACGTTCAGGATTTTCCCGCGGAGCGGGAGGATCGCCTGGAACTCGCGGCGACGACCCTGCTTCGCGGATCCGCCGGCGGACGGCCCTTCGACGATGAACAGCTCCGACTTCGCCGGATCGCGCTCTTGGCAATCCGCGAGCTTTCCGGGGAGGTTGAACCCTTCGAGGAGACCTTTTCGGCGTGTGAGCTCGCGGGCCTTTCGTGCGGCCTCGCGCGCCTGGGCTGCGAGGACCGCTTTCCCGATGCAGATTTCTGCGACCTTCGGAGTCTCTAAGAAGAACTCGGTGAGCTTCTCGTACACAATGGACTCGACGATCCCCTTGACTTCCGAGTTCCCCAACTTCATCTTGGTCTGCCCCTCGAATTGCGGTTCAGGGATCTTGAGGCTGAGGATCGCCGTCAATCCCTCGCGGGCGTCGTCGCCCTCGAGGCTTTCGCCTTGCTTCACATACTTGTTGTCCTTCGCGTACTTGATGAAGGCGCGTGCCAGCCCCGCCTTGAACCCGACGAGATGGGTGCCACCTTCGATCGTGTCGATGTTGTTCACGAACGTGAAGATCGACTCGTTGTAGCCGTCGTGGTACTGCATCGCGACCTCGACGAGCGTGCCGTCGGATTCCTTCGCGAACCGAATCGGATCCGGATGGAGCGGGTTCTTCGCCCGGTTGATCCATTTGACGTACTCGGCGATGCCGCCTTGGAATTGGAAGACGTCCCCACGGTCGTGGACCTTGTCCACGATGATCATCCGGAGGCCGGCGTTGAGGAATGCCAGCTCTCGCAAGCGCGTCGCCAGGATGTCGTAGTCGAATTCAATCGATTCGAAGACCTGCGAATCCGGAAGGAAGGTGATGATCGTGCCCGTGCCTTCCGCGGGGCCGACGACTTCCAGGTCCGTGGCCTTCTTCCCGCGCTCGAAACGCATCCGGTGCTCCTGCCCTTCCCGCTTCACACGGACCTCGAGCCATTCGCTGAGGCCGTTGACGACCGAAAGCCCGACGCCGTGCAGACCGCCGGACACGCGGTACATCTTCCGCTCGAACTTGCCGCCACTGTGCATCCGCGTCAAGACGATTTCGACGCCCGGCGCGCCGTACTTCGGATGGATGTCGACTGGGATTCCCCGGCCGTCGTCCGCGACCGTGACGGACCCGTCTGCGTTCAAGGTGACCTGGATTTCCTTGCAGAAGCCGGCCATCGCCTCGTCAATCGAGTTGTCGACGACCTCGTGGACGAGGTGGTGGAGGCCGCGGGTGTCGACCGAGCCTATGTACATCGCAGGGCGTTTTCGAATCGCCTGCAGGCCTTCGAGGACCTGGATCTGCGTGGCGTCGTAGGCGGTCTCTTCTACCATCTATTTCGTAACCTCTCAGAGCGCGTTCCGGTGCCCTCTCGCAGCCCATCCCGAAGGACGGTTCAAGTATGCGGAGGGCATTTATAAACGTTCGGAGGCCAGTTTCTATGGAGAAAACAGACCTCCGCGGGCGAGGTCTCTTCGGGGTCGGTTCTTTAAATACTGTAGCACGGTCAATTTGACCCCTTATTCTCGATTCGCAGAACATCGGATGGATGGGTCGAAATCTGACAAAGGGGGGAGGCCTATTTTCGCTTCCACCGGACACCGTCGCGGGTATCCTCGAGGACCACGCCGAGCGCCGCGAGGGCGTCGCGAATTCGGTCTGCGGTCGCGAAGTCTTTCCGCTTGCGGGCGTCCTCACGGAGCGCAACGATCAGGTCGAGGAGGCCGTCCACGAGGTCCGCGCCCTCCGCGGCCGGCTCGAGGATGCCCAGTACCTCTCCGAACGTCCGATACGCTCGTGCGGCATCGTCGAGGGCACCGCGGCCGACACCCGTTTCGAGGGCCTTGTTCACGACGCGTCCGTACTCGAAGATCACTGCGATGGCTTGCCGCGTGTTGAAATCGTCCGACATCGCCGCATCGAAATCCGCGAGGGCCTTCGCCGTCGCGACCCTCAAGGAGTGATCGGCTTTCCCGGCGTCGGGCGCCCGGCGGCGTTCCGCATCGACGGTGCGCGCCGTTTCCCGAAGGCGCTCGTATGATCGCTTCGCCTCGTCGAGGAGCTCCGGAGCGAAGTCGATCGGCCCGCGGTACTGGACGTTAATCAGGAAGAAGCGGATCACCTCGGGCTCGTAGAGCTTCAGGGCCGCCTTCACCGGCCAATAGTTGCCGAGGGACTTGTGCATCTCCTCCCCTTTCACCGTGACCATTCCGCCGTGCATCCAGTACTTCACGAAGGGCGTGATCCCCGTGTACGCTTCTGCCTGGGCGATCTCCGCCTCATGGTGCGGGAACATCAGTTCCGTCGCCCCGCCATGGAGGTCGTATTGCGGTCCGAAGTGTCGGATCGTGATCGCGGTGTCCTCGATGTGCCATCCCGGGCGGCCTTTGCCCCACGGGCTGTCCCACGCGGGCTCGCCTGGCTTTTGCGCGCGCCAGAGGACGAAGTCGGCGGGGCGCCTCTTCCGCTCCTCGATGGCGATGCGAGCCCCGGGACGGAGCGCCTCCACCTTCTGTCCGCTCAGCTTGCCCCAGCCGGAGAACGTGGTCGTGTCGTAGTAGACGCTCCCATCTTCGGCGACGTACGCGTGTCCCTTTTCGATGAGTCCTTGGATCTGCGCGATGATGTCGTCGATGTAGTCGGTCGCGAACGCATACACGTCCACCGAATTGCAACGGAGGGCGTCCATCACCTCGAGGTACTCACCGAAGTACTGCTTGACGATGTCCTTCCACTCGCGTCCGGTCTTCTGCATCTTCTCGATGATCCGGTCTTCGATGTCCGTGACGTTCTGCAAGTAGAACACGTGGAATCCTTTGTGACGGAGGAAGCGGGCGACGACGTCGAACGCGACGTACGTCTTCGCATGGCCCATGTGGGTCTCGTCCTGTGGGGTGAGCCCGCAGACGAACATCGACACGCGGTTGGCATGGAGAGGAACGAACTCCTCCTTCTTCCGGGACAGTGTGTTGTAGACTCGGATGGGCATCGCGCGGTCCGCATCAAGGCGGCGCGTATTAAGGTTCTCGAGTGACATGGAGTGCACGTCCCATTTTTTCTGAGTTTGTCAAACGCGATACAGTTGATACGTAAGACTTATGGACCCCGGACCCGCAATGATGGGCCGGCCATGGCGGGTCTCCTCTCCTCCCGGCGTGCGGCGACCGGTCGCGTCTTCTGGCCCCGGGGACTCCGGCGGGCAGCCTTTCTTCTCGCCGCGAGCGTGGCACTCTTCTGGTCCTCGGTGGCATCCGGCCGCTGGATCGTTCCGATTCCGGATTCCGGGCCGATCTATGGAGACCTGCTGATCGCCTGGGTCGCCGTCCTCGTCCACCTCTCCGCATGGCCGAACCTCTGGGCCGGACTGCGCGACCTCCGGGTGCGGGAACCCGACGAGCCCAGCGTCCTCGTCGCATGGAGAGCGTTCCTGCTCACCGTCGCCGTGGTCGTCGCCGCCGTCGCCGTCCTCCTATTCGAGTACCGGGCGATCGTGTCGCCAGATGCTTGGATTTTCATCCTGTACGTGACCCTGTTCCGGTACATCGGCTGGTCGTTTGTTCCGATTCTCGCCCTCCAGGGCGTCCTCTTCGGTCGTGTCGCAGGCTACCTCGAACCGCGGTTCCGGTATCTCGCGGACGTCGGCGCGTTCGTCCTGTTCGCCGTCGCAGCCGCGACGACCGGCGTCGTCCTCCAGAGTCCCGGGGCAACCGCCTTCGCACAAGCTTGGAGCCTGGGCTCCGGAATCCTTCCCGGAGCGGCACTGGTTGGCTACGTCCTGATCGCTATCGGGATGACCGCGCACTTGGCCCCAGCGACCTCGCGACTCCCCCTGTGGCCACGACAACGCCCGCGCGGGTCGTCAACCGAGCGCTCGCTCCAGGTCTTCCGTTAGGTCCTGAACGTCCTCGAGTCCGATCGAGAAGCGGACTAGGCCGTCCGTGATTCCCTGCTTGCCCCGTTGTTCCTTCGGCACGCTTGCGTGGGTCATCGATGCCGGGTGCTCGATCAACGATTCGACTCCGCCGAGGCTCTCGGCCGGCACGATCACCTCGAGGCGTTTGAGCCGCTCGACGATCCGCGACGGATCGCGAACCTCGAAGCTGAGCATCCCGCCGAATCGGCGCATCTGTTTCTTGGCAACCGCGTGACCGGGATCGTCGGGGAGGCCGGGATAATGGACCTTCGCGACGGCTCTGTGTGTCTTCAGGAATTTCGCGATGGCTTCGGCATTGTCGCAATGCTTCTCCATGCGGACCGCGAGGGTCTTGATTCCCCGTAGCGTGAGCCAACAGTCGAACGCGCTGGGAATGGCGCCTAGCGCGTTCTGGGAGAACTTGAGCTTCTCGTGCAGGTCGTCCCCGTTCATGACGAGGGCGCCCCCGAGCAGATCCGCATGCCCGCCGATGTATTTCGTCGTGCTATGCACGACCAAGTCGACCCCGAGCGTCAACGGATTCTGCAATGCCGGTGACGCGAACGTGTTGTCGCACACGCTGATCGCGTCGTGTGCCTTGGCGATGACGGCCAGCTCCCGGAGGTCGACGACTTTCATGAGGGGGTTCGTCGGGGACTCCGTCCACAGCATCCGGGTCTCCGGTCGGAACGCGTCTTCGGCGTCGACGAGGTCTCGCAGGTCGACGAATGTCGATTCGATCCCGTAGTTGCTCATGATCCGCGTGAAGATGCGATAGACCCCACCATAACAGTCGTCCGTCACGACGACATGGTCTCCTTTCTTCAGGAGGGTGAGGGACGTCGTGATGGCGCCCATGCCACTCGAGAACGAGAGGGCGTACTTCGCGCCCTCCAGACCGGCGAGGCTGTTCTGCAGCGCGTCCCGCGTCGGGTTCGCGCCGCGCGCGTACGCGTACTGGTCCTGTGTCTTCCGGGAGTATGTCGAGGTCAAGTAGATCGGCGGGGTCACCGCGCCCGTGCGAGGATCCGGTTCCTGCCCGACATGGATGGCCTTCGTGGCAAAACGCATAGGATCGCCGGGGACGGAGTCGCGGGCCCGCCGTAAATAGGCTTGCTACGCGCGGCCCGCCAGGTACTCGATGACGTCGATGCGGGTGATGATCCCTTCGAGCCGGTTCTCCTTGCCGATGACGACGGCCGGGTTGCCGCGCATCAAGAGTTTGTACACCTGCTCGAGGTCCGCCCCCGGCTCCACGATGGGGAACGGTTTGTCCATCACCTTGGCGACGTAATCGTCGTACATCTTCGGATTCTCGAGCAGAGCCTTCATGAGAATCTCCTCCCGCAGGCTGCCCACGAGGATGCCCGTGTCCATGACCGGGAGCTGGGAGACGTTGTACTGTCGCATCATGTCGGCCGCCTCCCGGACCTTCGCGGCGATGTCGATCGTGATGACGCCGGGAATCGTTCGCTCTTTCGCCCGGAGGATCGTCATGAGCGGCGCGACCGGTTCCTCCAAATAGCCCTGCTCCTTCAACCACTCCTCGTTGTGCGCCTTCGACAGGTAGCGCTCTCCCGTGTCGGGCAAGAGGACGACCATCACGTCGTCGGGGCCGAGATTCTCTCCGATCCGTCTCGCCGCGACGACCGCGGCGCCGCTTGAGCTGCCCGCGAGGATCGCTTCCTCTCGGGCGAGGCGGCGGGTCATCAGGTACGACTCTTTGTCGCCCACCTTCACGATTTCATCGATCGTGTCGAACCACGTGGACTCGGGCACGAAGTCCTCCCCGATTCCCTCGATCTTGTATGTGTGGGCCTTCATGGACTCCTTCTTGTAGAAGTAGTCCTTCAAGATCGATCCGAGCGGGTCGACCCCGATCACCTGGACCTTCGGGTTCTTTTCCTTGAGGAATTTGCCCACGCCACTGATCGTGCCGCCGGTCCCCATCCCGCACACGAAGTGGGTGACCGTCCCGTCCGTGTCCCGCCAAATTTCCGGGCCGGTCGTCTCGTAGTGCGCCCGCGGATTCGCTTGGTTCGCGTATTGGTTGGGCAAGATAGAGTTCGGGGTGTCTCGGTGGATCCGCTCCGCGACGCGGTAATAGGACTCCGGGTGCTCCGGCGGGACCGCGGTGGGCGTCACGACGACCCGGGCTCCGAGGGCCTTCAGGAGATCGATCTTCTCTCGGCTCATTTTGTCCGGCATCGTGAAGACCGCGCGGTAGCCCTTGATCGCGGCGACCATCGCCAGCCCGAGGCCCGTGTTTCCGCTCGTTGGCTCGATGATCGTCCCCCCAGGTCTCAAGAGCCCTTTCGCCTCGGCGGCTTCGATCATCTTCTCGCCGATTCGGTCTTTCACGCTTCCGCCCGGGTTCATCATCTCGAGCTTCGCGAGCGCGAGGCAGGGGACGCCCGCCATGATTTTCGGCAGCTTAACCAAGGGCGTGTTCCCGATCGTGTCGAGGATGCTCTCGAAGTATCGCATTCCTAGGCCCACCCCATCGCCGACGTTCGATGAAAAGGATGGTCGCTATAAGAACGTGCGCGGGTCGGTCAACGGCCGGAGTCGTCGAACGCGGATTCGGGTTCGTACGCATCGAGGTCATTCCGATGTTGATTCGGAATTGATCGCCGGGCTCCGTATTCGCGGGTGCCGGGGGAGGGAGTCGAACCCTCTGGAAACCGATCTGCAGTCGGTCACATTAGCCGCTCTGTCACCCCGGCGTCGCTCGCCCAACCGGCGCGCCGTAATTGAAACTTTGGAGACGCACTCGTGTCCTCGCGGCGAGGACTGGAGCGACGGGCGAATTGGACCGTGACCGCCCTGTATCTCCGAGGTCTCCTTGCAAGACCACGCTTCTCTCGCAGGGGTTCGAGCTTCGTCTGATAAACTATTAGAGTCGACTCTCCCTTTCCACGAATTCCGGCCGGGAGGGGAGTTGTATAGAGCCCGAGGCGGACGCGGAGGGAGGACGCGTCGATGTTCCGCCGGGCGCCGAGGGTCCTCACCGCCGGCCCTGGGGCCGCATCACGGCGGTGGTGGTCGTCGCGCTCGTGACGATCACCGCACTCGCAATCGTCGTTCGACAGCCGAACCGGCCTCCTTCCATTATCGACGTATCCGTCAGCAGCGACACAACGACCGTGACTACCCCTCCCGCGCCTCTGGCCTTCACGGCTCACGCGACCGACCCCGACGGCGACGCGCTGACCTATTCCTGGAACTTTGGCGATGAGGAGACGGGATCGGACACCCAACCGACCCACGTCTACGGCGTACCGGGTTGGTACATCGCCGTCTTGACCGTGAGCGATGGAAAGGGCGGGCTCGCAACGAACGATGACCGACTTCTGTTCATTCACGTCCGGGCCGATCCGTCGGATGGAGCGGTCCCTCCGAGCCCCCCATCGCCGTCGAGTTGCCCGGTCACCTGCGTCTCGTCGACTGGACTCGCCGTGCTCGCGGCAAACCGTTCCACAGCGGCCGCGGGTTCCGAAGTGCGTTTCAGCGGGAATGCCTCGTGGGCGTACGTGTGGGCGTGGAGCAACGCATCGAATGCGTCCCTCGGCGGAACGTACACCGTTGTGAGTGCCGCGGAGAACGCATCGTTGTTTTCGTTCGGTTACTCCTGGGGGGACCGAACCGCGAACACGACCGGCACCGCGGTCGAAGTCGGCCAGACTGCGCACCGATTCTCGTCGCCGGGGAACTACTTCGTTCGCCTGAGCGTGTCGTCGGGCGGATTGACGACATCCGCGGGCTACACGGTGCGCGTGCTCGCCGGAGCTCCCACGGCCCAGCTGAAGTATCCGGACCTCTTCGCATCCGCGACGGCGCAGGAACCCGATTCGCTGGAGCCGGCCATCGACAACGAGTCCGCCGGGGGAGAGGTGCTGCAGAACGTGTACGAGACTCTCGTCACCTTCCCATCCGACAGCGAGAGCGTCGATCCTCTCGTGCCCCGCCTTGCCACGGAAGTCCCGTCGATTGCAAATAACGGCACGTCCGCGGACGGGAAGAACTACACGTTCCAGTTGCGGCAGGATGTGGTCTTCCACGATCTCACGCCCATGACGGCGCGGGATGTCTCGGCCTCGTTCCGGCGCCTGCTCGCGATCCGCGCTCCGGGCGGACCGCCGCGGATCCTGGAGCGCCTCATGACGAATCTGATCAGCACGTTCGCGGACGCGGACTGCAATCCCTCGATCCCCGGCAGGCAGAACTGCACGATCGGGGACTGGGCCAACAAGACGTTCCCGGTCCGGGCCGAGGTACCGGGGTACATGACCGCGGCCCTGCCGCCAGAATCGTCGTGGGATACGACGGCGCTGAACGTCTCGATGGCATGGGCTGTGAGCAATTCGACAACGATGCCAACGGGGAATTATTCCGTGGTGTTCCATCTCCTCCGTCCGTACCCCGCCTTCTTGCCGATTCTCGCTTCGACGTTTGGCTCCATCCTATCGGATTCTTGCGTCGGAAGGCACGGAGGCGTCCGATGGGGAGTCCCTAATCCCTTCCTTGCTCGAGGTGGTGAATGCGGGAGTGGGCCGTTCACCTTGGGGACGTGGTCCTCAAACCAAGCGATTGAGTTGGCCCGGTTCGACCAATACTGGCGCGGCGCGGCGAAAGCCCCATCGGTCCACATCCTTCCCGTGCGCGATGTCCTGAGCCGCGAATTCATGCTCCTCGCCGGCGACGTGGACTCGGCCGCGATCGGCCGCGACCATCAGTGGGACGTGGTGAACCCGGACGGGACGCCGAGGTCACCGACGTTGCGAATCGCTAAGGACCGGCCCGAGTTCGACATGTCATTTTTCGGGTACAATCAGAACATCAGCGTCACGGCGGCGCCGGTTGCCCTCACGGTGCCCACCACCTTCTTCGCGGACGTGCACGTGCGGAGGGCGTTGACGTACGCGTTCGACTACGGCGGCTTCCTTGCGAACGTGACCCACGATGCGGGCCTGCAGCCCCGCGGGCCGGTCCCGCTCGGCCTCCCCGGGTACAACGCGAGCATCCCCCTCTTCCCGTTCGACTTGGCCCAGGCCGCGGTCGAGCTGAACGCCACGCCGTACTGGGTGTCGGGATTCAATCTCACCTTGTACTACCGCGCGGCTAATGGATACGAAGAGCGGGGCTGTCGACTGATCGCCCAGGGCCTCGAGGCGTTGCATTCGCAGAAGGGTTCCCCCGGGGCGATTCGGGTGGACGTTCGGTCGTTGGGCGCCGCGGTTTACGATGGAGCGTTGCGCTCCGGGGGTCTCCCCCTCGCCCTCTTTTCTTGGGCTGCGCGCTTCGCCGATCCCCTCGATTCGGTCGTGCCATTCCTTCGGACCGGGAGTCCGTTTCCTACGTGGATCGGGTACGGCAACGCGACCTTGGACTCTCTCATCGACGCCGCGAGCAGCGAGTTGAACGAGACCACGCGGGTCCGAGACTTTCTCGATCTGTCCGCCCGCGCCGTCCTTGACGACGTGCCGTACCTATGGGTCTTTCAGGCGACGAGTTTTCACGTCGAACGCGCATGGGTCACCGGCTACTACTTCAACCCGATGCTGGGGGGTCTCGACTACTATCGTTTGTCGAAGGCCTAGGCTCGTCCGTGTGACCGCCATGATCGCGAATATTCATCCTCGAAGCCATTCGGAAGAGAGTCCAGCGAACGGTCTCGCCGAATCTATATATGCGGAGATGGGCTGGCGCGTCGGATGGCGGACCTGAAGACGATTACGGACACGGTTCACGGGACGATTCGCCTTGATCCGCTCACCCTCGACCTCCTCGAAACGCTCGAACTCCAGCGACTGAATTCGATCCGCCAGCTCGGTCTGACATATCTCGTGTTCCCCGGGGCGAACCATTCACGCGTGGAGCACTGCCTCGGCGTGGGCCACGTCGCGGGAGAGATGGCGCGAGCCCTCGGCCTCTCGGACGACGAACGAAAACTCGTCCAAGCGGCGGGCCTCCTGCACGATGTCGGGCACGGTCCGTTCTCCCATACCCTCGAGCATGTCCTGAGCCGCGAGCTCGCGGTGGACCACATGCACCTGACCCAGCGAATCATCACGGGCCACGACGACAACGTGTCCCCGGAGGACCGGCACGCCTTCCCGGACGTCAAGCGGATTCACGAGGTCCTCGAAACGCACCGAGTGAACCCTGCGGCGGTCGCCGACCTGATCCGCGGACCATTGGAGAGGGGCGTGGGCCTCCTCGTGCCGGGAGGCCGGAAGGAGTCGAAACGCTACCTCGCACAGATCATCCACAGCCCGATGGATGCGGACCAGATCGACTACCTCATGCGGGACGCGCATTACACGGGCGCCTCCCATGGGACGATTGACTTCTCCCGCCTCCTGCAAACGCTCCGGACCCACCGGGACGAGCTCGCCTTGGATCGGAAGGGCCTCCCTGCCTTGGAGGGGATGCTCGTCGCGCGGGGCCTGATGTACTCCTCTGTGTACTTCCACAAGACCGTCCGCATTGCCGAGGAGATGCTCGCTCGCGCCGTGGAACGATCGGACGCCCCGATCGCGGAGATCCAGAAGATGGTGGACCATGAGCTCCTGAACTGGCTCGTCCATCAAGGGCCGCTCCAACGAGAGATCGCACTCCGGCTGAAGTATCGCAAGCTCTACAAGCGCGTCCTCGCGTCGGACCGAGACGATCTCACCGACGGCACGCGGGCCGTCCTCGCATCGTTCAAAGATCCGAACGAACGCCGGCGCGTGGAGGACCGCATCGCGCGGCGTGCCGGCGTGAAGCCGGGTCAGGTCATCGTCGATGTCCCGCTGCCGGAACTCTTGTTGAGCGAACCTCGCATCGCGAAGACGGAGGTCCCCATCCTCGACGACGGCGACGTGAAACCGTTCTCGAAGGTGAGTCCGCTCGGCCGTGCCCTTCAGGTCCGGCAGGTCGTTGACTGGGTTGTCATGGTCGCGGCACCGGCCGACGCGGTCGTCGCGGTCCGAAAAGCATCGAAGTCCGCACTCTTCGATTGACGCAGGCCGATCGAGGACGATTCGCGGGCGTTTGTCAACGCGGCGGACGTTCGTCCGACAACTTTTAAATAGCGTCCGCCGGATACGCGGCCATCTTGCGGGATGGGATGAACTCGCAGGCTCTGCAGGTGTCGCAATGAATTCGATGCTAGAGGATGTACTCGCCCGGGAAGGGAGTGCCCCCGCGTTTGAAGACAGCCGGGTCGACGCTGAGCTCGAAGAGATGCTCAGCAAGATGCGGACGAACATCAAGATCATCGGCCTCGGGGGTGGAGGATGCAACACAATCGGCCGAGTCTACAACGAGGGGATCGTCGGGGCGGAGTTGTACGCGTGCAACACGGACGCGCAACACTTGCTCCACATCGCGTCCCCCAAGAAGGTCCTTCTCGGTCGACGCATCACGAAGGGCCTCGGCGCGGGTGCCCTGCCGCAGATCGGCGAAGAGGCCGCCCGTGAGGCCGAGGAGGAACTACGGGCCATCGTCCAAGGCGCGGACATCGTCTTCGTGACATGCGGCCTGGGCGGCGGGACCGGCACAGGCAGCTGCGGTTATGTCGCGCGGCTTGCCAAGGAGATGGGCGCCTTGACCATCGCGGTCGTCACCTTACCGTTCCGCGGAGAAGGCAAGCTCCGAATGGAGAGCGCGGAATGGGGGCTCGAGCGTCTCCGTGACGCGGCCGACACGGTCATCACGATCCCGAACGACAAGTTGCTCGACCTCGTGCCGCGGCAATCGCTGAACCTCGCGTTCAAGTTCGCCGACGAGGTCCTGATGCGCTCGATCAAGGGACTGACCGAGATCATCACGAAGCCCGGCCTTGTGAACCTCGACTTCAACGATGTGAAGACGATCATGAAAGGCGGCGGGGTCGCGATGATCGGCCTGGGCGAGAGCCAGGCGGTCGGGGACAACCGCGCCGTCGAGGCGATCGAAGAGGCAATCAACTCTCCGCTCCTCGAGGTCGATGTCTCGACCGCTCACGGCGTGCTGATCAACGTCACGGGCGGGAACGACATGACGATTTCCGAAGCCGAACGCGTCGCCGAGGTCGTCCAATCAAAAGTTTCCCCCACGGCCCGGATCATCTGGGGTGCGACGGTCGATGCATCGCTGGAACACACGCTGCGCGTGATGCTCGTCGCGACCGGCGTCAAATCGAAACAGATTGTCGGACGACGAGACCCATCGGAGGAGAAGGCCCGCGTCGGCGTCGACGTGATCCGCTGAACGCCGCGCCGTGGCCATTCCACGGGAGGCGGGGCGGATGGAGCGAATCCGAACCCGGAAACATTTATTAATCGTCCCCCTTTACGTGAATGTCGCGGTTGCTTCATTCGCTTCCTCGGGCAGCCGGAGGCCGAAAAATGGATTCCATTGTCAGGGAAGTCGTGAGTCGCTCGGGCGTTCAGCCGCGGCTCCCTGAGTCCCCCACGCAGACGATGGGCGTCGGCGCGGAAGACGCCGAACTCGAGCGGATCCTCGCGAGCCTGAGGACGAACATCAAGATCGTCGGGATCGGAGGCGGCGGCTGCAACACGATCGACCGCCTCGTCGAATCCGGCATCGTGGGGGCGGAGCTGTTCGCCGCGAACACGGACGCCCAGCATCTCCTCATCGTCCGGTCTCCCCATAAGCTCCTCCTGGGACGCCGCGTCACGCGCGGCCTCGGAGCCGGCGCGCTCCCCCAGGTCGGCGAGGAGTCGGCCCGCGAGGCCGCGGACGAACTGCGGTCCGTCGTCCAGGGCGCGGACATGGTGTTCATCACGTGCGGTCTCGGAGGCGGCACGGGAACGGGCGGCGCCCCGGTCCTCGCGCAGCTCTCGAAAGAGGCGGGCGCCCTGACGATCGCGATCTGCACGTTCCCGTTCCGGGCGGAGGGCGCGATCCGCGCGGAGAACGCGGAGTATGGCCTCGAGAAGCTCCGGAACTTTGCGGACACGGTCGTCGTGATCCCGAATGACAAACTCCTTGAGCTCGTCCCGCGTCTAGCCCTGAATGCAGCGTTCAAGGTCGCGGACGACGTGCTCATGCGCGCCATCAAGGGGATTACGGAGATCATCACGAAGCCGGGTCTCGTGAACCTCGATTTCAACGACATCAAGACGATCATGAAGGGCGGCGGGGTCGCGATGATCGGGCTCGGCGAGTCGGATCGGGACAACCGCTCGGAGGAGGCGATCGAAGAGGCGATCAACTCGCCCTTGATCGATGTCGACATCAGCGCCGCGACGGGAGCCCTCGTGAACGTCACGGGCGGGAACGACATGAGCGTGGCCGAGGCGGAGAAGGTCGCCGAGATCGTCCAAGGTCGAATCGCCCCGAACGCCCGGATTATCTGGGGAGCGGCGGTCGACCCGAGCCTGGAGCACAAGCTGCGGGTCATGCTGATCTTGACCGGGGTGAGATCGAAGCAGATCCTCGGGCCCGGGGAGCATGTGCGTCCCCACGGCGGCGTCGACATCGTACGGTGAGGTTCATGGCGGACATCGTGGACAAGAGCTGGGAGGTGCAACGGCGGATCGAGGAGCGCGCGAAGCGCCTTGGCAAAGGGCGGTACGGCCGCGTCCTGAAGATGGCGCGAAGGCCCACGCCGGACGAGTACTCGAAGGTCGTGCTGATCACCGGCCTCGGCATCGCCGCGATCGGCGCCCTTGGCTTCGTGATCTACCTAATCATGCGATACGGTCCCGGCGTCTTCCACGGGATCTTCGGGTTCCTGGGGCTGTGAACGATGGGACTCCTGGACGATTTCTCAAGGCGCGAGGCGAAGGCGGAGCCCAAGCCGGAGCCACCCGCGGTCGGCCACTACGCCGTCAAGCTGGACCTGAAAGAGGAGAAGGTCTCCCTCACCGCCGGTCAGACGAAAGAATACCCGGTCGTCGTCACGAACACGGGGACCGAGGATGACACGATTCGGATCAGAGTGGACCTCGTCTACAACTCCGAGCTTCCGGATCCCCCGGAGTGGACCGTCAAACTGTATGGCGTCGAGGACAAAGTGTGGGACGTCACCTTCACGAAAGTCACGGAGAAGGAGTTCCGACTCATTGCCGACGGCCAGCGAGAGATCACGCTGACCGTCACGTGCCCGAAAGGCGCGCGGTACGGGGACCGCCTGAACGTCGTCGTGAATGCGATTTCGAAGGGCGACCCGGGGGCGTTCGACGCGAAGACCTTGAGCTTCAGCGCGCGGCAGGCCGTCCTCGCCGTGAAGTCATCGATCGGTCACGAACGCGCGGTGGCCGACGCGATCTACGCGCGGGCCAAGGCAAAAGACGTCGGGGTGTTCTCGATCCTCGTGCCGGCGAACTTCCGCGGCTACGTCTACGTCGAGAGCATGAATCCCGACCGCTTGGAGGAGGTCGTCCGCGGTCTTCGAAGGGCGCGCGGCGTCGTAAAAGGCGAGGGAGAGTCGACCGGAATCGGGTTCTCGGAAATCGAGGCATACCTCACCCCGAAGCCGATCGTCAGCGGCATCATGGAGGGCGACATCGTCGAGCTGGTCGCCGGGCCGTTCAAAGGCGAGAAGGCCCGGGTGATGAAGATTGACGAGACGAAGGAAGAGATCACCGTCGAACTGTTCGAGGCGATGGTCCGGATTCCGGTGACCGTGCGCGGAGACAGCGTGCGGGTCCTCCAGAAAGAAGAAGAGAAGTGAGCGCCACCGACGCAGAGGCATCGGTCATCGCGTGGATGGGGTGGCGGAGCGGGGCCGGAAGAGGTTATCTGTCCCCCGACCGTATGAGGATTCTGTATGGATTCGACGATGAGACCGTTACCGCACGGCCTTCGGGTGACTGCTCGCCTCCGCGCCGCCTGCGAGGCCATGCGGGTCTATGGTCTGATGTCCGCCATGGAGGCGTTTGTCCTCGGACCGGAGCAGTTCCGCGCGTTCCGGAGCATGCCCGCAGTCGAGCCCATGCTCTTGTTCCCCCAAGAAGCCGAGGCGACGTCGGTGTTGGGCCGCGTCTTCACGCATCCCAGCGACATCTACGCACATCTTCCGACCTTGTATCGCATCACGCTAGAGGGACCGCGGCCGCGGGTCTTGGAACTCGGCACGCGGTCGGGAGAATCGACCCTTGCGCTCCTCCTGGCCGCGAAGGAAATTGACGGCCATGTGACGAGCGTGGATGTTAATCCCTGTCCTGAGGCGGAGTCCCGTGTCGCGGAGGCGGGCCTGGCCGCGCTCTGGACGTTCGTTATGCAGGGAGATCTTGATCTGGATTGGAAGGACCCCATTGACCACCTTTTCGTCGACACATCCCATCGATACGGGCACACCCTAGAAGAGCTCCGGAAGTACGAACCGTTCGTCGTGAGCGGCGGGGTCATCAGCTTGCACGACACAACCGCCCATCCTCCGGTCTGGCGCGCGGTCGAAGAGTACTTCCGGGGTCGAAAAGACGTTCGCATCTTCCGCTACTATCACAACAATGGATTCACGGTCATTGAGAAGAGCGGCATTCCGCACGGTTGAGTGCCGAAAGCTTTATCAGTTTCCGAAATTTCAGGAGCCACCCCAGAAGGTAATCCTTTGCCGGAGAAGCTCAGTGTGCTCGTCGATGGTGGCAAGGCAACTCCCGGGCCTCCGCTGGGACCGGCGCTCGGTCCGCTCGGCCTGAACATCGTCGAGATTATCAAGGCAATCAACGAGAAGACGAAAAGTTTCGAAGGGATGAAGGTCCCCGTCACCCTGATCGTCGATCCAAAGTCGAAAGCGTTCACGATCGAGGTCGGAACCCCACCGACCTCCGCGCTGATTGCCAAAGAGCTGAAGGTCGAGAAGGGCTCCGGCGATCCGGGCAAGACGCGCGTCGGCAACTTGACCCTGTCTCAGGCGATCAAGATCGCGAACATGAAGGCGGACGCCATGCAGGGGAAATCCTTGAAGGCACGCGTCCTCGAGGTCGTCGGCACCTCTGTCTCGATGGGCGTCACCGTCGAAGGGAAAGCGGCGAAAGAGTTCTCGAAAGAAATCCAGGCCGGCAAATACGACAAACAGCTCGCGGGCTGATGTCATCGAGCCCTTGGAAACGCCTTCCGCTCCCGAGCCGTCGGTTGCGACAGGTCCAAGAGCATCGCCTCGAGCTGGATCCGGACAAAGTCCATGTCGCCGACCCACAGCCCCTGGAGCTTGTCCGCCGCGAGTCCCCCATCGCGGTAGAATGAATTCAGGATGAAGACCTCCTGGTCGCTCGGGAACACGTAGGTGTGGGCGAGGCGCGTCGCCGAGAGCGGCCGCGCGGGGAAATGGAACTGCACGCGCATGTTCCGTCCCAGGAGACTTCCGAGTTCCGCGAGGTCCGCGCGGTTCGCCTCGTTCAAGACCACCCGCACGACGCGGCGGGATCGCCCGAGCGCATCGAACAGGAGGCGCAGGATCTCGGGAGCGACGGGAAACGGACTGACGCACAGGATCTGCCCGCTGCTCGAGAGGACCACCTCGCGGAGCTTGCGTCCGATCGACTCCGTCCCTTTGTAAATCCAGAGGTCCGTCTCGGTCTCCCGGACTTTCGATACGGAACTCTCCTTCAACCCGCCCACCATTTCGGTGGCGGCAACCAGATCATCGCCTTTCGACTGGCGCGCTTCTTCCGCGACGATTCGAGGGGCGCGGGCCCGATACCGGTTCGGCCGCTCCCGAGATACTTCGATCCAGCCTTTCGTCTGCAGGGACTGCAAGATCCGATACACCGCGGGATACTGAACCCCGAGGAGTTGGCTGACTTGGTGAGCGGTTGCGACTCCATTCTGCAGCAGGCTCAGGTACGCGCGCGACTCCTTGCCGGTGAGCCCGAGGGTCTCGAGCGCACGCGCGACGTCCTCCTCCCGCACGCTCCGGGCTAGGAGCGATTGCTACAAAAGGATTCTGCAGTTGTCATCGTCCGACTGATAATTCACCGTCCCCTGTATCCAGGACGGGATCCCAACTGCAAACCCGTCCCTGCCCGTTTCCCTCTCCCGTGAAGCGTGCCGCGGCCGTGTGTCCGCAAAGCCTTATTAGGGGCACGCTCTTTCGCCGCCTCTCCTCTGCAGGAGGCCCCGCGGCTGCACGCACTGCAGGAGGCGATCTCCCTTGGCGGACAAGCATTCGGTCGAGACAATCAAGAAGCTGCTCGAGGCCGCCAAGCCCCGCGCGTTCAAAGAATCCGTCGAGGTCGCCGTGAACCTGCGCGACGTCGATCTTTCGGTGCCGAAGAATCGCGTCGAAGAAGATATCGTCCTGCCGAAGGGACGCGGGAAGCCGATTCGCGTCTGCGTCTTCGCCTCCGGGGAGCTTGCGCTCAAGGCGAGGAACGTCGCGGACCTTGTGATCCAGCCGCAGGAGATCGAGGAGTACGCCAGCGACAAGCGAAAGGCAAGGTCCCTCGCGACGTCGTACGACTTCTTCATCGCGGAAGCGCCCCTCATGCCCGTCATCGGGAAGCGCCTCGGCGTCGTCCTCGGGCCGAGGGGAAGGATGCCTCGGCCCGTGCCGCCCACCGCGGATCCGACGAACTTGATCAACTCCTTGCGGAACACGGTTCGTGTGCGCAGCCGCGACAAGCGGACCTTCCATGCGGCGATCGGGACCCGGGACATGCCCCCGGAGGATCTCGCGGAGAATCTCGATGCCCTCATGCGCCGCGTCGTCGGCAAGCTCGAACGCGGACGCTTCAACATTCAGTCGGCCTACGTGAAGACGACGATGGGCCCGGCGGTGAAGTACCTCTGAGGTGGTCCCATGGCGCACGTCGCTCCCTATAAGAAGCAACTCGTCGAGGCGCTCGCGACGCGCTGCGCGCAGGCCCGCGTCGTCGGAATCGCGAACATCCACGGGATCCCCGCGCCGCAATTCCAGGATATCCGGAAGAAGCTCTCCGGACGCGCCACGATTACGGTCGCAAAGAACAACCTACTCCGCCTCGCGTTGCAGCAGGCGAGTGAGAAGAAACCGGCCCTGGTCAAGCTCAGCGACACGATCGAGGGGCAGACGGCCGTGGTGACGGCGGACATCAATCCCTTCCGGCTCTTCAAGGAACTCGAGGCGACGAAGATGCGCGCTCCGGCCCGCGGGGGCGAGATCGCGCCCGAGGACCTCTGGGTCCGCGCGGGGGAGACGCCGTTCAAGCCTGGCCCGGTCGTTGGCGAGCTCCAGAAGGCCGGGGTCCCCGCCGCGATTGAACGGGGAAAAGTCGTGATCCGGCAGGACAAGCTCATGGTGAAGGCGAGTCAGCGAATCCCGAGGGACGTCGCCCAGCAGCTGGCGCGACTCGAGATTTTCCCGCTGGTCGTCGGCCTCGACTTGCGGGGCGCGTACGAGGACGGCACCGTGTTCCGCCGAGACGCTCTCGCCGTCGACGACACGGTCGTCCGAGGCCAGATCGCGCAGGCCTGGCGGGAGGCTCTCGCCCTCGCGCTCGAGATCGGGTACCCGACGAAAGACACGATCCGTCCGCTCCTCGCGAAGGCCCACGCGCAGGCGTTGGGGCTCGCCGTGGAATCCGAGTTCCCGACGAAGGAGTCGATCAGGTTTCTCCTGGCGAAGGCGTATGCTCAGATGCTCGCCCTCGTCGCACGCGCGCCCGGCGCGGCCGACGAGCGGTTTCGCGCGATGACCGGGTGATCAAGAACAAGGAGGTGACGACGAATGGAATATGTGTACGGGGCGTTGGTCTTGCACGCGGCCGGGAAGCCGGTGAACGAGGAGAACCTGAAGAAGGTCCTCACGGCCGCCGGAGTCAAGGTCGACGAGACTCGCGTGAAGGCCCTGACCGCTGCGCTGGAAGGCGTGAACATCGACGAGGCCCTGAAGGCCGCCGTCGCGATGCCGACCGCCGCTCCTGCGGCAGCGCCGCCCCCCGAGAAGAAAAAAGAGGAGAAGAAAGAGGAAAAGAAGGAAGAAGAGAAAGTCTCCGAGGAAGAGGCGGCCGCGGGCTTGGGTGCGCTCTTCGGCTAGGCCGAGGGCCCGCCCGCACCCCTTTTCCATTTCTTCGAGCGCGAGCGGGAGCGCCGGTCCGTCAGGCGGCGCTTCTCTTCGCGGCTTCCTGCGCCCGCTTGCTCCGCTCCTTCGCCGTCAGGCCGGTCGCCCGCTCGAGGAACGTGTTGTACGCCTTGATCGTGTCCGTGGCGATGTGGTCCGCCACGCCGGTCTTCATCGACGTGTCGACGAAGAGTTTCTTCCCGTCGGTCCACGCGACCATCTTCTCGAGGGCCCCGTACGACACGATCACCTTCGCGCCATCCGTCCCGACATCCCCGAACACTTCCGCGGCGATCTTTCTCAGGCCATCGCCCTCGAGGATCTTCCCCGTGCCCCTCTTCAGTTCGTAGTCGCGCATTCGGATCGAGATTCCCGAACCTCGGTCCTCGCATCAACGTTACGCTTCGAGTACCGCAAGCGGATCAGACGACGTCAGCATGAACGGCTGGGCCTCGCAATAGGTGCGCCACACATCCTGGCAGGGGCACGACAGGTCGGCGAAATCGTCCCGAAGGCCGAGAGAGAATTCCTCGATCGCGTTCACGACACGGCGATCGCAGGTTCCGCAATTGTGCGCCCCGCGGACCATGCCGCCGGCGGTCGGGTGACTCTTCACGTGCGCGTTCAGGTCTCGCGTCCGTTCGAGGACCTCGACGACGGACCAGAGCCACGGGGGGCGATACTCGCCGCGGCGGAACAGGCGGTCGACGATCGTGCGGCTCTGAACGTTCACCGGGTTGAAGGAGATCGTGTCGCTGTACGGATCCGCCTCGTGTCCCGATCGGACCGCGTCCTCGATCGCCTCTCGCTCCGTCAAGAAAGGCGGCTTGATCAGGAGGTACGTCTTCACGGTCGCCCCGACCTCGTGAGCGAGGGACGCGGCCCGGGCATGCTCCTTGAGGCCCCACACTTTGTTCACGGCGTACTTGAGGACGTTCTCGTTCGTCGATTCGAGCCCGAGCGCGATCTCGAGTTCATCGACGAAACGCATGGCGTGTTCGAGCTGGTCTCGGCGTAACAGGTGAGCGAGCGTCTCGACGATGACCTTGTCGCAGCGGTCACCCAGTTCCTTCAATATTCGCTCCCTGACATCGGGGGAGACCTCGTGGTCGTCGAAGAAGTTCCCGGACGTGTAGACCTTCACCAGGGGTTGCCCCTGGTGTTTCTTGAGGACGACGTCGAGCTGATGGCCGATGTCTTCGGGGGCGACCTCCTGGGCCACATCGTTCACGTAGCCGCACATCGAGCAACCGCTTGCGCGCGCCCAGTAGCAGCCGCGGGTTCGGAAGATGATCACCCACGCATCCGCGACCTTCCCGTGGAGGAGATCTTTCTCTGTCCACGTGGAGATGTATTCTCGCGGGTCGAACTCGCGGGGGCGCCGTTCGTCCTTCACGATCTGCTGGAGCCGCATGGCCCGGCGTCGAACGTCGGGGCGGGGAAAAACCTTTGCCGGCTCAGCGCCGGTCGCGCACCGCGGACAAGCCCATGATCGCGCCGAGTGCGACGAAGACGAAGGCGAAGAACCGGAGGCCGAACGCGAGGTCCGGCGCAACCGCAATTCCCGTGGTGTAGGAGAGGACCCCGGGCAGGTCCACGAGGAGCTCGTACAACACGAACAGAATGATGCCAAATCCCACGAGGCCGATCCCGCTCCCGGGGCTCCGGTGGCGATGCGTGATCGTGCTTGTCGGATAGGCGGTCGCGTAGGAGACCGGTTTCGCCACTTCGGCGGGCGTCGCGGTGGCGACCGCCGCGGACTCGGGCTTCGGAAGGTCTGCAGGAGCGTATCGTCGGCAGGAATCGCACCACCATCGTTCGTACTGGCCGATCCAACGCAGCGCGGCGCCGCAGTTCGGGCAGGCGAATTTCGACTGGCTGACCGGGGCGTACGCGCGACAATGATAGCAGTACCAACGGCGGTATCGGGCGATGTACGTGAGCTCGCGGCCGCAAGTCGGACACGGATGGAGCGCCCTCGACGGCTCGACTTCAGGAGCGGCGGAAACATCGGGCTGAGATTCGGTGACCGAGACGAACACGGGCGTGTCAATCCTTTCCACGACGGATTCCTGCAAGGGCCCCGTTTCGATGACCTCCGGGGTGACCGCCGACGGGGAGGCCGCGATGGGCTCTCCTCTTGCCGGTTCCTCCTCGACGGGCTGCGCTTCGACGATCTCCCGCGAAGTCGGCCAGGATTCCCTCTCGACCTCGCCGGCGGGCTCGGTCGTAGCCGGTTCGGCACTCGATTCCGGTTCCTCGACGCTTTGCTCTACTTCGGCCTCGGCTTCGAGCGTGTCGAGATAACTCAGCAATCGCTCGCGGAGTTGCTCTTTCGTCCCTGTCGGATCGAGATTGTACGCTTTGCACAGGTCCATGAGGGCGGGCTTCTTGGCCTGAAAGACCTTCAGACGAACGATTGGCGGTCTCGGTCGCGGCTCCGTCGCCTCGCTTTGAGGAGGCTCCTCTTCGACGATTTCTTCGGGTTGCGGAATCGGTGTTGCCGGCGCCCCGGCCACGGTTACCAAAGGCTCCACCGAAGGCTCCGGGGTCTTCTCAGGGTCGACCGTCCTCTCAACCTCGACCGGCTTCTCGGCTACCTCCGTCTTCTCGGGTTCTTTCACGGGAATGCTGGGCTCGCTCGCTTCGGGTGCGGGCCGAATGTCGACGGGCATGGTGGCTTCGAGCGATTGAAGGACCGCGTCGTCCGCCGGGTACGCGTTGCACCGGTAGCAATACTGGCGGTCGTACTGGGCCACATAGGACAGGGTTCCCCGGCACGTCGGACAGATTTTCGCGCCCCGGTCTCCGTACCCCTCCGGCGCATAGTTTCCGCAGGTGTAGCAGTAGTGCCGCTGGTACTGCTCGAGGAAAGCGAGCTCGCTACCGCAGGTTGGACAAGGAAGACTGATCACGCAAACCTGGCGGAGGCCGAGTGGCGCGAATAAAGGCTTTTCCATGATTTCCAAAAATGAGACTCTTCACATCGCGACAGCGCCTGACTCGCGCGGAAACCCTTTTACCGGAAGGGACAATGGGCTGCGGGCGCCACCATAGCTCAGTCGGTAGAGCAGCCGCCTTGTAAGCGGCAGGTCGGGAGTTCAATTCTCCCTGGTGGCTTCGCCAGCGGGCTTGAGTCGCACTCCGGAGGAGGACATCAACGAGATGGGGCAAGTGGTCGGACGGCGGGTCCTTGACGTGAGTGCCATTCCGACTCGCTCAATCGCGCCGGCCCGTTCCGCGCCGTAAACGTTCCACCGCTTCGAACAATAACTCGATGACGATAACGATGCTGATTGAGGCGCACACGGCGATTATCAGGAGATAGGGGATTTCTCGACCGCTCGGGCCGCCGATTCCGCCGGAAGGGGGCATTGGCCCTATGACGCTGTATGTAGTCACCGCGGTGAGGCTGGTGAGCGGCTGCATGATGTCGACCGAGCCGACTCCCGCGGCGTTCGTCGTGAACGGAGCGTCGACATCGGTCGGCTCGCCCCGCCCAACGAGGTGGTAGTCCGCATTCTGGGCCAAGTCCGCCCAAGACCAGGATATCGGCACCGCTCCGCTTGGTGCACGAATCCGCAGGGGCAACGACAGATCGGTCAGCCTCAGGTCTCGCGGGGCACCTCTCTCTCCGTTCAGGTTCAGCTCTTGGAGGGCCACGCTTGAAAAGGTCGTGTTGACGACGTGCGTGCCGCTTACATTTCCGACCGAGATACCAGTGTCCACGTTCGAGATGATATTGTCTCGAATCGTGGTGTTACTCGCGCCGGTAATCGGTCCAAAAGCGTCCCAGGGATCCACCGCAGCACCGATTACGATTCCGGTGACCTCGACGCGGATTGTGTTGTGTATTAGGCTCGCGTTCAGCGCGCTCTCTCGCACCGTGATGGCCCGTGGCCAGCCATACAGCAGACTGTTCAGGTCCGTCTGGTACACGACGTTGTCTCGGACCAGCGTGAACCGGGAGGACTCAACATGGATTCCGCCGGATGCATCGATGACCGTGTTGTTTCGAGCAACGAGCTGGGACGCTCGGCGCTGTTCACTCACATAGTAGTCGCCTAAGTGAATGCCGATGGTGATATACTGACGGCTCGCGGCATTGACCAGATTGTCCTCGATCGAAATCGCGTGGGTATTCCGGGCCGCGTTGATTCCATAGATCCAGTCTCGGCCACTTACGTTGTCCGGATGGATCGTGATTCGGTTCCCCTTCACGAGGACGTTCGACGAGCCTTCCGCGATCTGAATGCCGTATCCGTAGCGACTGTCGATGTCATTGTTCAGGAAGGTCACATTGCTCGTCAGATCGATGGTGGGCGGCGCAATCGTCGGTGTCTTGATCTCGCCCGGATACTTGCCCACATAAAACGCCTGGTAGTCCTCTCCAATCATGTCAAAATGGATGACCTGGCAATTCTGCACGACCACGTGCCTATCGGTGTTCTCGATCCAGATCATCTCGTTGGAATTCGGGTAGAACGCAGCGTCGAAGAGCCAGTTGGAGATGATGTATGGGTCCGCAACGGTTCCGGATCCGCTCTGAACGCCATTGGAGGCGTTGAAGCCCTCGTTGCCCGTAATGTGAATCGGGTCATGCGGCTGCAGCGCGAGCGGATTGGTCAGGCCCACCGAGCGGGTTTCTACCGCCAAGCCGGGGGTGTGGGCGCTTGAACCCGTCACCGTCCAGGTTGAGGCCGCCAGGACCAGGACCAGAAGCAGGACTCGATCGTTGCCGAGGACGCGAACTCCGTCTTCCCCACGCATGGCTTTGGAGTAGTTGCCTCGTCAGGGTCAAAAATCTGTCGCCAAGGCCGTGTTCACTTGTATACGAGTGTAACTAATCGGTTTCGCGGACTCCTAGTGACGTTTCGTTCTATTCGAGGAGGAATCCCGCTCGGTTCTTCTCGCGCGGAACCTCGCGGAATTCGACATCGAGGTCCGACGAAAGGCGTGAAGCCTCCGCATGTAGAGGGACCAGGTGGGGTGTGCGGACTCGGTACTCCCCGCGCATCTGGCGGATCACGAGTTGAGAGTCGCCACAGACGAGATAGGCCCCTTTCGAACCTCGTTTGCGATCGAGGTCGCGCAGGTGTTGCAGCAGGAAGATCAGACCGTGGTACTCTGCGATGTTGTTGCTGCGCATGGGACCGTCGGGCGTTCGTAGATCGCGTACGTCACGAACGAATTCCTGGTCTCCAATCACGAAGGCGGCTTTCATGGGCCCCTTCCGCGCGAACTGATTGCCGGGGCAGGAGCCATCGAAGAAACACACCGTCCGGGACCAACTAGGAGATGGGTTCGTGGTGACCGGGGAGGGGTCGCCCACACTTGAGGATTGGCCGCCCGACCGCGGAGACCCGGGTTCGGGTCCGGCGATTTGCTTCTCAGTTCGCGGCGCGATTACGGGCCGAAAGGGGTTACGTACCCCTCGCGGCGGTACGCAGTTCTCGACAGGATCATCCGATGCGTTTCCCTTGGAGAAAGATGAAGGACGCAGAGTCGGCCCGAGGTCGACCCCATGATTCGCTTCACACTCTGACGGAGTACATCCTTCACATGTCGGTCACATGCCTCGAGGAGAAGACGTCACCCCGCTCTACGAGGAGTACATCCAAGATTCTCGACTGGGGGATGCGGAGAAGGCGGAGCTGACCGCGATCTACCGAAGTTTGCACTCAGTCCCTTCGATTGTCCTTCCGGGTTGAGTCGCAGGGTCATCCCGGATGTCGCAGTGTGAAGGACAAGGCAATCTCCTCCCGAGATCCCCTCGGATCACCGGTTCTCAGCCGCCACAGGTGCAGCAGTCGCCCCCGCAGCATGTCGCGCCCCCGCAGCAACCCTCTCCCCGGAGGTCCTCCGCGAGCGCTTTCGCCAGCGTTATTTCCATCGGAATCACGCACTCACCTCCTGGTCCGGTTTTCTCGCGATGAGGGTTAGCGCGGATGCTTCGATCCCGATTGGGCCAGTCCGCCACGGTCGGTCTTCGACGATTCGGAGGTCCACAAATCCCGCGGCTCGGATTGTCTCCAGGTATTCCGCTCGGACCATCGCGTTTCCCACACAGCCGCAATCGTCTTCGATGGCTCCAAGGTCCCGTTCTTGGACGACGTCCGAGATGACGAGTCGTCCGCCCGGCTTGAGGATCCGAAACGCTTCGGCAAATACGGCCGACTTGTCGGGGCTCAGATTGATGACGCAGTTACTCAGGACCACGTCGGCGTGCGCATCCGGGAGGGGCAGTTTTTCGATTGGTGCGAGAACGAACGAAGCGTTCCCGATGTGGTGCGATGCCGCCGCGGTCGATGCGCGCGCGACCATCATCGGAGTCATGTCGATTCCGGTGGCGCTTCCTCCAGGACCGACGAGGCCGCTCGCTAGGAACACATCGATTCCGCCGCCGCTTCCCAAGTCGACAACGGTCTCGCCGGGCCTGAGTCGCGCGTGTCGCACCGGATTTCCACTCCCCAGCCCAAGCACCGATTCGGCCGGGATCCGCCCGAGTTCCGCCGAAGAGTATCCGCTCGCACAACAGGCGTCGTTCTGGCAGGATCCGCGGCCGTTCGCCGCGATCGAGTAGCGCTCGCGGACTCTCGTATGGACTGCCTCTTCGTCATCTCCCATAGTATCTACTACCGAATAGTAGTAGCCAACATTAAATAGTCTCTCTCTCTTGGCCTACCAGATGTCGGAAGTCAAGGCGCGGGCAAACGCCCTGCTTCAGGAAACACTTGGACCTTCGGCCGAGAGAATTCGCAGTACCCTCCGTGATCTCGGGTTCTCTGGCTACGCCGCGGACGCGTTTTATGCGCTGGTTCGGATCAGCCATGCGACCGCGGGCGAGCTGGTCGTCAAGACCGGAATCCCGGATTCGAAGATCTATTACGCCCTCGGCGAGCTCGCAGAGAAGGGACTCGTCGAGGTCCAGGAAGGAAAGCCGAAGACGTACCGGGTCGTCCCGGCCAAGGAAGTGGAGATTCGTCTGAACCGTCTGGTCGAGGCCGAATACGATCGGCGACGGGCCGCGACCACGCGTCTGAGCTCCCTGCTCGAGCCCCTCCGTGCGGCGACGAAATCCTCCGGGACCGACGTCGCATACATCGTCAAGGGCCTCCCGAACATTGTCGCGCGGGCGAAGGCGCTCGTCTCCTCCGCGCGGAAGGAGGTCGTGGTCCTGGCTTCCGACGAGGAGATCTTCCGGAAGCTCGAAGACGACCTCGCTCGGTCCGCCCGGCGCCGGGTCCGCATCCGGCTCGCGGTGCCGGAGATTGCCGTCATGAAAGATCTTGAGAAAGCCGCCGAGATTCGCGCGATCGTCTGTGGGTGCGTCCTTCTGGTCGTCGATGGCCAACAGGTCTTGACGATGTCCCGGACGGCGGACGGCGACGCTTATGCGATTACGTCGACCGATCCGACGCTGGTCCAGCTCGGTCTCGATTATTGGGAGAGTCCGCGCTGCTGCGTCACGTGATTCTGGCCTCCCGTGTGAATCGTTCCCTCCATAGAAAATGCAATTCTACGCAAACCGGGAATTATCGCGAGGACGAGGAAAAGGGACACGGTTAAATACGATGTTATACTGTATTCAGTCCGGTCCCAGACGGGCCGGGCGGGCGACATGCTTCAACCCCAAGAACTCGTGGTCGCTAGGCTGCTTCCCACGATCCGCGCGCGGTTGGCTCGGGAGCTGCTGCACACCTACAAGAAGAAGCAGGTCGACGTCGCGCGGTCGATGGGGATCACGCAGGCGGCGGTGAGCCATTACAACACGCAGAGCCGCGGCGTGGACCAAGAGATGCTTCGCCTCTTCCCGGAGATCAAACCGTTCGTGCATGAGCTCTCCGAGCAGATCGCCCACGGGATGACGCTCTCGGACCAGATTGCGAGCGTGAACGAGTTCTGTTCTGGCCTCATGCTGACGGCGCGATTCTGTGAGTACCACAAGAGCATGGGGGATATCGACCCCCACTGCACGGCGTGCTTCCCGTCTCCACCCCGGCCGTAGGGTCATTTCGGCTTGCGGGATCCGTTTAGCCCCTCGATGTCTGCCTCGACCATGATTTTCGCGAGGTCCTTGAACTTGGTCTTCGGTTGCCATCCGAGGACTCGCTTCGCCTTCCGCGCATCCCCGCGGAGGTTGTAAATCTCCGAGGGGCGGAAGTGCTTCTCGTCGATCTTCACGTGCCCCTCCCAATCCGAGATGCCGGCGACGCGGAACGCTTCTTCCACGAACTCGCGGACGGAATGGGCCTCGCCCGTCGATCCGACGAAGTCATCCGGTTGCTCGTGCTGGAGGATCCGCCACATCAGGTCGACGAACTCCGGCGCGTACCCCCAGTCCCGCCTCGCATCCAGGTTCCCGAGGGTGATCGTTTTCGCGAGGCCGTGATGGATTTTCGCCACGCCGTTGCTCACCTTGCGGGTCAAGAATTCGAGACCGCGTCTCTCGGATTCGTGATTGAACAGGATGCCGTTGGAAACGAACAGGCCATGAGCCTCCCGGTAGTTCACACAAGCCCAGTACGCGTAGACCTTGGCGACACCGTACGGACTCCGGGGATGAAACGGTGTGCTCTCGTCCTGCGGCTCTCGGTCGACCTTCCCGAACATCTCGCTGGATGAAGCCTGATACACCCGTGCGTCGGGCGCGTAGGCCCGGACCGCTTCGAGGATTCGCACGGCGCCCAGGCCGGTGATCTCGCCCGTGAGCACGGGTTGTACGAACGACGTTCCGACGAACGACTGGGCGGCGAGGTTGTACACCTCTTCCGGCTCGGATTCCTTCACAGCAGCGTTCAGCGAGGATTGGTCGATCAGGTCGCCATCCAGCAAGGATACGCGGTCCACGAGGTGCTGGATGTTGCCGATGTTGGGAATGCTCAGGCGGCGGACGAGCCCGTGTACTTCGTACCCCTTCTTGAGAAGAAGTTCCATCAGGAACGAGCCGTCTTGGCCCGTGGCGCCCGTCACCAGGGCGGATTTCGTCATCCTCGGCAGGAACCCGTTCGCGGTCCTTTAACGGTATCGACTATCCGGACAAGGCCCGCATCTTGCTGATGAAATCCGATTCGTCGAACCCGCTCGCCCTCGCTGAACAGTCGTCCTTCATCGCGCGCAGGGTTGAGTCATCGAGTTCGCGAATTTTCGCCGCAAAACGGTCAGGATCCGGAGGCAACAGGAACCCGGTCTTCCCGTCAACGACCGTCTCTCGATACCCGCCCTCGTCGGTCGCGAGGACACATTTCCCCGCCGCCATCGCTTCCACAGGCGTGATCCCGAAGTCCTCGTCCACCGCGGTGGTCAAGAAGCCGCGGCAGCGTGCATACAAGTCTACGAGTTGTTCGTCCGGAATCTCTCCGAGCAGGGTCACGTTCGGCGGAGGTTTGAGGCGCGCAATGTATCGTTCTGCCATATCCCCCGGGGCGTGCCCGCCCACCAGGACGAGTCGCTCGGCCGGAAGCCGACGGAAGACCTCGAGCTGGAGATCGATCCTCTTCTCCGGGTACAAGCGGCTCACGGCGAGCCAGAAGTCGCCGAGTTCCTTGAACCGGAATCGGTGCGTTGCCACGGGCGGATGGATCACCCTCGCGTCGCGCCCGTAAAAGCGGCGGATGCGAGCGCGCACGGTTTCGCTAATCGCGATGACATCGTCGCAATGTCGAATCGATCGGCGCTCCAGTCGGCTCTGCACACCGATCCACGTGCGAGCGACCAAACGGCCCGTCAACGAGAACCGGGCGAGCATCGCCTGTCTCTGATCGAAGAACGCGCGGGTGGGCGTGAGGCAATAGTACACATTCGGATGGTGGCGCCTCGCGGCGTAGTGAGCCCAGTTCCCGATGAGGAAATGGAAGTCGTAATCGTCCAGGCGAGCCCGGGCGAACTTCCAGCTCGCGTCGATCTGCTTGAGTGGCGGCCGTCGTGCCAGAGGACCGAGGGAGATGACGTTGACGCCGGCTACGTCTAGTCGTTGGAGAATCGCCGGATCGAAGTCCGTGGTGATGAGGTCCGCGCCGAGGTGTTTCGCGAGGGTCAAGGCAACACGTTCCCCGCCTCCGATCGTCTCGAGGAAATCGTGCAGGACTGCGAGCTTCACGACCGCTTCGACCTCATTCTCGGCGGACAAACTTCCGTGGTGAGATGAATGCTTCGCTGTGGGACAGGATGGGAGACGCGGTGCAGTTCCCGGGCAGACCCCCAACGGAACGTGGAGTCACGCGAGGACCGCATCTTTCATCGAAACACGGTAGGTGCGAATCCAGCGCCCGATCGTCTGGACATCCACGCGGGTCGTCGCTTCCCGTTCCCGTCGCTTCGCGAGCGCGCGCGGGAGTCCCGCGTACGCATCGAGGCGGGCTCGAGCCATCGCCGCCGTCGTCTTGCCGAATCGGCCTCGCGTCGGCTGTCCTGCGGCGATCGGTGAGCCGTTCCAAGGCAGTGGGCCCGCCATGACGCGGACCAAATTCCAGGGAATTCCCATCGTCACGTACCGCCACGGATAGTTTTGGACGAGGTTCCAGACGCGATTCCGTTCGCAGAGGTAGGTCTTCAACGGATTCCCCGATCCGTACGAGGCCGAGTATTTGTGGTGCACGATCGCCCGCGGTGCGAAACGCGCCTCCCAGCCGGCAAAGCGCGCCCGCCAGGAAAGATCCAGGTCCTCGTAATACGCCAAGAAGTCCTCGTCGAACAGGCCGACGGAATCCAAGACGTCCCTCCGATATAGTGCGGCTCCCGCGGAGGGGCCGAAGACGTCCAGCGCCTGATCGAACTGACCCTCATCAACAGAATTCCAACCGCGGTCCATCGCGCTCCCGTCGGGACCGATGCTCACCCCGGTCGAGTTCAAGACGTTCGGGCGGTCGATGAACACCATCTTCGAGGCGACCATGCCGACGCGGGCGCCCGCCATCCGAACCAGTTCCGATAGCCACTCCGGGTCGACGCGTGTGTCGTTGTTCAGCGTCCCGATGAAGGCGCACTCTGGATCTCGGAGCGCTTCGCGCACCCCGGCGTTCGTGCCGCGGGCGAAGTGGAGGTTCTCAGGCAGCGGGACGAGGGTGACCTCCGGAAACTCGTCCCGAACGATGTCGCGCGAACCGTCCGTGCTCGCGTTGTCGACGACGACGACCCGATATGCGGCATACGTTTGGTGCAGGACAGAGTGGAGGCACTGCCGGATGGAGTCGCGTCCGTTCCAGTTCAGGATGACGACATGGCAGACGCCCGCCATGCCGCCGCGGTACGCGCCCTGACGATTAGAAGCTGATGTGGATCCGAGACGCGCCGACGTGTCCTGAGGCACGATATCCTTTTTGCATCCGATGGAATCCCCGAAAGAGGCGACGGCCGTGATAGGATCGATGGGCCTTCGGAGACCAAGGTCGTGAATGCGGCCGTGGTGGACAATGGCGGCGTCCACGTTGTGGAGGCGGCGGTGTGTCCGCTGTGCGGGGCCTCCGGTCGCGTCCGATACGGCGAGCTTCGAGATCGGTCCTGGGGCGCGCCCGGCACCTGGTCGTTCCGGGAGTGTGTCGCATGCAGCCACCTCTGGTTGGATCCGTGCCCCGTTGCTGAGGAGATCGGGCGGCCGTATGCATCGTACTACACGCACGGCGTGGAGCGCGGGTCACCCCTTGAGGGAGAAGGGTTCTGGCCCAGGTGCCGGAGGGGCGTGCTCGAGGCCTACGGCTACCGGGGACTCGCGCATGATTCGACGGAACGGTTCCTCGGCCAGGCCATGCGGTTCGTCCCACCGGTTTGGGAGGAGTGCGAAGAGACCGTCCATTCCGTGCCGGGTCCGCCTCGAGGTCGCCTCCTCGATATCGGATGCGGGGACGGATACTTCCTCCGAATCATGCGAGACTTGGGCTGGACGGTGCAGGGGCTGGAGCCCGATCCGAAAGCTGCGGCCTTCGCCCGCGCGTACGGCCTCGACATCATCCAGAGCCCGATCGAACGCGCGTCCCTACTCTCCAACGCGTTCGATGTCATCACGACGAGTCACGTCATCGAGCACGTCCTCGAGCCGGTCACGTTCCTCTCCGTCGCCCGCCGTGCGCTGAGGCCGGGTGGGATCCTGCACGTCTTCACGCCGAACGCGGAGAGCTGGGGGCATGCGATGTTCGGCCCGTCCTGGTACCCGCTCGAACCGCCCCGCCACCTCCATATTTTCCGTCCGAGGAATCTCGTCGCGTGCGCGGAGCGCGCCCGCCTTCAGGTCGTAGACGTTCGTACGACGGGCCGGCTCCATCTCTTCTTCGACGCAAGCGTGTCGATCCACAAGACCGGCCGGTATCGCTTCGATGATCCGATGATCCAAGCGTCTGTCTTCGACCGACTGTTTCGGGTGACAGAAAACCTCCTGGTCCGCGTGCATCCCTACGCCGGCGAGGAAATCGTGATGCGATGCGCGAAGCCGGCGACGGACTAGCCGAAGCGGATCAGCCGGCGCGCGCCTTTCCAGCGATGGGTTCAAGCAATTCGCGCATGCGGTCGACGAATACGCGGACATCGAACTGGCGCGCCCTCGCCTCGCAGGCTCCCCGCATCGCCGCGAGGGCGTCCGGTGTCGCCTCCGCCACGCTGGCCGCCAGCCTTTCGGGGGTTGCGGGCTGCAACCATCCCGTCGTCTGATGGACCACGCTCTCCCGGTATCCGCCTTCATTGACCGCGACGACCGCCTTCCCGGACGCCATCGCCTCCACGGGTCCGAGCCCAAAGTCTTCGTCTTGGGAGGTCGCGATGAGTCCACGGCATGTGGCATACAGGTCGCGCAGCTTCGCGTCATCGACTTCTCCGAGGAATTCCACGTTCCGTGGCGGGTCGAGGGATCGGACGAACCGTTCCATGCGCACGCCCATCTGCGGACCCCCGGCGACGACCAACCGCTCGCGGGGGAGCCGACGGAACACCTCCATCTGGAGGTCGATGCGCTTCTCATGAGAGAGCCGGTTTACGGACAACCAGAAGTCGCCGACCCGGGCGAATCGGTAGCGCGCCGTGTCGACGGGCGGATAGACGACCTCGGACGTTCGCCCGAGGAACCGTCGGATTCGGCCCGACACATTTCGGCTGTTCGCGACGATTGTGTCGACCCCCTCAACGGCGGCTTCGTACTCCGGCCGTCGTCGTTCGATCCATCGGCGGGCGGCCGCGCGTCGGACCGGCGAGAGCGATGCGAGAACGGAGTCGCGCAAGTCGTAAAACACCCGGACAGGCGTGTGGCAATACCACAGGTTCGGCCGGAGACGAGGTGCCGCAAAGACAGCCCAATTCCCCGAAAGGACGTACACGTCGTGGTCGGGGATCGGGGCGTCGCGGAAGGCGCGCGCTTGCGCGTTCTGTCGCATCGGTGCCCTTTGAGGCACGCGCGCGATTTCGGTCGCCCGGACGGCGGGCATGCCGGCTCGCGCGGGAAGGCTTGGATCGAGATCCGTTACGTACAGATCCGCGTCGAAAGCCGACGCCAGGGTCAGCACGACCCGTTCGCCCCCGCCGATGAAGCTCATGTGGTCATGGAGGACCGCGATCCGCATGGACCGGCGGGATGCGATCGCCGGCCATAAATGCGTGCGGCCTAACACGTCGGCGCGCTGCCCCACCCGATCCAATAGAGCCGCGCGTATCCGTTGTCGAAGACCTTGATGAACGGCGCTTCGTCGAACTTTGCGATCACGGCGGGATCCATCGGGGCGGCCGTTTCCCAGGGCGTGAGCCGTACGCCTGCTTCCATGTCTCGGTCGATCCAGACATACGTCCCGTTTTTCACCCCGGATGGCGAAACGATGTCCGAGAGGCCGGCACACGGGACGTTCGCGAATTCCGGCAAGAAAGGATCCCGTGTCCGGTCCCACGTCGCATTGACGCCACCGAATCCGAAGACCGTCGTGGACCCCTGGTGGTCCGACACGACAAGTCCGCTCGCATGGTCCCTCGCCCAATACGCGGGGTCCAACGCCGCGGGGATCGTCCCTTCCCTCCAGCCCGCGAGCGTGGAAGGGGGCGGGATGCCGGCGACCGCGTTAGCGGCGAGGAGGACGCCGCAGAGGCCGAGGGCGAAGGTCCGCTTCCCACCGCGAAGGCCCGCGAGGTCCAAGAGCCGGAAGAACCCGATCCCCGCGAAGATTGCGAGAGGGATCATCAGGTATTCCGCGTGTCGGTACGGGATCAGGACGCGTGGGGCCAAGGCGATTCCCACAACGGCGGAACCGAGGAGGGCGACGAACCAGCCGTTCACCGAAAGCCCGTTCGCAAGGAAATCGACGAAACGGCGGCCCGACGCCGCGAACGACAACAGGAGGACGAGCGGGACGAAGTAGAGCAGCCCTGTCGCGGGGACCCGAAACGTCGTTCCCGGGACCCCGATGACGACCGAGAACACGCCGATCACAAAGATGGTTCCGACGGCCGCCAGGTACGCGGTCGCGGGGCGACGGAGAGCCGGATATGTCGGCCGATACCGCCAGGCGACCCGGCTTCGTGCGAAGATGATCCCCCCGAGGAGCACGAGGCCCGCTGGAAACAGGGCGAGGAACGCCCACCAAGGCTGGATGTTCACGTCCGGCAGGATTGATTCTCGAAACGTCGTCGCGTACCCGAGCCAGTACACAAACGTGCCAGCGAGGAGGACGCTCGCGAACATCACCTCGCGCTTCGCACCCGCGGTCCATCGCCACGGACGAGCGAGGCCCTCGAGGACGATCTCCCCGATGACCATCATGAGGAAGAAGTACAGGGACAGGTGATGCGTCGCGATGAGCGTCGCGCTCACCAGGAGAAGAGGGACCATTGCCCGGCCGTCCGTTCGAAGTCGGACGAAGCATAGGAGCCCCGCGAAGGCGAGGAGCTCCCCGACGGTTGCGGGCGCCGTGTGCGCTGCCGTGTATGCCACCGGAATCGCACCGGCGAGGAATGCGGCCGCGAACAAGGCGAAACGGTCGTCGCCGGTCATCCGATGAGCGACCAGGAACATGGGCAGGACTGCCAGGGCACCGAGGATGGGGACGAGCAGGTTCATCGTCGTCGGCACGTCGAGGCCGCCGAGGTCAACGAATCCCGCCTGGGCGAAGAACATGCCCGGGAAATACGGATAGGTGACGCCCCATCCGTAGTACGTCGTGGAGAGGTGATTGCTGCGGACGAGCGCCCGCAAGATCGAAAAGTACTCGCCCGTGTCGGACCCCCAGTACAGGAAAGACCAAAGAGGCGAGAGCCGCACCGCGATCGAGACGAGCGCGACCGCGGCGAGCGCGACGGCGGTCGACTTCCTCATTCGCTCGCGAACCGGCCCCCGCTACTAAATGGTTATCCGCGGTTCGTCGCGCATCCGGCAAACATTGACGCAAACTATTTCTCCGCGGCGTTTCTGTCCCGTGCGATGGCGCGCCGCTGCCCCGAGTGTTATGCGGAGCTGCCCGAGGACGCGGTGTGGGTGTGCCCGACCTGCGGCTACACCCTCCGGACTCCCGCGGCCGCGAAGGCGGGCATCGTGTTCATGGTCCTCGGGTTGGTCCTGTTGGGGGCCTTCGTGTACGGCCCGGAACGGATCGGCCTGACCTCGGGTCTCGTGCCGACGGACCTCGCCAAGTTGACGATCGCGAACTTCCCACTCCTGGTCGTGGGCACGTTCGGGGTCGGCGCGTTCCTCGTCGCAGCCGCCGCGCTGAAACTCCGATCGGAGCACGCCCGGGTCGCGGCCGCCTAGAAGAAATCGTCGAGCTTCAGATCCTGCGTCTTGTCGTTCGTGAACAACGACGTGATTGCGTCCTCGATCAGGTCGATCCGCTGGCGGAGATAGTTCGACACCTCGAACTGTTGACTGATCCGCTTCGAGATCTCGAGGTACTTCTTCACGGAGCTTTCGTGGACCGTCAGCGTGAGGTTCCCGCCGCACGCGAGGCACTTCCCACGGAGCGGGATCCGGCGGTACTTCTCCCCGCACTTCGTGCAGCGGACCTGTTGGCTCGAGAACGCCTTCAGATTTCCGATTAGATCGGGCAAGAAGTGATGGACGACGATCCGCGCGACGACATCGTTCGGATCGACCGCTCGGATGCGCAGGGCGAGCTCGAGCTGCTTGTCGATCTTCTCGGCCATGGAGCCCTCCCCGTACGCCGAGGCGAGCGGACCTTGCGCGACATCGGACGTCTCGTGGGTGTACGCGAACCCTTCGTACTGCAAGACGCTCCCGATCCGTTTGCTCACCGTGTCGATCTGCGGCTCGATTTCTTTTGGGTGCGCGAATCGCTCCGCGGCCTCGTAGAGGGACGTCGGGTACGCCGGCATGACGTCGAGGTTGTGGGCCTCCTTGTCGATCTCGTTCGGGTCGATGCGCGTGGTGAGCACGAGCGGTGCGTCCATGAGCCCTCCGCGTTTGTCCGGGAGAAAGGCCCGCGAGAAGTTGACCAGGCAGTCCAAGAGAAGGATGACCGAGTCCTCGTCGCCGTCACAGTTCCGTCGGCGGGCCGCGATCAAGTACGGATGGGCGAAGCACGCGTTCGCGTCGGTGAACCCGACGATGCGCGCGAGGACGCCTCCGCTCGTGTGCGGGGCGAGCGTCACGACGAGGTGGCCCAGCAGGTCCTCGGGCGACTTCGCCTCGTAGAACCGGCCGAGCCCGTAGAGCCGCTCCAGGAGGTCGTCGATGAATCCGGCCACGCGGACCAGGTACTTGCCGCACGACCGTGCGACCACGATGTCCTGCGGCCGGAGCTCGACGGTCTGGTCCTCCCGCTCCAGGGGACGGCCGCTTCGGTCCCGCGCATACCCAAGGCGTCGGGCGGTCTCGACGGAGATTCCTACTTCCTCCGGCGTGAAGTGCGTCAGGGGCAGGTTCGTCATGTCGAACCGCGTCGTGCCGTCCTTGAACACGTAGACGTCGTGTTTCGCGCGGAGGACGCCTTTCTCGATCGGTTCCGGAGTCTTCGTCCTCGAGATCATTCCTTGGACGGCCTTGATATCCGCCGGCTTCGACTCGCCCGTTCGGTCGAGCGCGGTCCGGAGCACGTCGGCCAGGGGGATGCGCTGCCGCGTCGGCCCGTTTCGGGACACCGTGTGTCCCCCGCACGAGCACTTGGGGAGGAACCACCGTTTCCCGCACGAGGCGCAGATCCGCAGGCCGACCTCGACTTCGATCGTTTCCTTCGAGGCCGCCTCGAGCAAGAGACGTTGGGCGCCTCCTTCGTGACCGATCGGGAAGAGCGAGTGGGGCGCGGGCTGCATCTTGCGCGGAGCCGATTTCTCTGGGCGAGCCATGCGGGCGCCGATTCGAGTCGGTCCGCGGGCCTTTACGGGGAAGCCGGCAAGCTCTGACACAAACGTCAGGGGATCCGCGCTCGCCGGAGCGGGGGCGAGCCGCATCGGCGGTCCGGCCTCGATGCCCAGCACCGCGAGGAGGGCCGCCGTGTGCCGGTCCACGACGACGTGATCGCCCTGGACCCGATATGGCGCCCCGAGCCGCACGAGCCACTCACGCGGCTCCTCGTCACCCGGCACGACGAGGTGCCCGTCCTCGATCCGTCCCTGCGCCGCGATGAGTTCGCGGAGACGAGTCAATTCCTCCACGGTGAAGTCGTGGAAGAACAGGTTGTGCCGCGGGTGGAGGGGAATGCCGAGGTCCCGAGACCAGGCGACCGCTTGAGGGCCGTCGACGTTCTCCCATCCGTCCGGCAGGTTGCCGAGCTTTGCGCCGAGAAGCGCGCCGTACCACTCGAGGGAGAACGCGCCCGGCATCAGCACGTGGTTGTTCTCCAGGAACTCCCCGAACGGAACGAGGATCTCTCCCAGGTCCGCGATGACCCGAACCCGAGGCGTGAGCCGCTTCGCGGCTTCGGCGTCGGTGACCTCGACGAAATCTCCCGAATCGAGGACGACCAGCGGTCCCTCGATCCGGTCGCACGGCGTGACGGCTCCCGCCTTCCCCGGACGTTCCGTCTTGATCTGCGTGCCGACCGCGATGAAGTCGTCCAGGATGTGCATCGTTGCCGGATGCAGGGCGAGCGCGGCGAGTCCCGTCGCGCGGGTCCGCCCATATCGGAGCCGAAGGCCGCCGGGCCGACTCGGATGGCACAGGACCGGCCTACCCGCGACGATGTTCTGAATGAACACCTCGCTCGGCTCGACACCCAATTCGTCTTTCATGTCCTCGGGCCGCGATTCTTTCCGGGCGAGGTATTCGTCGATGAACTCCCAGCCGTCTATATGGAGCTTCTTCACATGCTTCTGGATCTTCGGCGCTTTCAGGCACATGCCGTCCGCAATGACGAGGCACGCGCCGCCGCGGATCCGGTTCGTTTCGACCCGCGGGAGGTCGCGATGCCCGCTGATCTCCGCATCCTCGGTTCCCTCTCCGTCGATCGCGACGGGACAGTTCGAGACGATGAGCGAGATTTCCTCGTCGGAGGGCGTGTATTGGAGATGTTGGGCCTGGCGGTACAGCGGGATTTCCTCCTTGAATCGCTCGACCTCTTCTCGCGTCGGGACGTACCGTCCGAGGCCGAGCTCCCGCCGCACGACGTCCGCGATGAGGACGCTCAGGGCCTGTCCGGTCCCGCCGGCCGAGCGGATCGGACCTGCGTAGGAGAGGTCGACGTATGACGAGCCGTCGCGGTTCCGCTTGATCTTCACCCCGGCGAGCCCTTCGAGCGGCGCGACGAGAATCCCTTCGGTCAAGATGGCGAGGCCCACCCGCACGGCCCGCTCGACCGCTTTCTCCTTACTCCTCGCGGGGCGCACCGCCATCTCCTTCGCCACGAGAATCGCGAGTTCCTCGCGATCGTGGGTCTTCGCGAGCTCGCGGATCCGACGCGCCACGCCCTCGACCTCGTAGTTCTCGAGGAGCCGTTCCACCCGGGACGCGAGGTCGTCCGTCAGCGGAATTTCGACGTCCAATTCCGGATCGAAACCCCGTGTGCGCGCGGCCCGGGCGATCGCGTAGGTGGCATCGACTTGCTTCAGAAGGCCCGCGAAGTAGGCGCGGACCTCTTCTGAAACGACAGGCGTACCCATTCCATCCCTTCGAGAACGAGAGCGGCGGGCCGTATCCGGCGTACCTCGTATATGCCTTTGTGTGGCATCTTACGCAGGTACGCAAATCTTCACGTGTGAAGCTTTATCGCCCTCGGATGTCGTGAACGCGTCGGCGATGTTGCAGGTCAAAAGTCCGGACGCGTTCCAGGAGTCGGTCGTGCAGGCGAAGGACCCAACCGTCGTCATGTTTTGGGCGACTTGGTGTCCGTTCTGCCGCCGTTTCAAACAGGAGTTCGAGAAGCTCGCCGCATCGCGCCCCTGGCACTTCGCGGCCGTGTATCTCGATGACGAGGAGAATCCGCTGTGGGAAGATTACGCGGTCGAGGTCGTCCCGACCCTCGCGTTGTTCCGGGGGGGCAAGCTCGTCGACCGCCTCGACGGAATTCTCGGCTACGGGATCGACCGAAAGATGGTCGACGACTTCGTCAACCGTCTGCAACCCGAGCTCGCTTAGGCGATTCGATTTCGGGCCTGATTCTCAGGTCGGCACGTTTATCGGGCTCCCGTCAGGATGAAATCGCGTGCGTAAGATTCGGAGCGGAATCTACGGACTCAACCCGCTGTTGGACGGCGGTGTCAACGAGAACAGCACGACCGTCGTGATCGGCCGATCCGGTGCGGGCAAGACGACCCTCGCCACGCAGTTCATCCGCCGCGGCTTGCAGGACGGCCAGGAAGGCGTCTTCGTCTCGCTCGACGAGAACAAAGAACAGATTATCCGCGAGGCGGTCGAGATGGGATGGTCCGACATCCTCGACTATCTCGACAACGAGCTCCTCGTCTTCATCGATGCGTCCGGCCGAGAGTTTTCGAACTTCATCCGGAAAGAATTGCCGGCGTTCGTGGCGGACTGGAAGGGCAGCAACGCTCGGATCGTCGTCGACCCGCTCACGCCGGTCCTCTGGTCCACGAAGGATCTGTACGAGCAACGAGACTTGATCGGCTACATGTTCAAACAGACCCGGAAGGTCGGGACCGTTCTCTGTACGCTCGAGGAACATGGCCCGGGGGATCTCGCGGGTCCGGAGACCGTGATCCCGATGTACTTGGCGGACTGCGTCGTCCACTTGAAGTTCAACAGCGACCCCGCGAACCCGTCGCGGCTCCTGAACATCATCAAATGCAGAAACAGTCGCCACAGTCCGTCGGCGCACGCCTTCCAGATTGTCCGCGGCCTCGGGATTGTGATCGAAGGCGTCGACGGCCGAAAGGCGGCCTCGGCGAAGGCTCCGTCCCAGCTCCGTCAGCTCCTGCTCACGCACTCGATGCCGAAGAACGTGCGGGACGCACTCGAGAAATCCCTCGACGGGCTCACGGACGAGGACTTCCGCAACCTCAAGGCGGAGCAAGTCCTCGAGCTGATCATCCAGGAGTATCAGGGGGCGTGAGGTGGCCCGCGGGCTGGGGCGTGCCATGCAACGGGCCGTGTCCCGCGAAGGCGCCGAGATCGACTTGGAAGGAGAGGGCCGGAGCCTCGCGAACGCGCGACGACGTCAGGTCTTCCGGTACCTGTGCCTTCGACCGTGCGCCCGCATCGGCGAGATCAGTCGAGAGCTGAAGATGTCCCCGGCGACGGTGCGCTGGCACACGTGGGACCTGACGCAGAACCGGTACCTCCAGTCGGAGGGCGTGCGGCTCTTTCCAACGGGTCTCATCGACCCCGCGGACGCGTCGATGTTCGCTGCGCTCGCGTCGACGGGTCGCGCGGCGGTCCTCGCGGCCGTGTTCGACGTTCCCGGCATTTCATTCCAGGAGATCGCATCGCGGGTGGAGCTGACCCGCCAGTCGATAAGCAAGGTCGCTTCGGAACTCGCTGAATTCGGTCTCGTGCGCCTCGTCGACGACGGCCGCTTCCGTCGCATGTATTCGACGGACCTGCTTTCACGCAAACGAGAAGCAAATCGTGGCCGGGCTGCCGCCTTCGAGGAGGCGGTCCTCCGTCGCCTCATGGAAGAAGGCCTCGCGCCCGAACTCGTGCGACGGGAAGAAACAAGGTTGCTCGTCCGGTTCGGTACGGGCGCGACGCGAGTCTTCTTGGAGGTTCCCGTGGACCCGTACGCGACCGCGTGGAAGACGACGGCCTAAGTGGCCATGTTAACCGATTGAATAGACGGCGTGATACGGACGATATAAGGCCCTTTAAGGAGCAGACGGACCCCCACTCGACGATGGACGAAAGCTATCTCGAGTGGCTGATCGGACTTCCGGGATTCGGCGAGGAGAAGGCTCGCCGCGTCGCCGAGCGATTCCGTTCGTTCGAGCAGCTTCGCGCCGCGACCCGCGAGCAACTGTCCGAGGTCGAGGGCGTAACGTCCGCGGACATCGAGACGCTCCTCGGTCTTCTGTCCGGCGGTTCGGGACGAGACGCATCGGGCCAGCTCTTCCTCTGTCCACAATGTGGGTCCTTCGCTGGGAGCGCGGCGAAATCCTGTCCGTTCTGCGGCGTCGAATTCGAAGCGTCGGCGGACTCCGTGTTGTCGGACCAGATCGAAGATTTCGTCGCAGAAGAGGACGCACCAGCCCGGATGTGTCTCACATGCGGTGCAGGGATGGGCCGCGAGGCGACGACGTGCGACGTGTGTGGACGTTCGTACTCTCCCGAAGAGATTGCGCTGCTCCCCGGGTTCCAGCCGGACCTCGACGAGAGCGCGCCGTTCTGTTCCCGCTGCGGCGGTTACCTGTTCTCCGATGAGACCGAGTGCGCGATCTGCGGCACGGCGGTCGCTTCGACGAAGCCGGTCGGGCCGTCGGTCAACGCGAAAGGCGTCGTGAAAGACTTCTTGACGCGCTGGCAGCGGATGGCCCCGGCCGTCCCAGCGCTCTCCGAGACGGATCGGCTTCAAGAAGAACTCGAGCACTATGACCGCCTCCTCGATACGGACTCGACGCTGGAGCGGGCCTGGGTCAACCGGGCGAAGATCCTCGACAAGTTGGGGCGATCGAACGAAGCCGCGGACTCCCTCGCGAAGGCCGCGGACCTGAACCCGGCGAAAGACGGCGAGTATCGCCTCGAGGTCCAGAACATCCTGCGCGCTTCCGCCGACGCGTCGGCCCTCCCTGGTCGTTGGCGCCAACCGGCTGCCACGGCCGCGCCGAAGGTCGGCGAGACGCGACTCGTCGAGGCCCTCAGCCACTACGATTCCCTCCTGCGCGCAGACCCCTCCTTGGTCGTGGCGTGGCGGACGAAAGGCGAGATCCTGGACCGACTCGGACGTCCCGACGAGGCCCGAGCGTGTTTCGAACGCGCGGATCTGCTCGAGCGCGCGGAAAGCCGATCCCTTCAGGCGGCTGCCTCCGGCCTGCGGTCGAGCGGACTGGCGACCCCCCGTCCGGTCGGGTCCGGCCGTGTGAACGGCCGGATCAACGGCACCCGCTCGGGGCGAACGAACGGACGCACGAATGGCCGGACGAACGGGCGCGTCAACGGCCTTGCGGAAGGCCGAGTAAATGGGTTGACGACCGGGGCCGTGAACGGGCTCACCTTCGGCAAAGGGGCGACGAACGGTCTGGTCAACGGGAACGGATTCACGAATGGCCGCCGAGGACGCTACGGTCCCCCGCGGATTCCTGCCCAACCCCACTGGTCTCGATCCGTGGTCGGCATCGCGGCCGTCGTGGCCCTCATGGTTATCGTCCCGATCCTGGCGAGCATGCTGTCTCCTTCGCCGAGTGGGCCCTCGGCAATCATCCGGATCGACGGGGACTTCAGTGACTGGGCGAAGTTCCCGACGTACTCGATCAACCCAACGGGCGCAATCCAGAATCCGGCTGTGAATCTCCAGGCGATCAAGGTCGCTGCGCAGGACCAAGAGCTGTTCGTGTACGCCCGGGTCCAGGGTCTGCTATTCCAAGGCGCCGCCGCGAACGAGACGGACAGTATGTTCGTGTTCATCGACCAGGACAACAACCGCTTGACTGGCTATCCAATTGGGGATCTTGGGGCGGACGCAATGGTCGAGGTGACCGGATGGCAAGACTATCGCGGGATCCAACACCAGGTCACAAGTTACCTGTTCGACGAGTCGGTGACCCCTCGGTCGAATGATTGGAACCGGTTCCGACCCGGGGGATCCGCGGTGGCGGCATTCAGCGGCTCGCAGCTCGAACTGCGTGCCTCGGTCAGCAATCCCGGGCGGACCCGAGTCCTTGTGTACTCGGCCGATAACCTCGGAGAACGTGCCCCCGCAGATGGCTCCGTTCAAGTGGGCCGAGCCACCCTGATCGTCGGCCAACAGACGATGGCGCCGGACATCGTCCTGGGTCCGAACATCACAATGCTTCGAACCACGCTGACCCCGATGGGCGGGGTGACATCGCTGACGTCCTTGAACCTGACACGCCTCGGAAGCTCCACCGACCCGGTGAATCTCTCTGTCTACCGGGACGATGGCAACGGGGTCCTCGATCCCTCGGACCGGTTGCTCGCGGTCGCTGCGTTGCCCGGGACCTCGACAAGTTTCACCCTGGGCGAAAGCATCGCCTCTCCCACGGTCCTGTGGGTCGAGGCGCGCTGGGCCAACCTCACGCCGACGTCGACGTTTGGGCTGTCGATCACCGGGGCGGGCTCGAATGGGACCGTGAGCTTCCGACCTCCGGAGATCGGCCTCGTCTATCTCGGAGCCGCGCCGACGAGTCTGAGGGTCGACGGCGCCTTCGGAGATTGGCGCGGTCGGCCGTACGGCCAGGATGCACTCGGCGATGTGACGAACCAGACCGGCGGGCTGCAATACGATGCGAACGTGGATCTGCTTGCGACGGCTGTCGACGTAGGGTCCAACTTCACCGGCTACGTCCGTGTGGACGGCCGCCTCCTCGGCGGCGAAGACATTCCGACGACTCGGATTCGAACGTATCCTGGCCCTCCAGCGACGAACGTCACGGTGGCGCCCCAGCCTCCAGCCCAAGGGGACGATGTGGTGGATGCGTTCATCGACTCGGACAACTCGAGCGCAACAGGGCTATGGTCCGATGTCCAAGGCCAGGCCTACGGGTTCGACTACGCGATTGCAGTCATCGGAAGGAACGGCGCGGTGAATTCGAGCGGCCTCTACGCGTTCGCGCCCGGGACCGCTAACCCTTGGACTTTCGTTCGACCGGTTGCGGTGGCGTTCGACGCCCATCGCATGGAGTTCGCAGTCAACGCGACGGCCCTGAATCTCACCGCCGGGTACCGGGTGGTCTACCTCGCCTCGGACTGGCGGCTCGGATACGATGTCGCGCTACCCGACGCCGCCGTCGCCCGGTTCCCGATCGCCGCTCAAGCCGCAACGAACGCGGTGGTCAACGAGGTCTCGCCCCAGCCGAACCCGGAGTGGGTGGAGCTGGCAAACCCCACCGCGACTCCGATTTCCTTGAACGGCTGGGACCTCGCGCTGAACAGGGGGGGCAAAGTCACGGTCATCTTCACGTTCACAACGCAGAACCTCGGTGCGTGGGGATCTGGGCTCGAGTACCTTTCGGTCGTCCTGCCGAAGAACTCGCTTCCGAACGGGAACGTACAGCTCCAGCTGCGCCAAGGGACCACGGTCGTCGACCAGACGACGTACTCTCCGAGCGTCGGCAGCAGCCAGACGTGGGCGCGATTCAAGGATCCGATCACCGGACGGCCGATGGACACGAACAACGACGCGGCCGACTTTTACGTCTCGCTGGCCCCATCTCCGGCTCGCGGAAACGATCGTCACCGGCCGACGATTTCGGTCGTCAAGACGCAGAGCCGACTCATCGCGGCGCCGGGCGACCTGATTACGTACACGTTGTATTACAACAACACCGACACCGGGATGGCGAAGACCGCCTGGATCAACGACACGCTGCCCTCTGGCGTCGTCTTCTCGTCCTCTAGTATTCCGTACAGCTACATCATCGGGCCGATGTATGGCTGGGCCCTCCCGAACGTCATGCCCGGGGCCCATTCCTTCAGAGTCACCGTCCAGGTCAGCGCGACGACGGCGGACGGGCAAAACCTCCGAAACACGGTCACCCTAGACTACACCGACCAACTCTCCCGGTCCCTGACCCGGAGCCGCGGATGGGCGAACGCCACCGTGGCGCGACCGACGATCACGGTCGTGAAGACAGCGAGCCCGTCGAACGCGAAGGCGGGGGATCTCGTGACGTTCACGATCTACTACAACAACACGGGCTCCGTCGCCGCGGGCACCGTCACGATCAAGGACAGCTTGCCCAACGGCTTCGACTACATCGGAGCGAGCCCCGTGCCGACGTGGATGAGCGGCCGGACGTTCTACTGGAACTTCACCAACGTCGCACCGGGCGCGCACAGCCTGACGATGAGCGCTCGGGTGAACTCGACGTTCAGCGGGACCAAGCTTGTGAACTGGGCGTTCCTGAACTACACGACGATCGGCGGCTACCCGCTCATCGGCAGCACGTCCTCCATCACTGTCTCGATTCCGGAGCTGTCCGACATGATCTTCGTCGCCGCCGTTCCGATGATCATCCTCGGATTGAAGCTCCGCGCGAAGCGCCGCGAGAAGGAATAAGAGAGTGGCTGACAGCGTTCCAAGGACCAACGGCCGTTAGAACGGCACGGTTCGTCGTCCACCACAAGGATGGACGGCTAGCGTGCCTAGGTCGTCGGCCCAAGCCCTCCTCAAAGGAAGGCAGGCTTCGCGCAGGCTCGCGCACTGCACTACCGCAGGGAACGTGGGCGGGCTTAACTTCCGGGTTCGGGATGGGACCGGGTGTATCCCCGCCGCTTTGGCC